>JADMIO011614183.1_pt1 | contig 103062 bp, 70 predicted proteins | sample 8958161 | NCBI WGS metagenome assembly JADMIO01 (sample SAMN16585339, study PRJNA669376) | soil metagenome | isolation source: Crop rotation soil | place: USA: Cullars Rotation, Alabama | collected 2011
GCCGCGACTTCAAGTCACGTGAATTCCAAGCTTCGGATCCCACTGTGCTGGAAAGAGGATCGATTGATCGTAAAATTTAAGCAGCCATACACTGAGCTACCCTCGCGATCCAATTCTCTGACAACATCATCGTCTACAGCATTCGAGGCCTTGAATCGTCGATACGATGTTTTGAAAATCGATGAGATCAGCTCACACCTTGCTTCATCCTCTAACTACCACACGACCTATTCTCTTATTTTCAATACCACAGTAGATATCGAACAAGCCATTGCTGATTATGCGGCGACAGGCCTGTTTGAATATGTCGAAGCCGATGGTATTGCAGAAGCCCTTGCTTCCCCTTCGCCGCTACCACAAGCTGCCGTGGCAAACGTGCAGTACTTCGACAGGCAATGGGCCTTTCAAAACGACGGTAGCTTTAATGCAACTGCTACCAATGATGCTGATATCGATATGCCCGAAGCCTGGCAAATAACCACCGGCGATTCTTCGGTGATCGTTGCCGTGATCGATGCCGGACTGAAATTCAATCATCCTTCTTTTGCCGGAAGGATATGGATTAATAAGGCTGAAATCAGAGATAATAACATTGATGACGATGCGAACGGATATATCGATGATGCTCAAGGCTGGGATTTTGTCAATAGCGATAATCTTCCAATAGATGATAACGGGCACGGCACGTTCGTAACCGGATTGCTTGCCGCTAATGGAGGCGATGGCGGTCTGTATGCCGGTGTCGATTGGAAATGCAAACTGATGATCTGCAAAGTGCTCGATCAAAATAGTGGGACCCCATTTTCGCGAGTAGCAAAAGCAATTACTTATGCAGTCGATAATAAAGCACGCATCATAAATATTTCTATCGGTGGTACGGTAAAGAATCAAGCTATGCAAGATGCGATAACAGCAGCTCGCGCGGCAGGTGTGCTTGTGGTTTGCGGAATGGCAAATAATAATGTCTCCACTCCATATTTCCCGGCTGCATGTACGAATGCCTTTGCTGTTGGCTCGACAAATGAAAACGATCATCGTAGTGGCTCGGCAGATTCTCCACCCTATAGCGGAAGCGGCGGCAGTAATTTCGGTTCACATATAAAAGTCGTTGCGCCTGGCAATTTTATTTATGGGCTTATCTATGTTTCCGATTCTCACCCCGATCTCTTCGAATGGGGGACATCCCTTTCGACTGCATTCGTAAGCGGCCTTGCTTCGCTCCTGTTAGCGCAGGATCCGACACGCAACGCCGATTCGCTAGCTGCGATCATCACCCGTACTGCCCAGGATAAAGTCGGTCCGGCGAATGAAGATGCACCTGGGTGGGACCAATACTATGGATACGGTAGGATCAATGCGCATGCCGCGCTAGCCGAGCAGCACTCGAGTGTGCCTAGAAACAGAACTGTTGACGTAGAAGGCTTTACGATCAACCCAAATCCTGCAAGCGGAGTATTGTATATCAATGGCCTAGCCGGTTTATCAAATAGATTTGAAATTATCGATGTCGCCGGGCGGATCTGTTGGACGGGTACTCTAAGTACCATGCAAAATCAGATCGATCTCAGCGGCTTTGCAACGGGAGTCTATACTATTCGTGAATCCGGGACTTCAAGCTTCTCTCACAGATTTATCGTTGTTCGGTAAGACCTATGAAACAATATTTTTTTCCCCGCTCACTATTGGCACTGGGCTTGATCTTAATCTTCTCCGGTGCTTCTGCGCAATGGGTTCAGACGAACGGCCCTCTCGGTGGGAGTGTCGGGCCATTTGCAGTATCCGGCAACAAAGTATTTGCCGGGACAACGAATGGCATCTTTTCTTCTGCCGACCACGGACTCTCGTGGATAAAGAGTGCTCAGTTGCAAGGTAACCGCTATGTTACGGCAATGGCATCGTTGGCGGATGCCGTCTTCGCTGCGGCCGACAGTGTCTATCGTACGACCGATAATGGTACCTCATGGCAAAATATAACGAATGGCCTTCCTGCTGATTATCATTATGCATTGCTCACGATCGATAATACGGTATTCATTCAGGAAATTTATGCGAATACGTTTTATAGTTCTATCGATAAAGGAGCATCTTGGAAAGTAGTGAAGAAGGGATGGGCGGCCGGAGAGCAACTTCAGGCATCTGCGGCAATGGGAAAATATCTCTTCGCGGCAACGGATGTAAGTTTGTACCGATCGTCGGATAACGGCCTTACCTGGAGCAAGACGATGGATAGCCTCCCGAAATCTGTCAACGTTATAGCATTGGGGGCAGTGGGTTCGCGGCTATTTGCTTCTACCAATTTCGGGGTGTTCGTATCGCTTGACTCCGGTAAACTATGGAGTCCTTCTGCACAAGGCTTACCGGCTGGCCAATATCTTCTTTCGTTTACGAATATTGGCACCGTAATATTCGCTGCTTCGCATGATAATGGAGTATTTGCTTCGACCGATCTCGGACAAAGTTGGGTATCGGTCAGTAAAGGCCTGGCGACAGTTGATGCCCGGTATGGCTTTGCAGTTATGGATACTGACCTATTAGTAGGTACTGATATCGGTGTCTTTCGGGCAACGAAGACAAGTGACAAATGGACATTTTCAAATTCAGGTATCGTCAATTATACACCAGTTAGCGCTTTTGCAAAAACCGCTGAAGGCCTTGCCGTTTCAACAAGAGGCAGAGGCATTTATCTTACTTTTACCGATGGTGACCAGTGGGTACCATCGAACACCGGACTATCGCGTGACGGTCGGTTCGTTTCCGAACTCATTAACTTGATAGAATACAAAGGCGCTCTCTTTACCGCTTCAACCTATGAAGGAAGCGTCTTCCGATCGACGAATGGCGGAAGCAACTGGACCGATCTGTTTCCCGGCAGGACCATTAACTCTTCCGATATTTTTACGGTCGGAGGGACTAAAGTGTTTATCAATTTAACAGACTCGCTGAGTCTTAATAACATATTTTATTCCGATGGCGATTTAAAATTATGGTCGCAGATCTACCCCGGTTCACAATCGATCTTTGCTTTTGCCGAAATGGGCTCGTCGCTTTTTGCGGCAAGTTCGTATGGATTGGTATTTCGCTCGACCGATGGAGGAAGCCATTGGAAGATCGTGAACATCCCGAATCTTACGTCGTATGTGCTTTCGCTTGCTGTCATCGGCAACACTCTTTTTGCGGGTACACAGGATGGTGCTTTTGTTTCAACCGATGAAGGAGCATCGTGGAAAGAAATATCAGCCGGCCTTACGGACAAGAACGTCAGTAAACTATTAGCTGTCGGCACGAATCTTTTTGCGCTAACGCTCGATGGAGTGTTTCTCACAAAAGATAACGGCGCAAATTGGATAAACGTAAGTAACGGCCTGCCGGCAGGTGCACCCTTGAGTGTATTATATGCCAGCCCGACATATCTATTTGCCGGAGTGAACTTCAAAGGAGTTTGGAAACGGCCACTTTCGGAAATGATAAACTAGGTCTGTACAATAGCCTGCCGTATCTTTGTCCGACCGATAATGGCAGACATTTTCATTTCCTATTCCTCGAAAGATAGCGAGAAAGCCGACCAGCTTTCAGAGTTGCTTGCTTCGTCCGGACTTTCGGTCTGGATCGATAGGCAAGGTATTGTTGGTGCAGAACAATGGGCAACGGAGATCGTTGAAGGAATAAAGACTTGCACTACCTTCATTATCCTGCTCTCTCCCAATAGCATCGAATCAGAAAATGTATTGCGTGAGTTATCACTTGCTTCTGAAAAGAGGAAGCGAGTGTTGCCTGTTGATATCGAGCAAGTAGAGCTTCCGTCATCGTTCGAATATCCGCTTGCTGGATTACAGCGGGTGGCCATAACCGACTTTGACAAGATTCTTCATGCCCATCACCATGGGGTGGAAAAAATCATCAAGAAGGATGACCGCAAGAGCCTTATGATCCTTCCGTTCGAAGATCTTTCGCCAGATGGTGGTAATAGCTGGCTTGCCGATGGCATTGTAAGTGAACTCATTTCGGCGCTTTCGAATGTCAAGTCAATTCGCATTGCCGATAACCAAGCCACAAAAGAATTTAAGAAATACAATGGCCAGCTGGCGACCTATGCGCGAGAAATGGACTTCCGATATTTCGTGCAAGGTGACGTAAGAAAATTTGGTGATACTATTAAGATCACTGCACGTCTACTTGACATCGAAACGGGCGATCACCTCTGGCAGGACTCGATGAAAGGTGTTATGGATAACATCTTCGATTTCCAGGAAGAAGTTGCGCTGAAAGTAGTCGAAGGACTTAAAGTGCATCTTGCAGCCGACGAAAAGAAGAAACTTGCTGAACGCGGAACAGAGAATGTCGAAGCGTATGAATTATACATGAAGGGCAGGGAATATTTCGGCCGGCAGACGCGGGAGGGCTTTGAACTTGCAGCACAGCTTAGCCAAGAAGCATATACAGTCGATCCGAATTATGCAATAGCCTATGCCCAACGGGCGAGTGCGTTGAATGCTTTGTATCGTACTTATGATCGCAACCCTAATTTACTTGATGAAGCCGAATGGCTTTGCAATGAAGCTAAAAAGCGCAACCCTGAGTGCTTACCTGTTTACATACCATCGATCAATGTCCTAATGCATCGTGGTCATCATGATAAGGCCGAAGAGCTTTCCAAAGAATGGATAGCCCTAGAACCAAGCAACCCCTTAAGTTACTTTATCCAGGGTTTTTTTTATAGTGAGACCGGTCAGCATACCAAAGCGATAGAGGCTTTTGAAGCAGGATTAGTTTTCCAACCCGACAATTATCATGCGCTTTCAATTTTGATCAATACTTGTGGCATTGCCGGTGACCTCGAGCGACGCACACGATGGTCACGTATTGCATTGCCGGTAGTTGAACGCTCTCTCAGGCTTAATCCTGACGATGAAAAAAAACGTGTTTGGAGAGTACTATTAATGCATTTAACCGGAGATACGGCACAATCGGTTATTGCGGCACGGGAGCTTATCGACGAACGCTCTCATAAACAAATTCGTGACGGAGCTTCACTATACAATATTGCATATTTATTTTCAGATCTTGACGAGAAACTACAGGCATTAAATGTATTTCGGCGGGCGATCGATGCAGGGTTCGTGAATATAAAGGCCCTCAAAACATTCCTTCATGAAGACGGGGTATCATCTCTTGCAGGCACACCGGAACATGAAGAGGTTAAGCAAATAGTAGAGCAAATGGAGGCAAAAGCCAATGGCTGATATCTTCATCTCCTACTCCTCGAAAGATCGCGAGAAAGCCGTGCAGCTTACGGACTTGCTCATTTCGGCTGGGCTTTCGGTCTGGATCGACCAATCGGGAATCGAGGTCGCTACGAGTTGGTCCGGAGAGATTGTTGATGCGATTGATAATTGTAATGCACTGATAGTCTTACTTTCTCCAAATTCGGTGCAGTCAAAAAATGTTGTCCGCGAAGTTTCCCTTGCCTTCGAAAAAAATAAGAAGATCTTACCGCTCGATCTTGAACCGGTTGTCTTAAGCCGCGATCTGCAATATCACTTAGCTGGCATTCAGCGGGCTTCAATGGAGAATACCGATGCTGTTCTCAGGGCCCTTGGTAAGCTCGGATTCGGAGCGATTCCTACAACCGCACCTGCCGTTGTCAGCGTCATATCGGAGCGGCAGTCGGTAAATAATAAGAAGACATTGATGATCCTTCCTTTCGAGGACCTCTCGCCAACTGCTGACAATGGGTGGTTCACCGACGGAATGGCGAGTGAACTTACCAGTTCACTCTCTAATATAAAATCCTTACGGCTTATCGACTGGAATACTTCCAGTATGTTTAAAAACAGAAAAGTAAGGACAGTCGACCTGGCTCGCGAGTTCGAGGTTCGGTATTTTATCGAAGGGCAGGTCCGGAAATTCGGCGACCAAATAAAAATTTCCGTTACGCTTCTTGATATCCAAAGTGGTGATCACCTTTGGCAGGACAGCTTGAAGGGCACAATGGAAGATATTTTCGAGATACAAGAAACGGTCGCGAAGAAAGTCACCGAAGGACTCAATATCGTCCTGACAAACTCTGAGAAAAAAGAACTGGATAAGAAGCCGACGGAAAATATAGAAGCCTATGAGTTATGGCTGCAGGGCAGGGCTTATAATGATCGGCACCGGATAGAGGATTATCATTTAGCCCTTTCACTATTCAAAGAAGCCACACGGCTGGACCCAAAGTTTGTTGATGCGCTTTCTGGAGTGGTAGCGGTCTGTCAAAATATTTATCGGTCCTATGATCGCAATCCTCAGTGGCTTCAGCAAGCCGAACAAGCAACTGAAGCGATAAAACAAATCGAGGGCCGGTCGAGCAAATACCTCTGGGCTGAAAGTTCGAATGCCCTTCTCAGAGCCGACCCCAAAGCTGCCCTGGAGTTTGCGAAAGAAGCAGTAGAAACCGATCCGTCGTTTTTTCTGGGATTTGATGCGTTGGGATATGCCCACAAAGCTCTCGGAAATATAGAAGAAATGGTGCAAGCCTGGCAAGAGCAAAGTCGACTTCGAGACACCGACATTGTAAGCAGGTTCACCTTGCTGGTGGCATTGAATGAACTTGGTGACGCCGATCGGTTGCGAGCTGCCGCCATTGAGTCGATACCGCTTTTCGAACGCCATATTCGATTGAATCCGGACGATTATTTTTCGCAGGTACAGTTTGCTACGATGTTACCATTCGCCGACCGAGAAGATAAAGCGATCGAACTGGCCGATCAATTATCAACCGTGAAAACGCTCGATCCCGTGGCTATATACAATCTTGCCTGTATTTATTTGCATTGTAACGAAAACAAGAAGGGCTTTGCAACCCTGCAGTTGGCTTTGGAAAAAGGATTTAAAGCGATAGAAACATTACGCCGCGATCCGGATCTAAATGTACTTCGAGAGTGGCCAGAATTCAAGGTGCTCTTAACTACTCTGGAGGAAAAAATAAAGCAAGAAACAGAGGGCTGATATCTATATTATGAATAGAAACCATATTGTAAGGCAAGGCTGTGTATATCCGTGAAACCATAAAATTTTGTATATTAGTAACGAGGGAAACCCACACCCCTAATACTTTCACTAACTTACGTATTATCATGAAAAATCTCATCACTGCATTTGCCTTCATGTTCTTAGCAGCGGCACTCGCACCCAGCGCGTTTGCGCAAGGCGGTACCCTTACGCTTCAGGGTTCAGGTGGCACATTTTCCGCACCGGTTGATGCTGCAGGAAATTCGACCATTCAGAACGTAAAGCCCGGTACCTACCATGTATTTTTGCTCGTTCCGGCCGTTCAAAAAGTTCGGATGGCGGCATCGCCGACCAACAGTCCGGGAGGTGGGGGACAGATCGATATCCAAAGCTGGTCATGGGGAGCAACCAATGTGGGGTCGGCTAATGGCGGAGTCTGGAAAACAGTGGATGGCGGTACTACCGCCGGTGCTACACGCGAGGCTTCTGCACCATCGGTAAGCGAGATCGTTGTTACAAAAAATGCTGCGCCGACTCATGCTACGCTTGATCAAAAAGTAACGGTTAATGGGCAGGAATATTATAAGATCAAACTGGAGGACATTCTGGTATCTAGTGCTAAAGGCACCGGAGGTGGAAGCACATCAGCTCCTTCAGAATCATTCTCATTGAATTTTACCAAGATAACCTACACAGTTAAATAACCGAACGAACGAATCTTTAGAAAGGGCACAGTTGTGCCCTTTTTTATTTTATCTCTCGTAAAATAATTATTTCTCTTTTGTATTAATACCGACAATCAGCCACACAAGCCAGCTTACGATTGTGATCGTCGCTATCGTTAATGGAAACCAGATCGCAACAATAGCGCAGATAGCATACAGAATAAATGCGAAATACCCATAGCGATTATTTTTTTTGATTTCCACCTTTGCCTTTGCACTTCTGGCAAGATCATTCGATAGAGCTGCCTGTGTCAATGCTACCCATCCCAGTGCCTGAAGCGCGAGAACCGAATTGTATAAAATAACGGCGGGAGCAGCATGGTCAGTCAATAGATATTCTCCGAGTAGTGAAGTCGGGAAGGGAATAAATACCACTGTCAGCAGCAAAAAACCATTAGCATAAATAAGCGAGTGCGAGGAGCCGTTGATCAATTTCGAACCGGAGTGATGGTTCACCCAGGTAATGAAAATGATAATAAAGCTCAGGACGAACGCGATGATCGACGGAGCGATCTGAGAAAGGGCATGCCAGAAATCAGGGATGCTTTTTATTTCTACGGTCGACGGTATTTTAATGTCAATGATGAGCAATGTAAGGGCGATGGCGAACACCGCATCGCAAAATGCTTCTAATCGTGCGTTTGTGTTTGCTTCCAACATATTGGTGCTGGTGGTAAGAAAAATAGTGGCAGAAGTATAACGCTACTGCATTGTAAATGGCTTCGATCGCTCATCAGACAAATACTGTATCCTGTTTTTTTGATAAGCTCTTACCTTTTGATTGTATTTTAGTAGAAGATATGATTCCCTAACAGGATTATCCATGAATGTACAACGAGTTTTCCTCCTTGTAGCATTATTTATTATTGCGCCGGTTACATTGGCTGCACAGCCGTTCCTTCCACTTAAAATGGAGCAGGATCGGATACCATATTCGACGGGTGATACCGTGCCATGGTATCTTGATCTCACCAACTTGACATCGGATACGATCGAAGTTTGGATATACTTTCAGGCGAACGGCTATGAAGCTTATTTTATTTCCTACAGAGACACTGCCGACTTCTATACTGTCAGTAGTTCACGATTTCCGGATACGACGGCGGGTAGTCGTCATCTCATTGTTCCCCCACATGCTCTTACCCCCGATGTGAGAGTACCATTTTGGTTTAACTCGATCGATTCGTTTCATACAACTAAGAACTTGAGTGTCGGTATTACCACCTTTGATTCGGTAACAAAAAAATATTGGCAGGGTAATGCCAAGTTTACCGGTATCGGGCCATGCCTGGATCCCGTCGAATTACTCCTGGGTAACGGCATAACTATCGGTCCGGCGATTATTGGGCAACATCCCGCATTCCTTGAATGCACTACGGAAAAAAACCGCTCATATCAACTCACCTCTACTATTGATTTTAAAATTGTCGGAGAATATAGTGATCGATTTTATATTTCACCACATGATACGATCCCTCCGCAATTATGGTGGATTGGCAGCCTGGCATTTTACGGCGCTCCAAAACAGATCGTCTATGATACTCTCGTTGCCGTTTATTCAAACAATTGTGCACCAACAATAGAGAGGCGCTATCCGCTTACCTGCTATTCTTACTACGATAGTTCACATATTGTTCAGGTGGATACTACACCGCTCGTAGCGCCATTTCTTGGATATGCCGATACAAAAGTAAAAGTAAAGAACATGTCAGAACTTGAAGTGACGGCGCGTTCACTTCATCTTAGCGGGCGTGACTCGGCGAACTTCCGGATCGTCGGTGTACCCCCTTCCATTGCGCCTCATGACAGTGGCTACATTACAGTTCGCCTCCTTGATAACGACAAATGGAAAGAATGCGGTATCAGCGGCTATAACTCTCGTCAAGCAGGTCTATCGGGTACAATCGTACCGGTATCCGGCGATATCGCCTTCATCGATTCCTCATTTACAGTTTCGCTTTTCGGAAAAATCGATGTCTATTGCCCCGATTATTTTTCGCTGGTGCCATTGCTCAAGCAGGGCATCCATCCTACGGGGATCATATTCAATACACTTACCAGTAGTTTTCATACTATCTATGGCAATGACGATCAGGTCGCTGAAGAATATTACCAGCCATATTATGAGGATTCGCATTTCACGCTTGAAACCGGGAGCTTTACATTCCCTGCAAAAATTGAGCCTCATTTCGACTGGATCTCGACACAGACAAAGTTCACCGGCGATCAGAATCATACAATACTTACGAAACTCATTTGGCCTCGAGAATTCGATACGATCAAGATCGACGTTCTCGCACTGAGTCCATTTGATAAGCCTTTTGATAATGTTACGACGAACTCATCACAGGCATTGCGTCTGTGGCCTAATCCCGCTTCAACAATGATACAGGTCGAAATACCAACGGAAGAAACGGTAACCGTAACGATCACCGATGTGCTTGCCAGAATGATAAAGCGAGTAGGGTGCACTGGCAGCCCACTAACAATTGATGTAAGCGATCTGCCGCCTGGGTTATATAATCTTTCTCTTTCATCGCGTTCGGGAACGACATTGTTTGAAGTGTTTCGGTAACGATACCTTACTTCTTGCTAATGGGATGCCGCCGCAAAACCAACCTCGCCGCAACTGCCTCAGGTGCCGCAAAGGCTATGAACAATATGATGTCCATTGCAATCGGTATAATTATTGAGACAAAGCACAAAGCGAAGGCAACGATATTATAAAATATTGCATATCGGTAGATTCGTTTGTAGACTGCAAACTCAGGACGGCGATCTTCTTCAATCAAGTGATGAGTATAGGCATAGGTGCAGATACCATCGGCCGCCATTGAAATTAGAATGTAGGTAAAGCTAAACATAGCAAGCGCCGAAGCGCTGTCTTTATCGATATATTCAGCAAGCATTGCCGTCGGCAACGGTGCAAGCGTGACAATAAATAACAGGAAGCCATTTATCCAAAGGAATCGAGTATCTATCTTTTTGATCGACTCCATCGCCACGTGATGGTTGATCCAGCATACTAATATTGTTACGAACCCGACCGTAAAAGCAAAGAACGATTGCCAGTGATGTAAGCAAACATCAAGCAGGCTTTCGCCGGCCTTCGGGTGCATTGCCTGGATCAATTCCAGTACCAACAGAGTAATGGCGATAGCAAACACTCCGTCGCTGAACGCCTCGACACGCGCTGCTTCCCGTAAGTTTCGGACACTAGAACTACGCTTCATTGAGAATAGATATTACATCAATAGTGACAAAAATCGAATGCAAAATTCTAACGCGAGTAATTCCGAAATAACTTCTATGGTGGAGAAACAAAGTCACATATTATTGCCCCTAACACTTCGATCATACAGTTGTCTTTTGGTTGTATTTTAGTATCGGACACGAATGAAAACTATTCTTGCTTTTCTGTTCATCTTAGTTTGTGCAAGCCTACGCGCACAAGCTCCCGTCATTGATTATCTACAAGTTGATGAAGCAAAAAGCCAGCTTTGGGTGATTGGCAAATTTGGCGTTGATAGTGGCTCTGTGGCCATTGAGGATACAACGCTTAGGATTGTGTCATGGAGTGATACGATGATCGTGTGTGGGCTTCCTGATAGTGGTATAGGGGCTGCGGGAGTTGTTCGTGTCATTGTACCTAATGGAAAAAGTAACGATAGAATATTAAGCTTGATCCATCTTAATATTTTTCTTGAACGAGATGCCATGGATTTCCACACGGGCTGGACTGGTCTAAATGGGTATTATTGGGATTGTGCATTTCGGATAGACCTTAACACCAGACCCCATCAACTCTCACAACGATTGCCATTTGAAGCATCAAAAGCATCTCATGGAGTTAATCAAACGAGATCCTTTGATAAGCTCTTATGGACTGATAGCTCATCTCTTAAAGATTCCACGGTTTCTGTTTCAGGAACAGTTGACCTAACGACAAATGAAATTATCGTTAGGGAAAATTTTATGGGGTGTGTTGATATGCAATATAATCTTAATAATGTAGCTGAAGGTTTGGAACAGAGGTTACTGTTTACTAAGGCCGGTATTATCAAGGAGAAAATTGATACTGCATTCTCTTCGTATGATAACCACTCAATCAGATCAATTCAATCAACATCTGGAAAAATCCTTTTTCCGCCTTCAACTCTCAACATTGTTAGCGGCAGGTATGGACAATTGATGGGGGGCCCAGTCATAGCATCGATTCTTGTAAACAAGGGTGATCACACCATAGTGATTGAAAATTTTGATCCTATCGAAGAAGGGACAGTCGCGCTTTTCGCAATCGACGGAAGGCTACTCCGCAAAGCAATAATCGACATGGAAACTCCCGGTTCATACAAATTCGATGCCAGGGGGATCGATCATCAAATCGGGTTGCTTGTTTTTCAAACAAAAAATGGATGCATCGCCAAGAAAATCCTGTTTTAGGCAAAAAGCCTATTCTAATGCGGGTTTGAGGCCGTTTTTTCTTCCTAATTCTCTCGTGGTTTTATAGGGGTTCTCAACAATTTTAAAGAAATATTTACCCCATTCGGAACTCCGGGTATTACGTTATGGTTATACCGTGCCCCGTTAAAAACGGGGAAAGTTCTTTGATCAAGCGAAGCGGTGTGTATTTCGAGAAAAGCCCTGTAAGCGCAAGCCCAACGGCAGGTATCGGATCCGCGAAAAGACATAAGTATAAGTATGGGCACAATGGAAACTGCCAGTGTCAACAGGCAGTGAAAATTGTGACCGCAAGTATCGAGCACAAAAGGTTATATATTGTAGCAATATAGTATGTAAACCCCATTATAGAAGTAAGCGATACGCTTGTTGATGTGTAAACTTAGTTCATTGATTTTCAATGAGTTAAATAGCCTTCAGCGGCGGATCGATTATCAAACACTGTAGTGATGCGCTTTAGTAGTAAGAGTTCGAAAGGACTTTCTGCTGCTATCTGTATTATGAACGTTTTTGGTGAAGTTACAAAGAGCATACGGGGGATGCCTTGGCGCTGGAAGGCGAAGAAGGACGTGGTTACCTGCGATAAGCTTCGGGTAGGCGGAAGCAGCCTTTGATCCGGAGATCTCCGAATGGGACAACCCATGTAGGGTCATACCTACATATCATGCACTGAATACATAGGTGCATGAAGCAAACCCGCTGAACTGAAACATCTAAGTAGGCGGAGGAAGAGAAAACAATCGTGATACCCTGAGTAGTGGCGAGCGAAACGGGTACAGCCCAAACCGGTTGGTCATAGACCACCGGGGTTGTAGGACTTGCAATGTGGAATATGTCATTATAGCTGAATTGCCTGGAACGGCAGACCATAGAGGGCGATCGTCCCGTAAGCGAAATAGTGGCATTACCTAGCGAGTATCCTGAGTACGACGGAGTAAGTGAAATTCCGTCGGAAACTGCGAGAACCATCTCGTAAGGCTAAATACTCTCCAGCGACCGATAGTGAACTAGTACCGTGAGGGAAAGGCGAAAAGAACCCTTCAGAAGGGAGTGAAATAGACCTGAAACCGTATGCTTACAAACGGTAGGAGCGAGCCGGGATTCGTCCCGGGGAGTGACTGCGTGCCTTTTGCTTAATGAGCCTACGAGTTACTTATTCGTTGCGAGGATAAGCATTTCTGATGCGAATCCGTAGGGAAACCGAGTCTGAATAGGGCGCTTAGTAACGGGTAGTAGACGCGAAACCTTGTGATCTAGCCATGGCCAGGATGAAGGTTGGGTAAAACCAACTGGAGGTCCGAACGGGTACGGGTTGAAAACTGTTCCGATGAGCTGTGGTTAGGGGCGAAAGACTAATCAAACTGGGAGATAGCTCGTACTCCCCGAAATGCCTTTAGGGGCAGCGTCGGAGCAGAGTCTTGCGGAGGTAGAGCACTGATTGGGCTAGGGCCGTCACAACGGTACCAACCCCAGACAAACTCCGAATTCCGCTAAGATGTTTTCCGGCAGTGAGGCCGTGGGTGATAAGATCCATTGCCGAGAGGGAAAGAACCCAGACCATCAGCTAAGGTCCCCAAATCGAAGTTAACAGAGAAAGGATGTCTCGTTGCACTGACAGCTAGGATGTTGGCTTAGAAGCAGCCATTCATTTAAAGAGTGCGTAATAGCTCACTAGTCAAGCGACGTGGCGCCGACAATAATCGGGACTAAAACTTCGTACCGAAGCTATGGCATCGAAAGATGGGTAGGGGAGCATTCTGATCTGCATTGAAGGTGGTGGCGTGAGCCCTGCTGGAGCGTTCAGAAGAGACGATGTAGGCATAAGTAACGAGAACAAGAGTGAGAATCTCTTGCACCGAAAATCTAAGGTTTCCTGAGCTACGTTCATCGACTCAGGGTTAGCCGGGACCTAAGCCGAGGCCGAGAGGCGTAGGCGATGGAATATCAGTTAATATTCTGATGCTTGTTTGTACGAGTTTGATGTCAAGGAGGGACCCAGAAGTGAACCACCCGCGCCCGATTGGATGGGCGTTGAAGGTCGTAGGCTATGAGAGGCGTAGGCAAATCCGCGCTTTGAGCTGAAAGCTGACAGTACGGGGAGATTCGTCGAACCGAGTGGTGGCTAATCAGGCTGGCGAGAAAATCTTCGTGACTATTGTACAAGCAATCCGTACCGCAAACCGACACAGGTAGATAGGTAGAGTATACTAAGGTGCGCGAGTGAGCCATGGTTAAGGAACTCGGCAAATTGACCCTGTAACTTCGGGATAAAGGGTGCCCGCCTCTGGCGGGTCGCAGTGAAATGGGCCAACCGACTGTTTAACAAAAACACATCTCTCTGCCAACCCCATTGAGGGGACGTATAGGGAGTGACACCTGCCCGGTGCTGGAAGGTTAAGGAAGGGGGTCAGCCGCAAGGCGAAGCTTTCGACCGAAGCCCCAGTAAACGGCGGCCGTAACTATAACGGTCCTAAGGTAGCGAAATTCCTTGTCGGGTAAGTTCCGACCTGCACGAATGGTGTAACGAGTTGGCCACTGTCTCAACCATGGGCTCGGTGAATTTGTGGTACCGGTGAAGACGCCGGTTCCCCGCATATGGACGGAAAGACCCTATGCACCTTTACTGCACCCTGGCATTGACTTCGGTTAATGCATGCGTAGCATAGGTGGGAGTCGGTGAAGCCGGAGCTTTGGTTTCGGTGGAGACAATAGTGAAATACCACCCTTGTTTTAATTGAATTCTAACCTGATCCCATGAAACTGGGAGAGGGACAGTGTCAGGCGGGTAGTTTGACTGGGGCGGTCGCCTCCTAAAATGTAACGGAGGCTCGCAATGGTACTCTCAGCATGGTCGGTAATCATGCGTTGAGCGTAATCGTAGAAGAGTGCTTAACTGTGAGACAAACAAGTCGAGCAGATGCGAAAGCAGGCGATAGTGATCCGGTGGTTCCGAGTGGAAGGGCCATCGCTCATAGGATAAAAGGTACGCTAGGGATAACAGGCTGATCTTGCCCAAGAGTCCACATCGACGGCAAGGTTTGGCACCTCGATGTCGGTTCATCGCATCCTGGGGCTGAAGAAGGTCCCAAGGGTTCGGCTGTTCGCCGATTAAAGCGGTACGTGAACTGGGTTCAGAACGTCGTGAGACAGTTCGGTCCCTATCCTATGCGGGCGCAGGAAATTTGAGGAGCCTCGACTTTAGTACGAGAGGACCGAGTTGACCGGACCGACGGTGTGCCTGTTGTTACGCCAGTAGCATCGCAGGGTAGCCGTGTCCGGAAAGGATAAATGCTGAAAGCATCTAAGCATGAAACCTACTCCAAGATGAGATTTCCCTGAAGGATCGTAGGAGATTACTACGTTGATAGGACTAAGGTGTAAGCACAGTAATGTGTTCAGCCGACAGTTACTAATAATCCGATCGACTTCATTATTATTTTTTTTCCGGCTTGTCCGGGGGGAAGATAAAACACTTGCAAACGTACATTGTATAGATGACAGCGAAGTTTTCGCGTACATCTTACTACTGCATTACTATAGTGTTTGGTAATGCTCACCAACAAGAGCCAGCAAGATACTTGCTTTTACCATGTCTTTTCGCACACCGCGACTTGATCGCTACAATTAGAGTTTCCTTTTGGCGATTATATCCAAGGGGCTACACCTCTTCCCATTCCGAACAGAGCAGTTAAGCCCTTGTGAGCCGATGATACTTAACCAGTCAGGTTCGGGAAAGTAGGTCGTCGCCAGGGGTTGTATATAGCCCGCTTACGCTCTGCGTTCGCGGGCTTTTTTTATGGGTAATGTTTTCTTATAAAGTGATAATCGATCGGGAAGCTTAGTTCGGAGATACCCGGTATTGAATTTGTCCCATCATTTCAACGGAATCGGTCGTCGTATTTTTTACAGAGATAGTAAATTGTGTCGTATTGCCCGAAGTCGATGTTGGGGTCGGGGCGAAACCAATATGCCACCACCCTTTACCTGGGAATGGCGATAGAGAACCGTCTGCTTCCGGAATTTCAGATCCTGGAGATCCGGCGGGTGAGAATGTAGCCTGGATAGGTGGCGCAACAGTATCGCTTTGCTTAGCAGCGTCCGCCCATCTGAAATACAAATGATAATAACTAGTGCACGATCCGGCAGCTTTATCTGTCATCAGCCCCCAGGAAGAATCAGGAAGCACGACTTCATGGCGGCCATAGGGGCCCGCCCCTGGCGGCCAATGAAATAAATCGCCGCTGCAATCATCAGCTAAGATCAAGTCGCCTTTTTTATTGCAATTGAAACTCACTAATGCTACGGTGATAGAGAAAAGAAGAAGTGGTATTTTTTTCATTGTATCTCACTGAATAATTAGAGAGTAGTGACCGAAAAATAACCGGTGATATAATTTCAAGGTTCCGCCAGGGGGAGTGTCTAATAGCCGCTGACGCTCTGCGTTTGCGGTTTTTTATTGTCCTTATCCATCCAAGAAAAAAACTTATAAGTAAAAAAGCAATATTATGAAAATTTCAAAATATGTTTTCTCGTAGTTTCGTGTAAAGCATTTACAAAAAGTGCGATTTTACATTTACACAACAAGGGAGATTAATATGAGTGATCAGAATTTCACTACTACTATTACGGTCGACCAAACGCCGGAGCAGGCTTTTGCTGCCATTAATAATGTGCGCGGCTGGTGGTCGGAAAATGTTGTTGGTGATACCGATAAACTTGGAGTTTATTATTATCATTATAAAGACACCCACCAGGTAACGTTTCAGGTCACTGAACTCGTACCCGGTAAGAAAGTCGTCTGGCATGTGCTGCAAAATTATTTCAGTTTTACTAAAGATACAACTGAGTGGTTGGGCAACGATATCGTTTTTGATATTACTAAAAAAGGTGATAAGACCGAAGTACGCTTTACACAAGTTGGGCTTGTGCCTTCATATGAATGCTACAATGTTTGCGAGGATGCCTGGAGTACCTATATTAAGCATAGCTTATTCGACTTGATCACAAAAGGCAAAGGGGATCCAACATTGAAAGATCAGAAAGACCGATCGTTGGAGCAAACCACTGTCGAAAATCATCCGAACGCGTAAGCACTTTAAATAGAAAGAACAGACCATGAACAACATGAACAATTATAACAACTATACCACTGCTTTCACAGTAGATCAAAGTCCGGAGGAAGTTTTTGCCATCATCAACAATCCTCGTGCCTGGTGGACTGGAGAATTTACTGGCAAGACCGATAAACTTGGCGAGGAGTTTACTTACGAATACAAACCGTATCATTATAGCAAGCAAAGGGTAACGGAATTTGTCCCTGATAAGAAAGTTGTCTGGGATGTTTTGGAAAGCGATTTATCGTTTCTCACAGATAAAACCGAATGGGTTGGCACAAAACTACAGTTCGAGATTACAAATAAAGGCGATAAAACCGAAGTCCGCTTCACCCATATTGGGTTACATCCTGAGATCGAATGTTACAGCGCTTGCTCAAAGGCTTGGAGTTCTTTGATCACCGATAGTTTACGGAGCTTGATCGCAATGGGGACTGTGGAGAAGCCCTCGCTAGCTGCCCCAGTGTAAAAAGACATACTGTCTATTTCTGCCCGCCGACGCTTCAATCGGGGGGCTTTTTTTATGCTTACAGTTAGAATTAATGTTGTATTTTTGTGGTCTATACTTTTCAACCCAACCCTCAATGAAGGCCTTTCTCTTTATTCTCACAATAGTTGTCTCGGTGGCTTTGACAACTTCAGCACTACAAGCCCAGATCGAATCAAAATCGTCCAATAAGCGGGCAACGGAGAAATCGGAATTACAGAAGCGAGCCGAGTGGGACTTTCGTAACAAGATTGTCTCGGGTGGGATGAATGCCACATTTTCTCGTAGAAGTAAACAAACGGTTGCCTTCAAGAATAGTCTTCCTCAAAGTCAATCGCAATCCGGTTGGGCACCGATCGGCCCGGTGACGGTTGCAAAGGCGTATGATACGACTAATACAGTTGGGATGGGAAGAGTAAATTGCATTGCGTTTCATCAGACGAATAAAGATGTTTTTTGGATAGGGGCCAGTAGCGGAGGAATTTGGAAAACCGAAAATTCTGGAAAAACCTGGATACCATTGGGCGATGATCTTCCCGAGATGCAGATAAGCAGCATTGCTGTTGATCCCAACAATACCGATGTTATGTACATCGCCTCCGGTGATTGCGATGGAGGGGGATATACCGAACAAGGAATTCTTAAGTCGACAGATGGTGGTATCTCATGGACTAAAACCAGTCTTTCCAGCGACCCCAACTTTCAGTATTCAGCGCTGAAAACTATTTTGATCAATCCTCAAAGTTCTAACGAAATTGTTACTGCCGGCTACGATGGGATTTGGAAATCAACGGATTATGGTGACTCCTGGGTATATACTAAGATATTAGGAAATACCGACCTCGTAAACTCCGAGGCCGATCCTAAAACACTCTTTGTCGCTTCAGGTAAGCTAGGCATCAGAAAAAGTATTGATTTTGGAACCACCTGGAAAAGTGCAAATGCCAGTGTGCCACTTACTGAGGTTTCGAGGATGTCATTAGCAGTTTCCCCGACGGATCCGAATTACGTCTATCTTCTTGCTACAAGTAGTAAAACCAGCGGCTTTCATAGTTTCTATAGTTCAACCAATGCCGGTGCAAGCTGGACAAGAACGATGCACTATAAAACCGGAATAAATTTAATGGGCTGGCTTGATGGCGATTCGACCGATACTTATGCGGGTAATTCAGGACAAGGGACATATGATTTGGCACTAGCGGTTGATCCCGATGATAAGAATAAAGTGTATGCCAGCGGTATTAACATGTGGCAGTCACCCGATGGAGGTACGACCTGGGATATCGTTACCTTCTGGAGTAACTGCTTCGGTAAAACATTGCATTGTGATATTCACTCGACCGCCTATAATTTACTAGATAAAAAACTATATATCTGTAGCGATGGTGGTTTATATCGAGCAGCTGGTGTAAAACCTGGCTCCAAGGAGTGGATGAAATGGATCGACCGTAAAACGTATGACCCAATTGTCGGTCATCCGATCTTTGAATTTCCGACGAAGTGGGAAGATATTTCCGGAGGCTTATCAATCACCGAATTTTATTCGCTTGCGCTGAGCCGTGATAATACCGGATATGTTGCTGCCGGCGCCCAGGATAATTCATGCTTTTATTATGATAAAGATAATTGGCTCAACTACATTGCTAACTGGGATGGAATGTCGGTAATGATCGATCATTCCGACCCGAAGATCATTTATGGCGTTTGGCAAAACGGTGGCTTCAATCGATCTGACGATGGTGGTAAGACCGTCATTCAGCGCTTAGCCGATACATTGACCGATCCCGATACCGGCATTGACGTGGCTGGTGCGTGGGTTACCCCCATCGGAATGGATGCTACCGATTCGAAAACAGTCTATATAGGTTTAGGTAATCTTTGGAGGTCGCATTCCCGCGGTACGAATTGGGAAAAAATCCTTGACTTCGAGGCGCTAGCACCTACATCTGCCAATACAAATTTAGTTGATCTCATTAAAAATTCGTATTCGGATTCAAAGTATATGGCTGTTACAAGGTTTGGATATTGGTGGCAGGACACGCCATCCGAGCTCTGGGTCACAAAAGACGGAGCAACAACCTGGACGAATGTTACCGAAGGCTTACCACTTGATACTGCTGCGGTAACTGCCATTGAATATGATAGAGTTAATCCGGAAAAAATGTGGCTGCTTTGCAGCGACCAAAAAATTTATACTTCTACTACTGGCGGGCTTTCCTGGCAAGTCACGGCTAACCCATTCCCATATCTAACCAATGTATCGAGCTTAGTTCATTATCAGAATAGCCCCCACAACACTTTATTTATTGGGGCTTACGATGGTGTCTATTTTACGAATGATACTATGACTACCTGGATGCGCTTCAGCGAAAATTTACCGAATTGCCATGTCACTGCACTCGCAATCGAAGAAAGCACCAATAAATTATATGCGTCGACTTATGGAAGAGGCGTGTGGGTTACAAATATTTCTTCGGATATCCAACGAGTTGCATCGGGCGAAGGCAATTCATTTTTATTCGAAGCATTTCCGAATCCATCGCAGGGAAGTATTACACTTGATTTTGCTTTGAGCAAGAGCGATCTTACTTCCGAAGTAGCGGTGATTATCCTTGATGTTCGCGGCAGGGAAGTCTGGAGCGAAAAAGCAGCGATCACCGCAGGCAAATTACGAAAGAATATTACTACAACGCTTGAGAACGGAGTGTATTTTATCGAATTGAATATTAACGGCATTCAATACACGAAGAAGATTTCAGTCAGGAAATAACACCTTGGATTTGAAGTTGGCATTGCCCGCTCCTGCTCTGCAGGAGCGGGCATTTTATGTTGTTCTGTTCGTATCTTTGTAGTGTGAGAAAGCAAGTCATATTATACTCTGTTTCGATGGCCATATTGCTTTTGGTGCTGAAGGCCATCGACTACAAATATTTGGTGTATGATCTACAGACGGAATACTACATCGGTATAATCGCTCTTTTTTTTACAATTCTGGGCCTTTGGATCGGTAAGAAATTAACAGCTAAGCGTCCCGCTGCTACTACTGCTGTCTCGACTACTTCAGTCGCTAAAATCTCACCCGACGAACTCGGTATCAGCCCCCGCGAAGTCGAGGTGATCCGCCTTATTGCCGCCGGCCATTCGAATCAGGAAATTGCCGATACTCTGTATCTTTCGCTGAACACTATTAAGAAACATACTTCGACCATTTTTCGCAAGCTCGAGGCCGAGCGCCGAACGCAGGCGATCGAAAAAGCCCGCCGCTTTGGGCTTATCGACTGACCCCAAAGTGTTATTTGCTCCGGATTTTGCTGAAATACACTAAAGTGCTATTGGTATTTCCCTGATAAATCCCTATTTTTGCCACTGTATTTTTGCAATCACTAATCATAAAAAATAAAATGCGTAACGTCGTATTAAAGTATGGTATTCTTTCGGGTTTGATCATTGCGGTATTGATGGTCATCTCCGGGGCAATAGGAGGGTATTCCGAAGAAAATTTTGCGATGTCGATGGTTCTCGGCTATACCACGATGATCATTTCGCTTTCGATTATCTTTTTTGGTGTCCGCAATTATCGGGATAACTATTCAGGTGGCAGCATTACTTTCGGCCGAGGATTCCTTATCGGCCTGTGTATTGCCCTCATTGCTTCGGTCTTCTATGTGACGACTTGGAAAATATATTCATCGATCGCTCTTCCCGATTTCGCCGATAAATATGCTGCCCGAGTTATCACCGATCTGAAAAAAAGCGGTGCTTCGGATTCGACGGTCGCTATTAAAACAAAAGAAATGGCCGAGTTCAAGCAGATGTATGCCAATCCCTTCTTTGAGATCGCAATGACGTTCATCGAGATCTTCCCGGTGGGGCTTCTCGTCAGCTTGATTTGTGCGTTTATCTTGAAGCGTAAGCCGGCGAGCACGATACAGACGGTTTAGCAGTATTGGGTTATTGCGTATCTTTGTATAGTAATAATCCTTTAATGCTATGATTCTTAAACTACTATCGCATATCCGTTTCCTCACGGTTTGCTTGTTACTCATAGTCGGTGTCTCCGAATTACATGCTCAAGAATCGTCTATTTGGATCGGGGCAAGGGTTGGGCCGGATATCGGGACATTCGCTTATAGCCCAAAGCAGGTGCCGGATCCACATCTTGGCTGGAAGTTTGGAATCTCAATTGGTGCTGAGCTTGATTATTGGTTTACTGAAAATATTGGCGTTGCCATCGAGCCATCTTATATTCAGAAGGGAGCATACCAGGAGCTATCGAATTTCGGAGGGCAACCGCTAGGGACTCCTCTTGAGGCTAGTGTGACATTCTCCTATATTCAGTTGCCGGTTCTATTAAAGGTGACTTATGGCCAGTTAGCATTCAAACCATATTTTTTTGCAGGGCCTTCGTTGGGATTTGAGGTGTCTGGGTCTTCAGCAGTTACTGCCGGAGGTGAGACAGATTCTCGCTCTATACCCGATTCGGAAGTTACCGCAATAAATTTCAGTCTTATCTTCGGCGTAGGAGTCGCTTGCCCGTTAGGTTCTTCGATGCAATTAATTTTCGAATCGGCCTATGATTTCGGATTATCGAATCTGAATCCAACTGCTGGACAAAGCACAGAGTCTTCATCACCGGAGCAAAATCCCCGCGCCTTCACTCGTGATATCCGGGCCTCGTTAGGAATATTGTTTAAGTTATAAACCTTCGTATTACGCTTATTTATTAAGATAAGGCAAAAGTGATTGTATGTTTGCAACATCACTGGCGCAGTTGTGTTTAAGAAGAAATACTAGTAAATTCTATGAAGACCGCGATCTTATCCATTCTGTTACTGGGTATTTTTCTGTTTCAGCCACTTGATGCTCAAATTCGGTATGTAAAAAATACCAAAAGCAATCTGGACTTTCCGGTTACAAATAAAGGGATATTATTTAATGATGGTAATTCTGCAAAATTACGTTGGCCCCGAGGTTCGAATGATGCATATATTTATGGAGGAGGGTTTTGGTTTGGGGCAAAAAAATATATACCGCCAACTCCTGGATCGGAATCTTGGGCCGAGGCAGGGGGAATAAATGATAGTTTAATATCAATCTGCGGGAATCCCATCACCAAGACATTACTTGTTGGTACATTCAAAGGAGGAGTCTATCAGAGAAACAGTACTGACCAAACGTGGACTCAACTTCCGTTTGCCCAAAAAGCAACTTGCCGTACCATTGTGACTCTGCCAACAGGAGACGAATTAATTGGATCGGATTCGGGATTATTTATAGGCAAAGACAGTGGTCATTGGACGCTTGCCTTAGGCACTGAGTCCGAACAGGTCTTAGCTCTTTCGGGCTATGGTGCGATCAATACGTCTCGCAAGAAAGCTCATAGCTTTAGTATTCTAATACCGGATAGCAATTATAAACAATGGAAATATTGCCGGACTACAACTTCAATGACAAGTGGATATTTCCTTTGCATAGGGTCGTCAAAGGATAATAGGATCATTGCTGCTTCAACAAGTCTTTTTCTATTCATCAGTACCGATTTTGGAAAGACATGGGATTCAGTCGCAACACCAAGCAACTCACGAGTTCGAGGGGTAGGAATTTCACCGACTGATGGTAGTATTTTCATTGCTTCCGACGGTATTTACCAATCCTATGATAAAGGGCAAACCTGGGTAGTAAGGAACGCTGGTCTTGTTGATCATATCATTATAGATTTTAAGGTTGGTAATTCAGGTTTTGTTGCCGCGACAAGCTCTGGAATTTATACACTTTCAAACGATAGTATGGTTACAGGATCGTGGGTAGACCATACGAAAGGCCTCCCCAAGATACGATTAGTCGGAATTGACCTTGACCCATCTGGAAAACTAAATGTTGTTCTTGAGAATCGTAGCCTATATACTCAATATACTGGAGGAGAATTTAAGGTTGGTGTGAAAAAGTGCTGTGAACTTAGTTTTAATCCAAGTACTGGAACAGGCTGGTTTTCTCCTGGCGAAAGTGGCAGTGCAAAAGAATCGGCAGATACACTTGGGAAATATTTTCCCTATGTAAGTACAAGTTTTAATAAAATTACTGGCTCACCGAGAATTAGTGACTCAGCAACACCTCCGTATCGATGGCCAATATGGGCTTCTTCGGAAGGGGTGAAGAAGTTACGAAGTAATTTTAGATTTGGGTCAAGAGTTTCTTCTGTCACTGATCGAGATTCTCAATCACAATCAGGCGCTAAGCCAGTTTTTATTTCTGGTGAAGACGTTCTCAATACCTACACGGATACAGATGCGACCGCAAACCCTGAGTTCGATAGCACGGATGGATTGTATCCACTTGGATTAACAGTCAATGAGAGTATTTATTCCTGGCAATTTGGGCGATATCGTGATCTTCTCTACATTCGGTATGCGATCAAGAATTGTTCTGGGGATACGTTGCGCGATTGTTTCTTTGCTCCCGCCTTCGATCCCGATTTGGGCATAGATGCGGCGGCCGCGGGAAATGATTTCTGTAGTTCTATTACTAACGCAGATAGTATTCTTGTTAAAAATATACTAAGAAGTGATACTCTGAATGCAAGGTACTTTTCTGATCCCACCGGGTTAAATATGGCTTATCAGTGGTCTAAACCAGAAAGCGGTAAAGAGTATGGGGCACTTGGTTTAGCGTTTGTTGAGACACCAATTGTTACATCTGGAAAAATAATTATGAGTAATGATAGTAATGGTCTTGGCGGGTATGGACCGAACAGTTTGTATCGTGCCAATAGTCTTGGTATAAATACATTTCGTCGATGGACAATATCGAATGATCCTACTTCAGCTTCAACTCGCTATTTATTCATTTCTTCAGGAATAAAAGATCACGATCCTGGTACTGGAGGGGATGTTAGAGTTATCTTTTCTACTGGTCCGTTTGATATGGTGCCAGGGGAAGTGATGACGAGTACAGTTGCTATTGGTGTTGTTCATCCTAGTACCTCTGTCCTCCAAACGAATATTGATTCGTTGATCAGTCTAATGGCCTTTGCGCATCGTTTCTTTGCGCATGAAATTTCTCAATCAGGAGATTCAAATACAGTTATTATTCGTCATTTTGAAGCAAACCCTGATGAAGATGTTCGAACCGTTAATACTATTCCCAATATTGATTTACACTTGTATCCAAACCCGATTTCTTCGTCGGGTATACTTCAATATACTTTGAATGAGCGGTCAGAGATTTCGGTATTACTTTATGATGACCTTGGGAGAACCATCCTGCAGCCAATCGTAAATAAAACACAGGAGAAAGGACAACACGACCTCCCAATTGACGTAAGCAGTCTATCTGGCGGGCACTACTCATGTACTGTTCTTTGTAATGGGCAGGCTCAGACGATACAGCTTATACTTTCGAAATAAACACTCGAATTTACCTTGTATATTTGTTTTTTTTATTCGAGTATGATCATCGGAGCTCATACAATTATTTACTCTAAAGACGCTGAAGCAGATCGCGCTTTTTTTAAGGATGTGCTGAAATTCGATCACGTCGATGCGGGGCATGGCTGGCTTATCTTTGCATTGCCACCTGGAGAAGTTGCAGTACATCCGGCTGAAGAAGAGGAATCGCATGAATTGTATCTGATGTGCGACGATGTCGAGAAAACGGTGAAAGAATTAAAGGCCGAAGGAATCGAATGTAGCCCGATCCATCAGGCAGGCTGGGGGGCGGTTACGATGATTACATTACCGGGAGGCAGCGAGCTCGGGCTGTATGAGCCGCGTCATGAGATGGCGATCAAAAGTGCTCCAGCTGATGAATAATAACATGAACGACAAACGATAACAGAAGTCCATAGATCAATACTCGCATCGTTTGTCTCATGCGTTTTTGTTTTTCTTTGGTTATGCGCTTGAGTTCGTAACAATCCGTAAGGATGGTTTTATCGGCAATTTCGGGTTGCCGTTGCAACTCGAGCAGTCGGCCTTCAAAGTCCTCATAGCGTTCCGATCCGATTCTGTCATCGACATATTGCCCACGATAGCGGGATGTTCTGCAGGCTAGCACGATCGTAACGATCGCCGTCACAACAGCCATAATCAGCGGAATAAACTGAAGCGATTCTTCATGTAGCATCCAACTCAATGGCCGCATTGCAAAAACAATAACAACGATCGCGCCGACGATTAAATAGCATGCTCCTATATTGGTTTGATATTGAGCCGTGATCTGCCGTTGAGCGATCGAATGCAGGAGTACATAAAATCCATCGGTCGGATGATCGGACGGTGGTTTAGCCGGCGCGGCAGGAGGTTGTACGGGTGGTTCGGTTGAAGCCAATTTCTGTTTTCGTTTATATAACTTTCTCAGATTATCGCCCTGTTGCTCTTCGTAGTGCTCTTTTGCAACAGCAGTAAAGAAGTGATGACTTGAAAGAAGGTCGATGTTTTGAGAAATCCATTCTTCATCGGTATAGTTTTTGCCCAAGGCACGATCCCATTCGATACGAAGCAACTCACTCTGTTCAAAGAACGACTTTCTACCCAGCCCAGCCAGATCGGCATCGGCTACGATCTCTTCAAGGACATTATTCGGTTTTTGAGGGACTTTGGTAGCGGAAATGCAGCCACTGATCAATTGTATCTTATCCTCCGGATACTGCTTCGATCGTAAGAACTCAGTCGCGATCCGGATGCTTACTTCTTCATGCCCTTTGTAGATCTCGATATACCCGACATCATGCAGCCACGCTGCCAGCGTGACGATCTCGATGCCTTCTTCTCCAAGCTCAAGTGCCGTTGCCAGGCGTCGTGCAGTGCCCGCAACCCGTTCGCTATGACTAAACGTATGATAGACATATCCATCGCGCTGCTCGCGTTTGAGCAGATCGAAGACGAAGCGTTCGGTCTCGGCAATGATCGTCGGATGTACAGCCATTATTCCTAAAATACGAAGAGAACCATTAAACCGATCTATAATTGTAATATGTTGAAGATTGAGTTTTGAAAAAATAGTTACGACTTATGCCAGCGATCTATCGCCGTGGAGGACTCGGCGGCTTACAGGATGAATACGAACGCGCCACCCGCGATCTTTTACTAGTACTCGAACATCTTAGCGATGAAGAGTACCTGGCGCCACGACCGGAAGAAGTAGATTTCCTCAGGTCCATTCAACTCATCATGTATCATGTTGTTCGTGCCGCCTATGGATATGCTGACAAAATTCGTAAAACGATTAGTGTCGAAGTGACAAGCAAGAAGCCTGAGCAGCCGTTCTCGCGATTAGAAGCCATCGATAAATTGCAGGCGGTGATCGACTACAGTGCCGCAAGCTTCGAAGGCAAATGGACAATGTCGAGCGATGACCTCGACAAGATAACAATGATGACGCCCTGGAAAGTAGAGTACTCGATCGAGCAGATGATGGAGCATGCGATCGTGCATATCCTAAGGCATCGCCGGCAGATCGAACGGATATTGTCTGAACCCTGATTTGGGGGGATTTTCGAGATTAAGGAGATAGCTTTACTCTATTCCCTACCGATTTTTAATATTACTGAGCCTTCTAAATTCAAGACTTTTAGAACCAAAATTGATTAGTAGACCTGTTTCAAGATTATAGGCTTCAAGATAATTTTTTGCTTGGGCCAGATGAACTGGTTCTAAGGTAACTATAGCTTTTAACTCTACGCTAATTTTTCCCTCGATCAGAAAATCAACTCGACGAGTTCCGATCTGTTCATTACGATAATAAATGGGCATTTCGTGCTCACGCGAATATGGCACACCTTGTGCTCGCAATTCAAGCTCTAGCGCCCGCTGATAAATTAATTCTTGGAATCCATTTCCAAGCGTCGAATGTACGGCCATTGCACATCCAATTATCTTTCTGGTTATTTCACTATCGCGAAACTCCTTTTCGTTTACCGTACTGTTATCTCTATAATCCCGAAAATCTCCCCAAATCAAGGTTCAGATGTTTTCCTAAACTGCACTCCCCGCCACTCGCTAAAGAGCGGCTTGCATTTATTGCGTTGATATTTCCCGGTCGAGGTTACCGGTATGTCATTGCCGAAGATCACTACTTTCGGGACTTTTGCAAAGGGGAGGGTTGCCTTGCAGTGCTCGATCAATTCTTCCGCGCTCAGTGCTGCTCCATCTTCTTTTTGCACATAAGCACCGACTTCTTCGCCATAAAAATCATTCTCAAATCCGACAGCAATTCCTGATTTTACTCCCGGGCAAGTATTGATCACTTCATCAATCTCGAGGGGAGAAAGATTTACCCCACCGCGGATGATCAGCTCTTTGAGGCGACCGGTTATGAAAAAAAATTTTCTTCCTTGCTCATCTGCTTGATAGAATCCCTCATCGCCACTTCTGAACCAGCCATATGAAAAGGTTTTTTCGTTAGCGTCGTCATTGTTATAATAATATTTCATTACATTAAAGCCGCGAATGGCGATCTCACCTCGTTCGCCGGGAGCAAGTTCAGTACCGTTATCATCGGCAATCATCATCTCATTTTGGGGGATCGCGCAGCCGATCGAAGGGAAGCCGAAGTCGCGCATCCAATGCTTATGCTCGTCATCGCTCAGATCAATGGGCAGATAACAGGAATAACAGGTAGTCTCAGAAAGCCCGTATCCATGGACGATTCGAATGCCGAAGGTATCCTCGAAATGAGTACCGAGTTCGACGGTTAATGGGCCTGCCCCACAAATGATATGGCGAAAGAACGTGGGCTTTAAGGCCTTTATGTTAGACGCATTTTTGTAATATTCTAATAAGAATGCCAATAGGGTTGGTACTACACTGACTACATTCACTTGCTCTTTCGTAATCCGATCGAAGAAATATTCCGATTGGAATTTCTGATTCAAAACGATCGTGGCACCGGCATACATCGGCGTAACAAGGGTGACGATAGTCCCATTAACATGATGAATCGGCAACACACACATCATTCGCTGCGAATTCGTGATCTTATGCCACTCAGAAATTCCTTTTGCGTCAATGAGCAGATTATATTGTGTAAGAACTACACCCTTAGGATTGCCGGTAGTGCCACTGGTATAGACGATCAGCGCTTCATCGCCGATCGTTACGGCTTCATCGGAGCGAAAGATCGACTGCGCTTTGGAAAGCTCTTCTTCGTAGGAAAGCGATGTGTTGTTTATCGAATCGCCGCCACAGATCAAAGTCGTTGTAATGCCTGGTATCGAACTAACGATTGGATTTATTCGCTGCTGGTAATCGCTGCGAAGAAAGACTAACTTACTCTTGCTATTCTCGAGGATGTACTGGATCCGATTATCGTCTTCATTCAAGCTGATCGGCACGACGCAGACACCCATAAGCCATGCCGCATAATACTGCACAACGGTATCGGCATGATTATGCGAGATCGTTGCTATCCTATCGCCACGCTTGACCCCGTGGGAGCGCATCATGTCGGCACACATCGACGCCAGCATGAAAAAGTCCTTGAAATTGTCTTCGCGCCGATTGCCTTCGAGATCGTAATAGATCAAAAACGGCTTGGTATCATAATCACGGGCGTTGCGAAACAGCAGCTCGCCGATCGTCTCATAGGGGATATATCCAGCCTTGGTATCGGGACCGGAAACAGTGCGAGCGGCAGAGATTTTCTTTTGTATTTCCTCGGATAGCATTATCTTTGTACTGTCAATCTGTGCAAATTTACGAGAACTGGTAGTGTGCGGTAACCGAAAGACAAAATGACAGCCCGACATTATACGTACGAATTATTCCATACAGCCGAGATCAAGACCCCGTTTGCCCGCTATGTTCGGCTTTCGATCGCAGGGCTCATCATGCTCAGCATTGTGTCGGTCATGCTTGAAACGGTCGAGGAGATACATGCTCCAAACGCTGATTTCTTTTACTGGCTTGAATTTGTCGTTGTCTGCATTTTTTCGATAGAGTACTTCCTTCGGTTATGGTCGGTCGTTGAAATGCCGAAATACCATCACCCGGTCTGGGGACGGCTGAGATACATGTTTACGTTTATGGCGCTTGTTGATCTGATCGCAGTCCTTCCATTTGCCATCCCGCATTTTGTCGAGTTCGATCTTCGGTTTCTTCGAGGATTCCGATTGATCCGATTATTGCGGGTGATAAAACTGGGACAGTATTCAATGTCCTTAAAAGTTATCAGCACCGTGCTTCATAAAAAGAAGCACGACATCATTACCGCGATGTTTATTATCCTTCTGCTGCTTATAATCTCCTCATCGGCAATGTACTTTATCGAGCATGAAGCGCAGCCGAAAGCATTCCGAAGTATTCCCGCTTCATTATGGTGGGGTATTAATACATTAACGACGATCGGCTATGGCGATGTTGTGCCGACTACGATAGCTGGGAAAGTCTGCTCTGCCATAATAAGTATGCTCGGTATCGGAGCATTTGCATTGCCATCAGGTATTATTGTTTCGGGACTGATCGAAGAAATGCACCACGAAAAAGAAGCCGCAAAGGAATTAGTCTATTGCCCGTATTGCAACGAGAAGTTACCACATTAACCTTCAGCTACACTGTATAGCTCAACTTCATGCTCTTTGCCTTTTAAGAGGAACGAGCCGACTCGTTCGGCTTTGTATTTGATGGATTCTTTCGGTAGGATATCGAGAAGTTCTCGTGAGATCAAAATCTTAGCTCCCAGCGAATGGCATTTTTCTTTGATTCTTGAGGCTGTATTGACGACATCACCCTGAAAGACGATCTCTTTTTTAATGTCGCCTATTTGTCCTGCTATCACACTACCATAATGCATTCCGGCTTTGAAACCTGGCACGAACCCATATTTTTGTTGGTATTTCGGAGCAAGAGCTTCCATTATGTGTGAGATCGAAAAGAAGCAATCGAGACAGCTATTGCGGAGATTGCGGGGGCCAAGCTTCCAGGTAACGACTACTTCGTCGCCGACATATTGATAGATCTCGCCATCGGCATCGGAAATAGCCGGAGTAATGTCGTAAATGTAATCGTCGATGAGTTCATGAAAGCGAATATTGCCAAGTCGCTCTGCTAACGTGGTTGAAGCATCGAGATCGAGAAACATAAAGATCCGGTCTTCCTCGACCGGGCGGGAATATCTGCCGATCATCATATTCAACAACACATTCTGACCGAGCATACGGCTCATCTGTCGGATCATATTAATGAGGAATGAAGCCGTGAGTGCATAGAGAATAATAAAAACCAGATCGCCGCCGAAAAGAAAATGCTGGCTATTCGGATGTTGATAGGCTTCTTCGGCTGATAGTCCGGTGGTGATCATCCGCAAGAGCAGCATCAGGACGATGCAATAAACGGCGACAACAACGATCTGAATAAGTGTTCGGACTATTAGTGCCGATAGAAAGGGCATTCGACGGAGCCGCTCGCTCAGCGAAGAATTTTCGATCGCTGCTAAGGTCAGCGCAACGACAAGACCGACAACCATCCCATTAAGGACAGCCCGGTTCGCAAACCCATAAAGTATTGCCGGTAATAATCCTCCGGCCAGAATTCCTACAAGTGAGAAGGCAGCATATTTGTTGATCCGTTTCACTTAAAAGGCAAAGCCGGTCGTGAGATAGAATTGTGTTGCTTCGAGCGAGTGAGCAACAGTGAGGACGATGGTGTGCTCACTTGAAACCGGTGCGAACCATAGCCCGCCGCCAAATGACGTATGCCAGGTGTTCGAGAAATCATTATCGATATAAACACGTCCGGCATCGGTAAAAAGATGCAAGCCAATTGTCGATGGTACAACCGCAGTAAGAGAAGCAAATTTTATCCGAAGCTCAGCCGAACCGAGATACGATGCTTCACCGGCAAAGCGATCACGATAAAATCCACGGAGATTGCTTGCGCCTCCCATAAAAGCCGATTCATAAAATGGGTGCTCACCAAAGATCTTATTCGCGTCGATTCGAAGGGCTAGGGTGATCGGTGTCAGTATGGTTGCCGTTAAGTATGCGCGAATGTCAGCATGCAAGCTGGTATAGGCATACGAGTTGTCTAATATTTCGGGAGTCCAGTGGCTATCGAAACCGGCATAGATGCCTTTTGTTGCCGCCCGAGGTTCATCTCTCGAATCGAAAGCGATACCATAGGAAACCTGTGTGGTCAGTTGAGAACCGACACCATACTGGTGCCGGCGACGTAGGAACGTAGTATCGCGAGCCGCATTAGAATCAGTATTGATATATCGCAATGCCGCCGAAGCGTTGAACCTTGTGTTCTCAAAGATGCCGGTAGAGTATTTCGGCATGATCTGATACAGATGTTCATTCACTAAGTATTTATCGTCTGAAAAATCTTTTTCATTGAGCGGTGTCTCATTACCATATCCGAAGAAGGATAACCGATCGAGTGTAGAAGCCTCTGCGAGCAGCGAAAACGAACCACCCAATGCTTGGGGAAACAAGATATCATAACTTATTCGATACCTCGTATGGGCTGTCGCAAGCATTGCCCGAAGCGTCATAATGCTGCGACAAGGATTATCGAGAAAGCTATAATTAATGAGCGAGACTGCTGCGCCGATTTTTACACCGTCGTCACTCGTAAAGCCCAGCTTCGGATAGTATCTCCACGCATGACCCCAATCGCGAACAAATTGCGATTTGTAAATAGAGTCCTGCTCTTCTGAGATCGACCTGACTTCGGTACTCGGAGAATAAATGAAGTTCGTCTCGCTTGTCTCACCATAGAAAATCGTTTTCTTTTCGTCTTTTTTTATCGGTAAAATATGTAGTACATGACCGTTCACATGGGAGCTATCGACCATCTCATCACTGCCATCATCGCCGATCACTCTGATGAGTATACTCGAGTTAACAGAACCCCGAACGATCGCATAATCGTCACCGCCGCCAAGATGAAGCCTGATCTCGCAGGTATGAGCTGCATCAAAAATATGATTGAAAAGGGCAGAGCCGATCTTCGAACCCGTTGAGCCGTCGCGTTTGAATATTGAAACTTGCACGGTATCATCCGTGAGCCGATCAATCTCAACATATTGTGCCGATGCTGAACACTTAAGCCCAACCGTTGTCATCGCACAGTTGCTATCGGTAAGAATGTACGATCCATTTTTATCGCCGATACTGGCGATGGTCATCCCACCTTGATACTGAGTTACCGTACCATTTTCATCGGCAAGAATGGGTGTTCGGCTTACCAAAAGCGAATCGAACAGAATGTGATACGTCTTGCTGTTTTCAAACGAGGTCGTAGTTGATGAGTCGGTTTCCTGCGCCAGGCATGAGGCAGCAAAAAAAACAATAAAGACGGCTATGAATAACGAACGGATATTCGGCAGCAACGGGTGAAATGATAGAAGTAACACGTGCAAAAATACCGCAAAAATGCTTGAAATTTCTCAAAAGGGAGAAGTCTCAAAATACCGAACTTTCTAGGTAGGGGTGGGTTGTAATTAAAGCAGAGCTACGCCAGACCCTATGATCCGTGCACTGACGGGAACAATGATTAGAGTTGTGATGCTCCGCCATCGGCGGGAGTTACTGCTGTTGCTTTTTTTCTGGGTAACCTTCGCCTGTCTTACAAACGATCTTTATGCTCAACTGCCTGAAAAAGAAACCGAACGACCATCAAGCCTCATTCTCGGCGGTACCTATAGCTCCAATCTTTCACGAACACATATCGATGCCTATAGCGGCTCGACGTTTTGCGGGACATTTACCAATGGGAGCGGTTCTAAGTTCGGACTTCAGGCGCTTTATGAACTACCGCTCAATAATATATTTGGCCTTCTCGGAGGTATAAGTTTTCACGATCTTTCCAGTGCATTTGCTACAACACCATTTAATATCGAGCATACTTTTGATGTAACTGCAGGCGATACAACGAGAATAAATCGCGAACGTCGATACAATGTCTCGATGTCGTCAATCGGAGTTCAAGTTGGTGCTGCAGTCCATCCCATCGAGCGAATAGCATTATCAAGTACGATAGGGTTTGCCGTTATTCCAAGTCCTACCTATATCCAATCCGAAGCACTACTAACGCAGAACGCCGTCTATCTCGAAAATCTTCGTTCGACGCGAACGGTAGCTTCCGGAGATTTTGCGGCGAATACATTTTTGCTTTCGCTTGGCCTTAGCGCGGGATATGATCTGCCGATCTCAAGCGTTGTTTCGTTTCGTCCGTATCTCGAAGCTTATATCCCGATCACATCAGCAGCAACAGTCGAAGGGCAATCGTATAAAACGTACTCGTTCAGTGGCGGTGCTGCACTCGTGATCGCCTTCCCTGTCAGCGAACCTGAACCTGCGAAGCCCGAACCTATCAAACCAGAACCAATAAAAACTCCGGAGCCGATCGTTCAGAATAAATCGCCTGAGCCACAACCCGCAGCGCTGCGGCTTTCCGTTCGTGCCGTTGGGCTGACTGACAACGATCAGGAAGTCTCACAGCCGATCGTTACGATCGAGAATATTATGGTAACGGATGTCTCCCCGACACTCGCATACTTATTCTTCGAAGATGGTAGCAGCACCGTGTCGGATAGATACCATCAATTAGCAAATACTGCCGAAGCTCAAACATTTTCGACGAAAGAGTTTTACCGACTCGATGCGCTGGCGATCAATCATGAATTGTTAAATGTGCTCGGTAAGCGGCTTCAGGAATTCCCCGATGCGACCATCACCGTAACCGGCACGAGAAGCCTGCACTCGTCGGGAGATTCAAGCTCGAACGATATTGCTCTCGATAGAGCCCAGCATATAGCACAATATCTACAAACCGTTTGGAATATTCGTCCATCGAGAATACGGGTTCGTTCGAGAACATTACCTGAGATGAGTTCTGATGATGGCTCACCAACTGGCCAGGCAGAAAACAGGAGAGTAGAGATCAATGCTTCGACCCGCCAGCTTCTTGCTCCGATCGAGACAAAACGCCTTGAGCAAACGGCAACACCACCGCGAATTAAATTCTATCAGGATATTTTTTCCGGTAGCGGGATTAAGTCGAACAAGATCGTTATCCGCCAAGGGGGTAGAGTCCTTGAAACAATCGACGGCCTTTCCGGCGATAGCCGCCATGAGTGGTTGTGGAATATTACTCAGGGTGATGCACTCAATAGCAAAGACTCGATCACCTGGACGATGGAAGTGACCGATTCGGCTGGTGGTTTTGCAACAGTATCCGGTTCGATCAGGATCAAGCCGCAGGAACGCACTGTCACTCGCGCAACGATCGACACAACGAATGCCGATAAATTACTCGAGCGATTCCATCTGCTTCTGTTCGATTATAGCTCAACCTCAGAGCTTGGTAAAAATGCCGATGACATCTTAAATCGAATCGCTTCGGCAGTAACGCCGGATGCAACGGTAACCCTCATCGGGCATACCGATGTAACGGGTGATCCGGCATTCAATGAAAAACTTTCGTATGACCGGGCTTCGAAAGCTTCGGTATTGCTTTCGAATAAACTTCGCTTTCTCGGCAGGAGTACTCCGTCGTTCGATCTCGAAGCGCGAGGATCCAAGGATAGATTATTCGATAATTCGGTACCCGAAGGCCGAATGCTTTCGAGAACAGTGCGCGTCACCGTCGAACGTAGCCTCAAGTGATATTGAAATATACATATCGCTTGGTTGTTATTTCGATTGCTCTCTTAGCAGCAAGGGGAAGTTATGGGCAACCTTGTCAGAAAAATATGCTGACCATTCCCGATGCAAATTCCTATGCCGTATCGAATTCGCCAAAGAACATGCCGATGGGGACACTCACGCTCGAATGCTGGGCGAAAGATTCACTCTTCGTACCGGGTGCAGGGCTAATCGAGTTTGGCGATGCGAATGATACCGGTGCCTTTAGTTTGCGCTTTGGCAGCGGGCAATTCTTGGTCGCTTCCTTCAGAACGAATGTGGGTGTCGTTACCGCAACTTCGCCTCAGATAAATACTATTACTCAATGGCATCACTACGCAGTGACGTTCACACCGAATGATAGTGTGCGCTTTTTCCTTGACGGACAATTTTTAAGCGGTAGCCCCACGGTTGCTTCATCGCTTGTCGGAACCTGGAATTCATTCTTTATTGGCCACAGTGGCACAACGGCTCAGAGCTTTATCGGCTCCATCGATGAAGCGCGTATCTGGAAGATCGCGAGAAATGCAATACAGATAAATACGTTGAAAGCGCTTCCGCTTGCTGGCAATGAGAATGGGCTTGCGTTGTATTATATGTTCGATGACGACCCGGCCGGCCCAGTCATCCACAACTTTGCCGGCAAAGGGACCGAACTTACAAAAGCTTCGAATGCCTTTCTGACCTCGAGCACTGCGCCGGTCCAGGGTCCGCCTGCCGATGGATACATGATCGCCTCGAAAGAACTGCGGGTTGATTTTGCAACGCTGCTGTGCGATTCAACAGCGAATACAACGATCCATATTTATAACCGGGGATCAGAAGATGTCGATATCGGCGGAATTGGTTTTGTTAGAGGAATAAATTTTACTGCCGCAACCGGGCCTGGATTTCCCCTCAACGGAAACGATAGCAATCATACTGCTCAGATCGTTATTCAGGCAAATGTTTCTAAGCCTGGCTTTTATAGCGATACTCTTATTGTTGCCGCTTCGACGATCTGTGGAGGAATTGTTAAGATCCCGGTGACCATCAAAAAAGAATTGGTGAAGATCGCCTTCGATACGGCGGCATTCGATATTGGTCAAATCCTTAATTGCAAATTGCCACTTGAGCGCCAAACGAAGTTATCGAATAAAGGCACTGTTAAAGTAACGATCAACACGCTGAATTTTTCTTCGCCTGCTCCGCTAACGATTCTTTCACCGATACCCCCGTTTACGATCGATACCGGTGCAGCGGTTGAAGTAAAATTTCGTATTGAAAGCGGCCCGCCAGTGCAGATCAACTCTACGCTCACGGCAACGGCGCTCGAATGTCCGGTTTCGGCAACCCGTAAGTTTATTGGCAAGCGTGTTCTTCAGCAGTTCACGATAACTCCAGGAATATTCTTTGCGCCACGGCCACTGCCCTCAGGACAAATACAACTCGATACAACCGTGTATCTTGTCAATACCGGCTCCGCGAATATTTCTTTTGATCCACCGTTAGAACTTCTCGGTTCGAACAATTTCCGCATCATCTCTCCGGTAAGTGGATTGGCGGTAGTGAAGCCCGATTCATTGCTAGCGATCAAGATCCGCTTCACCGGTTCGGAATGCGGTGTCTACCAGACGCTGCTGCATCTTCAGCACACTCCTTCCGATAAAGATTGCGGATTTGATATGACGATCCCGATCAATGTCACGATCACCGGTCCGGCAGTAACGTCTGTTTCAGAGTTCTTCGAATTAGGCTCCGGATGTACTATTCGCGACACAACGATTCAATTTATTAATAAGAGCGGCCGCGAAGTATTACTGGGCGCCCCGGTCTTTTCCGATACAGCTCTTCGCCTGCAGACCTTTGGTGTGCTGCCAAAACTATTGGAGGATGGCGATACGGTATCGCTTACGTTTAGATTCTCACCGACGCGGCCGGGAGACTATACGATCTATACCAAGATGTCGCTTTCACCCTGTGGCGATAAGCTACTTACCTTTCATGGCTATTATGGTGTCGGGTCCATCATTCAAAGCGACACCGTCATCGATTTCGGCAGCGGCTGCGATCTGAGCCCGGATACCAGGTCGTTCAAGATTCAGAACTTTGCGGGCAGAACAGTGATAGTTGACGATACTTCTCTTGTAGGGTCAACACATTTTACGATCGTATCGCCATCGCTACCGTTCTCGATGAATCCGGGGGCAGTACAAGTATTGACGGTGCAATATAAGCCTACTGCTCTTGGTGTCGAACGATCGGATATTATCCTTACTGAGAACGATTGTTATGTTACAACGATAAAAGCAAAAGCCGTTCGTGAGAAAGCACAGGTCTTAAGCAGCAAACCTGTTATCGAATTCGGTGTAGCCTGTCCGCTCGATACAGCGATCTTCCCATTGCAATTAAAGAATAATGGATTCGGGGAAGTTCAATTGCGGTCAGTTATCTTTCATGGAGACCCTGTATTCGATACAATTGCAACTGCCATCGGAAATATCCCCGGCGGTTTTTCCAAAGTGGTCTCATTCAGTTTTCTGGCAAAGGATACCGGCGAGTTTACCGGATGGGTCGAACTCGTGTTTGGCCCGTGTAATGATACGCTGCGCTATGTACTGCATGGCATCGGTGGGCCGAAGCCCGAGCTTATCGCTTCGGAAACGCTGATCGATTTCGGTTCGGTTAAGATCGGCAAAGAGAATTCGATATGCCTCACTCTATCGAATCCAAGCTGCCTACCGATCCCGATCACTCTCTCATCGCTCGGTGCATTACCCGATGGTATTACGTACACGCAAAACACGCTATCGTCACTTCCCGATAGTATTACTGCCGAACATTCGGTAACGATCTGCTTTACTTTTACACCACAGCAGCCCGGCGATGTTGCAATGTTCGATACGATCGTTTGCGGCGACTTCTCGGTCATTGTTCAACTTCAGGGCAAAGGCGTCAAGCCGGTACTTACTGTAAAGCCGCGAATTATTGACTTCGGCGATGTGCTCGTTAACGATACGAGCGATCCGGCAGCGATCTACATTACTAATAGCGGCGATGCAGTTGCTTCGATCGATGCCGTATCACCCGCTGCCGACTTTTTGATCACGAGGAAGATCTCTCAGGTTGCGATATCAAGCACCGATAGTATGCTGGTTGTCTTTGCTCCGAAGACATTCGGGGTGCAGCAATCAACGGTTATTATCAATTCGGATAATCAACATGACACTGTCACTCTTCGCGCACGAGGTACCGGGCCCGGGCCGCTATTCTCTATATCGTCCCTGGATTTCGGATCGGTTCGCGTTGGTACGGATTCGGTTATAACGATCACCGTTTCTGCCCCGGCAGATTCTCAGGTTATCATAACGAATGTCTCGATATCGGCGCCGTTCAGTATTGTATTGTCAGTACCCGATACCATCGCCGCCGGGACCAGTAAGCATTACAAGATCACCTATCACCCGACTGCAGAGCAGTTCGATTCGGTTGAGTTGACGATCGCAAGTATAAACGCAACGGATGCGAAATTGCCGGTTACAGGGCTCGGAGTCGATGCACATTTTGCGATCATTCCCGATAGCATCGGTTTCGGTGATGTCGCCATTCATTCGGTCGGCAGCACGAAGCCATTCACGATCGTCAATAGTGGCGGCTATCCGCTTCGGCTCTTGAGTAAGACATTACAGAGTGGTGTCTTTACACTAACCTCGGATCCATTGGCAAATGTTATTGCCCCGCATTCGTCGACGTCATTTTCGATCGTATTCGTCCCGGCTCGCGGGCAAAGCTACCGCGATTCGCTGTTCATTACTGCCGATGCTGTAGAAAAGAGCGCAGCAGCAGTGTTAACCGGCAAAGGAGTATTCGCGCCGCTTGGTATTCCGCAAATATCATATTCGCTTCCGCAGCTTCGCGTCAGAGTCGGCGATATCGTACCGATCCCGGTCGAGATCAGCGGGCCCGATCTGCCGCTTATCGATGTCGATAGTTTCTTCTTCGATCTGCGATTCGACCCATTAGTGGTGTTCTTCCATGATAAGATCACAAGCGCTGGTACTTTAAGTGAAGGCTGCCAGATGAGCATTACTCATCTGAGTGATAGTATCGTTCGCATTACCGGAAAAGGCAAGCGCTTAACGCCGGTCTCCGGTGTGCTCTGCTTCCTGACGGGCGAAGCATTACTCGGCCCGAGAGATTCTTCTGCTTTAATAATAGACGAGAGTAATCCTTCGAACTCAGAGCCGCTGCAAACTTCTGCCGGCTCCTTCCTCGTAACCGATTGCGGGAATTATAGCGGTGGTGTACTCTTTAAAGGAAATTACTCGCTGCCGCCGCCATCGCCGAATCCGGTATCGGATATCATTACCATCCCCTACGAACTTGGCTTAGCAGCCGGTGTAAAGATCGATCTCTACGATCAGATGGGACGCCACGTCAAGACCCTTCTCGACGGCGCAAGAGGAGTAGGCAGGCACGAACTCGTCGTTCACCTCGGCGATCTGCCGAGCGGAGAGTATTATTATATACTGGAGAGTCTCGAATATCGGTCGAGCGAGAAACTAATATTGAGGAAATGATCGGCGAATGAAATTCATCCCACTGGTTGTCATCACGATATTACTTGCAGGAGTTTTCACCAGCTCGTGTATGCATTATCCGACTGCTCCTCCGAGTGATTCTACTAAGTGTGATACCTGCTGCGACACTTGTCATAACCCATGTGATACCTGCAATCTCAATCGAGACTCTCTTTCTCATGCCTTTGAATGGACAGAATACTCTATTGATGGAGAGACCAGTTTGACAGGCTGTTGGATATTAAGTCCAACAGATATTCGAATAATGGGTAATTATTACTATAAATTCGATGGCACTACATTCACAAAGTTATCAGCTTATAATCTTACTCGTGATAGAGAAATGGGAGGGGGATTGAATGGGTTTAATATTTTCGGATTCGATGAAAATGATTATTGGTTGATTTCCGGTAATGGGAGCAGGGCCTATCACTCTGTTTATGATACCCAATTTGATGAATTTAATCCTGGAAATACAAATTCATGTTGGGGGCCATCGAGCAACGATATCTTCGTTGTTGGAAATAGTGGTCAGATTCATCACTTTGATGGGACGAAGTTTACAGATATGGTATCAGGAACGACGAAGGATTTACGTTCTGTCTCGGGCACCAACCATAATAATGTTTGGGCAGCGGGGTTTGATGAATCAACAGCTCAATCGATATTATTACATTACGATGGTTCAACTTGGTCAGAAATTCCTTTATCTTCTAATCCATTGAATGTTTATCCCGGAGCTACTGGCCATGCTTTAGGATACGTATGGAGTACTGACAGCAATGGTCATAAAATTGTTGTCCCCAGCGGGTCATTAGTTTGGAGAAGAACTGATGTTGGAGAATGGCGAAGTGATACAGCGTTATTGCCAAACCGCTTAAATGGCGGTGGGTTTATTATGGTAGGAGCACTTGGAAATAACATAAATGATTTTATGGCAATAGGTGGTTGGGGATTCGTCGCTCACTGGAATGGCAAGACGTGGAAAAAATACGATGAGCTTTATAATTATGGAAATCCCAATTATGGTCCGGCAGCATTTTCAATGAAAGGGAATACTGCTTGCGTAGTCGGTACTAAGAGCGGTCAAAGTTGGATAGCAGTTGGTAGAAGGAAACAGTAAAAAATACTAAAATTATTTACCAACAATCTATTCACATATCAAATATATTTGATATTCTAATTTGGATTTTTCGAGAATATTTCGTATATTTGTAGCATTGAAATTCGGCCGAAGATGGGTGCCAGTTTTATCAGAGTCCGCTTCGGCGGACTCTTTTGTTAAGGGGGTGTTTTTGAGGTGGGGGGTACACGAGTTCGGATGATTTATAAAGGGGTTACGTACCCATGGTCGGGAAGGATGAGGGATGAATTATGAAGGATGAATTGATTATGGTGCGGTGCTTTTTAAAAGGATGAGAGTGATTATAAGGCAGAGCGATCACAGATTCCTCCCGTTGGTCGGAATGACAGAGATATATAGTTGCGAATACCGAAGGGGATTCTTCACTGCGCTTTGCTCCGTTCAGAATGACGTGCATACTATGGAATGACAAATCAAACTTCTATCTTACTTTCAATGTTTTACCCGCTTCACTTCAAATTTTTATCCCACGCTTTTTATATTCCATTTATAAATGATCTTAACCGACGCGGAAATTCTTGCCGAGATCGAACGCGGCAGTATTGTGATTCAGCCCTATAACCGTGCCGACCTTGGCTCGAATAGCTACGATGTGCATCTTGGTGCAGCGCTGGCTACGTATAAAACCGGTGTCCTCGATGCCCGCGAGCATAATGAGATCGAGCATTTCGAGATCCCACCGGAAGGCTATGTCCTTCGTCCGGATACACTCTATCTTGGGGTAACGCAGGAATATACCGAGACACATAAGCATGTTCCGTTTCTCGAAGGCAAATCGAGCGTCGGCCGCCTCGGGATCGATATTCACGCAACGGCCGGTAAAGGCGATGTCGGATTCTGCAATACCTGGACGCTTGAGATATCGGTGAAGCAGCCGGTACGGGTTTATGCCGGAATGCCGATCGGGCAGCTGATCTATTTTGTGGTGCAAGGCGATTGCATCAATCCCTACGATTCGAAAGCAAATGCAAAGTATAACGCAAGGACGGTAAAGCCTGTCGAGTCGATGATGTTTAAGAATTACGATCTTGAGAAGGGGAAGTGGAAGTAGGTTAATTTAACGTCAAATGCAATATTCCTGAATCGTCAAAAACATTTTCAGTTGTAAGGAGGCTTTGAGAGTAACTGTAAGAGTTAAAATGATTACCTCCATCAATATAAGCATTGTGTGTTATTTTCGATAGGGATTGACGGAGGGTTGCACTGGAAATGTCAACAGTAAAACTTCCGTTTACCCACGAATATGGCAGGTTGGTAAAAAGTAAGATATCGGTACCTGAGCCTTGCTCTCCCCCCAAACTTCCGTGGGGATACCCACTTAAATAGCTTGAGGCAATGCGAATTTGCATCGATTCAATATTTTTCTTTGGAGTATTAAAAAAAATATTAATGGTACAAGTCGTATCATGCCCATGTCGCGATGTCCATTGAAGAAGCAACGAATCATTCTCCATGACCCACTTTGCTCTACTTGTATCGAATGATTGTAGGGTAGAAATCCGATTCGCTATGGTGTCCAAACGACTAGATGAGCTACCAGTCATCGAATTTTCAGAAGAGAAGGCACTGAGTACCTTTTCTGTGATACCGGTTAAAATAAAATTTCCGGAGGTTGTTTTTTGAAGACTATCAAGCACCAACAAATTCTGTTGTTGAGCCTGTGAAGGAGATTCGTGGCAATCAAGAGTTGAAAAGATTATTGAGATCCCTAATAACCAAAAGATAATTCTTTTCATGGTTCTGTGAGGTATTCAGTGAAATAACACCAGAGATTTTAAGAAGTTGCGGTATTATTTTAATACGCAAAATAAAAATTATCTGTTTCTATCGATAACCAATAAAGATCGCTATTTGCTTTTGGTAATAGTGGTTCAAATCGGAAGAACGTAAAATCATTACCCGGGCCTGTCCTCCAATAATCGCAGCAGCCTTGATGGAAGAATAATGATCCGGTAATATCAAAGATCTTCCTAAAGACTTGTTGCATCCTTTCTCCTGCAGAGAGCAATATCCAATCTAATCGGTAGATGTGATTTCGATGAGTCATTGTGGCAGAATCATACTGCGTTGCTCGTCTTTTTTCGAACACAATATCGAGAGGATAGCAGGAATCGACTGCGAACGACTCGATAAGTGAATCGGAAGAATAGGTCAGTGGGACAAGGGGTATTACTGCTGTTTTGAGCTGATTAAATAAACTATCCGGATCGTCGGTCTCGAATACTAATCCGGCGAGGCAGCTTCCGTAAGTCGTTATGATCTGTTTCTGCCAGGAAGTTGTATCGGATGGCACCGAGCTTAAAATGATTGAGAATCCATCCTGTAAGACAATAGTATCAGTAAAGATACCGATAGGGTCACGTTCGCCAGGAATCAGGGTATAGCCTTTTTTTGCATAGGATCTGAGCAGGGAATCGAAATTCGAACTTACCAGAACGAGCTTTTTCGGGGTAATTTGAAGGGTTTGGGAAAAAATGACCGACGGTACAATCGCTAGTAATAGATTGATAAATAATAGGTTAATGGCTTTATTCCGAGCTTGTTTGCGGGTCATTCGCCGTAAAAATACGGCACTTTTATGAGAAGCCGCTATGTTAGCAGATAACCGCCGACCATCGGCACCCATTATTTAGAAGGAGCTATATACTCGTATGAGAATGGTACCAAAGGAGAAAGAGCTTACTCCAGGCTCTGAGGAACCGTCCATTAAGATTGCCACCCCGCTTTCAAGACTTCAGGTTTCAGTCGTCCAGGAGATGTTGAGAGATACGGGTTGGAAGCATTCGGATCATTTCCACTCAAATCTTACCAGTTCAACGATTCGCCCGATGTACCGGGTAACGCTGTTTCAGGCAAAAGTAGGCCTAAAGCGCAGCGAGGTTATCGATAAGCTCAAAAAGCAGATCGGTACCGTCAAGATCGAGCCAGTCCGCTCCAAATAATCACTCGGTTTTATTCTTCTATTACCTCGGATCGTTCTGCTTGGGGATTATTTTCATGTCCGATTCGAGTTGCGAGATCGTAATAACTCCGTTCATATTGCACATTCCCTCATTTCCCGGTATAACCAACGATAGCCGGTTATAGCGCTTGCCAACCTTCATGTATTTTCCGGGTACCGGCGCCTGAATTTCGTATTTCTTTTTCTTGGAAGTCAGGACATACCAACAGCCACTTTTCGTGCGGTGTATAATACCGGTGATCTTCATTTTATTGACGGGAGGATTATGCGGATGAAAAGCCGTGTCAAGCACTTCCACGATCTGCACCATCTTTCCGACCATGCAGGTTGATGCCATCATCTTGGCTTGACGCACCTTTAGTGTCAGCTGCCGTCCTTCGACCTTGCAGGTAGCCAGATCGGCGGGGGAGCCGGTCAGTTCATATTTACCATTTCGGGTATCGACATACCAACAGCCTCCTTCGAGGTTGGAATGCTGCATTATACCCATAATGGTAAATTCAGGGTTACCCTTTTGTGCAAATGCTGTGGCAGCACTTGCAAGCAGAAGCACGATGAGTAGGTTCTTCATACCGGAAATTACGGTGCTTTTATCGGCGTGTAACGCGAAATCAGATGATAAATAGTTCATTGTCTGTTGTAGCAGCTTTATGCTGGTTTGGTTGAAGTTATCGGGTGGTCTCGCTTATTATTTTGTAAGTTTGTAGCATTATTATTCACCATACTATCATATTTATGAATACTATGTTACGATTTGGTTTTCTGTTAGTTCTCGGCTGTTTGTGTTCAAACGCTTATGCAACGGTAGATACCATCAAATTCGGTGGTCCGGTTTTACAGTATACGTATGTACCTGCTACGCTAAACATATCCGTTGGCGATACGATCGTTTGGACTGGTGACCATGGATCGGATTTTGAATTTCATCCGATCGAATCGGTCGAGATCCCTTTGGGGGCCGAGCCCTTTTCCTATTCCGGTACTGACAAAACATTTATGTATATTATCAAAGTCGCCGGAAATTATAGTTATCGCTGCCACCTGCATTTTGAAATGGGAATGGTAGGTTCGTTCACGACGGAGCCGGCAGGAGTAAAAGCTCAAAAACCAGCTAGTCTTTCAATCGGTACTCTCATCCCAAATCCGGTGACTTCAAAAACCACCGTCAATTTTTCGCTTGAGAATGCATCGGTCGTATCGGTAAGATTACTTTCGATCGATGGTAAAGAGATCGGCATGATCGCAAACTCGTATTACAGTGAAGGCAAGCATTCGATCCCATACAATGCTTCCTCGCTTGCTGCCGGTACGTATATCGTTGTCTTCGAAGCCGATGGCATTCGCCAGACCGAGCAGATGGTTGTAACGAAGTAATTTCTGATCCTGACTTTTTAAAAAAGCGGGTAGGAATACTATCCGCTTTTATGTTGTATTTTAGTAGCGTAGACTAAACTGTCTGACTACTACCGATTTTATGTCATCATACGCTGAATTTCTTGAAGGAATGCCACCTCGCGGGATGTGGGGCGAGCGCATTTATACGACACCTGATTTTAATTATTCCGAATCGCTTAACGCAGCCGTCGAACTACTCGATAAAAACATCGAGGCCGGCCGGGCGAATAAGCCGGCAGTCTATTATAAAGATAGGGTGCTGACCTATGGCGATCTTGGTGCAATAGTTGGGCAAATGGGAAATGCCCTGCGCAAACTAGGCGTTGAACAAGGTGATCGAATTCTTCTTCGTTTTCCGAATACTCCAACAGCAGTTGCGACATGGTTAGCAACACTTCGTATCGGTGCTGTCGCCGTGATGGTGATGCCGATGCTACGCTCGCGCGAATTAGTCTATCGGGCGAACGATTCCGAGTGTTCGCTCGTGATCTGCGATGCGTTATCGATCGATGAAGTCAGAAAAGCTGAACCGGCAATGGATACGGTCAAGAAGATCCTCATCGCTGATGGCAAAGATGATGACTACGAATCGTTTGAAGATCTTTGGATGAAGGAATCGGCTAAGTGCTCACCAGCCAACACCTCCCGTAGTGATATCGCCCTGATTGGATATACTTCCGGGTCGACCGGCGACCCGAAAGGTACTGTTCATTTTCAGGATGATGTGCTTGCCATCGCTGATGGATATGCAAAGAATATTTTACATCCAACCGAGACGGATATTTTCAGCGGACACCCTTCGCTTGCTTTTACATTCGGTCTCGGCGGTTTACTTGTTTTCCCATTTCGCTTTGGTGCTTCGACGGTATTACTCGATCAGTTCACGCCGGAGAATATGCTCAAGACGCTTTCACATTATAAATGCACGATCGGCTTCTGCGCGCCAACCTGTTACAACATGATGATGCGCCTTGATGAAGGTGGAAAGTACGATCTTTCAAATTTGCGTATCGGTGTTAGTGCCGGAGAAACGTTGCCGGCAACCGTTTTCGAAAAATGGAAAAAGACGTATGGACGCGAACTACTTGATGGCATTGGTTCGACGGAAATGTTGCATATTTTCGTCTCCAATTTTCCGGGCGAAGCAAAAGGTGGAGTAACAGGCAAACCAGTGCCGGGATATGAAGCAAAGGTCGTCGATGAAAATGGCAACGATGTGCCTGATGAAACAGAAGGCCTACTCGCTATTAAAGGACCAACAGGTTGTCGCTACTTAAAGAAACCCGAACGTCAAGCCGGTTATGTAAAAGATGGCTGGAATATTCCCGGCGATGTATTCGTCCGTCATGCCGATGGAAGCTTTACCTATCAATGCCGCAATGACGATTTGATCGTCACCGGTGGTTATAATGTCTCTCCTCCCGAACTTGAAGCTGTGATAAATGAGCATCAAGCGGTGAAAGAATCAGCAGTTGTTCCGAAACCGGATGAGTTGCGCGGACAGATCGTCAAGGCCTATTGCGTACTTATGCCAGAGGCAAAAGGTGATGATGTGCTCGTCAAGGACATTCAGGATTTTGTCAAACGTGAACTCGCTCCGTACAAATATCCTCGTGAAGTTGAGTTCATCGATGCTTTGCCAAGAACGGATACCGGCAAGGTGCAGCGATTTGTGCTAAGAGATCGGGCTGCTAAAGAGGGAATTGTTTGAATCTTGATTTCATGAGATTTAAGGATTCTATTAATAAGATTTGAAAAAAAATCTGCTCCATAAATAGGGTAGTCTATAGTAAAAATAACTTTTGCACTAGTGTAACTCCGACCTTCCGGATGTGTTTTTCTAGCGTTACTTCGCATATTTATTCATTAATTATTAACGCGTATGGAAATCACACCTTCCTATTTACGAGGTCGAATCACGCGATTTCGTAGTGTCTGTGTCCTGGCTGTGGCATTTGTGCTGGCAGCAGTATTTGTTAGCGGTTGTACCAATAATGCCAACGATCTTAATGGCCCGTTTGCCGGCAGTGGACAAACCGAAACAACCTCTATCTATGGCCGAATCCTCGATGAATCGGGTGCACCGCTTTCTGGTGTCAAGGTAAGCGCCGGTTCGGTATCGGCAACGACCGATGTGAACGGTTTGTATATCATTAAGAATGCAGTCGTCCCAAAAGGCAGGGCCGTTATCATTGCAAAGAAAGCCGGATATTTCGATGGCGCCCGCGCCGAAACTCCAGGTTCGAAAGGCTCGACAAGAATGGAGCTTTCGATGATGTCAAATGCTGCAACCTATACCGTTTCCTCAGCGAACGGTGGTAAAGTCGATATCACAGGTTCTAACGGAGCTTCAGTTAAATTCACCGCCGGTAGTTTTCTTCATACCGATGGTACTCCATATACCGGAACAGTCAGAGTAGCAGCCCGCTACCTCGATCCGGCAAATAGTAATTTTTATCGCTTCTTCTCAGGCGATCAGGAAGCTCAACGCACTGATAACAGTCGTACCTTCCTGGTATCTTGTGGTGTACTGCGTGTAGAACTCACCGGCACGAGTGGTGAGACGATCAAACTCGATCCGACAAAACCGGCAACATTAACCTGTCCGAAACCAAATGATCCAAAAGCACCGAGCGAGATACAATTGTGGTCGTTCGATGAGTCTCTTGGCCTTTGGAAAGAAGAAGGTAAGGCTACATTGCAGGGTAATATCTATACCGGTACTGTCACCCACTTTACCGATTATAACTTTGATTATTGCGGCGTTGAAAATGGCACGCTCACGTTCCGGATCGTCTGTAATGGTATTCCGATCGAAGGAGTAGTCGCTACTGTACTTGGACGTCAGGTTGCAAGCGGTGCCGATGGTGTCATTTCGATTCGTCGCGTTGCTGCCGATGGTAGACAGGTAACAGTCGACGTGATTGCAGCCGATAATAATGGCGCCTTCTTTACTAACGGGGCTGTCACGGTTACCGTATTGCCGAACATTACCAATGATGCAGGTGATATTTCGTTAGCTTCGGATTGTCCTGCTGCATTATTTGGTACACTTGGTGATTGCGGTGATTCGAAGATCGACGGAATCGTAATGGTATCCTGGGGTAGTGGTAATATTAAGTATGGATATTCGATCGATTCAAAGTTCGCCATTCAATGCCCGCCAAATGTCGATCTCAAACTCGATGCTATTGATGGAAATGGTAATCTCGGTACGACGGTCGATATACCAAAACTATCTTCCGGCGAACAGCGGACTATCGGAGTCATAAAGATCTGCGGTACAAACGGCTTATCTTTTTCGGATATTACTCTTGACAAAGAAAGCAAAGGCCAGATGCTGGCGATCAGTTCGGATGGTTCGCGTCTTGCAGCAACCGGATATGAAACACCGAGCATCATAATCTATAATACCAAGGACGGATCGGTTGTCAGCACCATCTCCATTTCGGCGAATACCTATATTTATAATATGCAATTCGATGGTGATGGAAACAGATTAATGGCTTCAACCTATAATGGGACGAGTGTATATGATGTTTCCACTGCGACCGCTACCTTAGTAACGACACTCGTGCAGGCTGTTAACGGCACAGCGATTGACGATAAAGGTGAACGCGTACTAGCTACCATTTCACACGGATGGCAGAACCCATTGACGGTCGGAGTCTTTTCGGCTATCGATGGCAGTTTATTAAGTGAACTGCATCCAACGAATATGGGAGATTCTTCCGGGACGTTCGGCTTTATCCGTGACGAAGACGCTATTGTATATTGGGATGTCTCCGGTGCCAATATGTTCCGTGTCTGGTCTATCGCCAACGATAAGGAAGTTCGCACGTTCTCGGCTACTGGGAATGGCTATGGATTTGGTATTTCTGAAGAAGGTATAACGATCGCTTCTACTACTAACTATAAAGACTTTACTGTCTACGATTCGAAGACGGGTTCGCAGAAACAAACCTTCTCGACTCCAGGCACTCAAGGGACCCGAAATGGAAGTATCTTAGTGACAAAGTCGAAAGCATATTCGTCCGAGTCACTCAATGGTGCCAACGTCGTTCGGGTAGTTGATCTGACGAATGCTACGTCGACATTCAAGATCCTGCCGAATGCAAGCTATGTTGCCGATATGGCAGCCAGCCGCGACGAAGCAACGCTTGCCGCTAGTGCCGGCAAAGTGATCCGTATCTGGAAATTAAAATAAGCTGTTACAGTTATAGCTGCAACAGCCGGAGGGAGCGATCCCTCCGGCTGTTGTGCGTTATTGATTTCCCAATAAAATAAAAGATCTCTCGCTTGTAACTCTGACCTGTTGAGTGTGTTTTTCTACCGTTACTTCGCATCGTTTATTCACTTAATTATTAGAACATATATGGAAATCACACCTATGTCTATACGAAATTCGATTGTCCGATTTCGTAGTGTTTGTGTCCTGACTGCGGCATTCGTGCTGGCAGCACTATTTGTTAATGGTTGTACCAATAATGCTAACGATCTTAACGGACCATTTGCTGGCTCTGGGCAAACCGAGACGACAACCATCTTTGGACGGGTTCTCGACGAATCTGGTGTTCCGCTTCCCGGCGTTAATGTTAGCGCCGAAACAATGACGGCGATAACAGATGCGAACGGCTTGTATGTCATTAAGAATGCCGTTGTCCCCAAAGGCAGAGCGATCGTCCTCGCCAAGAAGGCTGGCTATTTCAATGGTGCCAAGGCCGAAACACCGGGTACCAACGGTGCTACGCGTGTGGAGCTTTCGATGATGACAAACATCGCAACCTATACTATTCCTGCTGTGAATGGTGGTAAAGTTGCGATCACCGGATCGAACGGTGCAAGTATCACTTTTACCGGGAACAGTTTTCTCAAGAGCGACGGATCTGCGTATAGCGGTTCGGTAAAGGTTGCTGCCCGATATCTCGATCCGAAAAATCCTTCGTACTTCGATTATTTTTCGGGAGATAATTTAGCTCGCAGCTCAGCTGGGAATCAGGTCCCACTGATTTCATCCGGTGTGATTCGTGCTCAGTTGCAAAGTGCTTCCGGCGAAGAATTGAAACTCGATCCGTCGAAGCCGGCAACGCTCACGTACCCAAAATCGCCTGATACAAAGGCGCCGACGACAATGCCACTCTGGTATTTTGATGAAACGATCGGGATGTGGAAACAAGAAGGAAAAGCTGACCTGACAGGTAATAACTATATTGGGACTGTTACCCATTTTACCGATTGGAATCTTGATTATTTTGATTCGACTGGTGCGTTTGGTACTTCCGGTACGGTAGAGCTCCGCGTTGCCTGTAATGGTGTTCCGATCGAAGGAGTGGTAATTACAATCGTGGGCGACGATGCACCGGGGAAATACTTTGTCCATCCAGGTGGAAAAACCGGTGCAAATGGTACGATCAGGTTTGTGCGCTTCCCGGCAAATCGCCCAGTGAAGATCGATATTCGAAGCGATAAAAATAATGGATTGTATTATATCAATACGCCGATTGATGTTTCGATAACTCCAGGTCAGATACTTGATCTCGGCGATATCGCATTGAATTCACCCTGCCCGGCAGCGATCTTAGGAAGCCTTGTCGGTTGCGATGACAAGAAAACCGAAGGGCTTATTACCGTAACGGATGGTGTCACTCTTACCTATAGCTATACGAAATCGGGAGAAATTGCAATGCAGGCTCAGTCAGGTAAGTTGCTGACGCTCGATGCAATGGATGTCAATGGTAACCATGCAACATCAGTGATTATTGATCCACTTACTTCTGGTGAACAAAAACCCATCGGATTGATCAAGGTTTGCGGACCAAATACTTCAACTTTTGTCGATATCAATACACCTGGTTTGATGTCCGGCGATAGCAGTAGCGGCAATTTAACATTTTCACCTGATGGAAGTTTATTGGGTACAATTGGCATGGATGCAATTGTCCGTGTTTTCGAAACGTCAACAGGAAATAAGCTGATGGAATTTGCTGTTGGAAACGACAGGTATTCCGGCAATGGCGTGCATTTTAGCAAAGACAATTCTCTGGTAATGGTTAACTCGTCGTATTCATTTCAGGGAGTAGATATTTATTCTATTACTGGGGGAACACCTACAAAGATTTGTTCGAATAGTCCGGTGCTCTTTCCGTTCTTTTTCGATGATGGGACTACATTCATCGGTAATGATCTAGGTAATGGGATTGGGATTTACTCTGCCGTAGACGCAACTCGTCAGAAATCGCTGAACCCCACCGGTGCTAACGGCAAAGGACCAATAGGCTTTATCCAAAGCGAGAAGTCTTTCATTTATTTGGATGGCATTGGGACTTGTATTGTCTGGGATGTCGCAACTGATGCTCAATTGCGTACAATTCCGATTGCTGGTTCGATCTATGCTATATCCGACGATGGGGAACGGATAGCTAGCAGTCTTGATGGAAAGACCTTCTCCATCTTTAATGCGCTTACTGGCCAGAAGCTGACGGATATTGTTACTTCGCAACTACCAGGTACAAATTATTATCCGGTCGTAACACTGACAAAAAATAGTTTGTATGTTGCCACCTCGGTAGCGGGTGCTGCTGTCATCAATACGTATTCGACAGCGGATGGTTCGTTAACCGGTACAAAGTTGAATTCTTCATCTGCCGGAGAACACGGAGCATTGACTGCGAGCCGTGGGGATGAATACCTTGCCTCGAAAGGAAAGGGCACTGTACGGCTTTGGAAATTAAAATAACAGATTAAAAAAACACAATCAAAAGCCGGGAATATCTCCCGGCTTTTTTTTACAGTCAGGACACTACTAAACAAGACTCGCAAACCTCTTTGATCGTGTGTACTAATTCTACAAAATGAAATGGTTTTGTAATATGCCTTGAGACACCGAGTGAAGTGGTAAAGGCCCTATCTTCTTCAGAGATCGTTGTTGAAAAAATGGCAATGTTCAATAGTTGGAATCGCTGGTCGTTACGAATTTCCTGTAGGGCAACCCGACCGTCTTTCTTCGGCATGTTCAGATCGAGTAGGATCAGATCAGGCAGTTGATCAGGGTCGGATGAGTGAAGCACTCGTAACTGATCCATTAGCTCCTCGCCGTTTGCGGCAAAGGAAACAGTATGGTTTAATCCCGCTTCCTTAAAAGCAAGTGCGGCAAATTCCCAATCGTCGCGGTCATCGTCAGCTATGAGTACCTTCAAACTGTCTTTCGGTTCTAACATTGTCGTACTGAGGTGGAATATATGGTAATGAAATGATGAAGGTCGACCCTTCATTTAGTTTGCTGATCGCTCGAATAAAGCCTTTATGCTGCTCGACAATTTTTTTGCATATCGCCAGCCCTATCCCTGTTCCTTCGTATTCGGTATGATCGTGCAGCCGCTTGAATAGCGTGAACATCTGGTCGAGGTACGATTCATCAAACCCTATGCCGTTATCTCGGATATAAATGCTGCAGTATTGATTACTATTTACGGGCGCTCCGGCAGCCGTATTATTAATATCATAGGTAATGCTAATATGCGGATCAAGATCTTTTCGCGAAAACTTTAGGGCATTCGAGATCAGGTTCTGAAATAGCTGCGAGATCTGTCCCGGATTGACGAAGAGCTCCGGAAGTTCTGCTACCTCGATGACGGCGTTCGATTCTTTGATCTTTAATTCAAGATCGATCAAAATTTCGTCAATGATCGTATTCAGATTCGTTCGGACAAACGTTGGATGGCTATCGGTTAATCGGGAATAGGTCAAAATATCTTTGATCAATTTTTGCAGCCGCTGCGAGCCCTTTTGCATGCGGTCGATGTAATATTTTCCTTCTTCACCGACGGCATCGGTATATTTTGCTTTTAAAAGATCGCCGAAGGTATGGATCTTCCGAAGTGGTTCTTGCAAGTCGTGAGAGGCGACATACGCAAATCGTGCCAGCTCGGCATTAGCCATTTCCAGCGTATTGATGTTATCGAGTAATTGCTGGTTCAGTTGCTTTACCTGCTCTTCGGATTGTTTACGTTCCTTGACCTCATTCTCAAGATTGAGATTGATCGCTTTCAGGTCTTTCTCCTGCTTGATCAGGGCTTCGGTCTTTTTATACAGATCGATGAAGACAGCAACTTTGGATTTTAGCAGTTGAGGCTTGATCGGCTTATAAATGTAATCGACTGCGCCTGCTTTGTATCCCTGATACACGTTCTCGTCGCTATAGCTATGCGCCGTAATGAAAATGATCGGGATTTTTTTGAGTTTTTCGCGCTCATAAATAAGCGAAGCTGTCTCAAAGCCCGATAATCCGGGCATCTTGACGTCCATCAGGATCAGGCTGAAATCCTGCTCTTTGAGCAGGATTTGTAGGGCATGTCGGCCTGAATTCGCTTTGACGATCTGATATTCACTCGAGGCCAAAATGGTCTCGATGGACATCAAATTATCTTCGCGGTCATCAACCAGTAATATTTTTATCGTGGACATAGTGGGTATGGTCCATTCAATTATTTTTTATACATCCATAATCTCATGAGCGAAAGCAACTGATCCATTTTTACAGGTTTGGTAATGTAATCGGATGCTCCGGCTTCGAGGCATTTCTGCCGGTCGCCTTTCATAGCCTTTGCTGTAACAGCGATAATGGGGAGTAAATTGTTTTTCACTTCGCGACGGATCTTCTGGGTCGTTTCATATCCGTCCATTTCCGGCATCATGATATCCATCAGGACGATATCGATATCTTCCTTCTCATTGAGCAGGGTGATCGCTTCCTTGCCACTTTCAGCAGTCATGACATCCATATTATAGCGTTCGAATGCCGTTGTTAACGCAAAGAGGTTACGAACGTCGTCATCGACGATCAGGACTCGTTTACCGACAAGCACATCTTCCTTGATACGGATATTCTCAATGATCTTTTGCTTTTCCGGTTTGAGTGATTTGTGATTGATATGCAGATGCATCGTTGTCTCTTCAAGCAAGCGCTCAAGTGAATTCACGTCTTTGAGCAAGATCGTATTCGCCAGACGATGCAATTGCTCGGTTTCTTTTTTATTGAAATCCTTCGCCGAGTAGATTATTACCGGCGTGATCTCAGCCGAAGACTGAATATTGATCTTGTTCAATAATTCAAGTGCCGTTATATCCGGCAATGTATAGTCGAGAATAATACTATCGAAGGTTTTCTCCTTCAATTGTTTAATGGCTTGGCTACCATTGCGAGCAATCGTGATCTTTACCGAATCCTGATTGAGCATCTTGACGATGTTAGAACAATCAAGCGGGTTATCCTCGACCACAAGGAGGGTTTTTGTCTTTTTACGATTATACTTAACGATACCGGCAAATAATTTCTCGAGCATCTGATTCTTCAACGGCTTCAAGAGGAAGCTCTTTGCTCCGCGGCGCATAGCCAGTGAGCGATTCTCTTCGCCAGAGATCAGATGGATCGGAATATGGCGCAAATTCAGATCGCTCTTGAATAGATCGAGGATCTTCCAACCACTGGTATCCGGTAACTTGATATCGAGTGTGACGGCAACAGGCTTGTACCGATTCGCGAATTCAAATACTTCGCCGTAGTTGAAGGCGACGATCGCTTTCAATCCATGTTTATGGGCAGAATCGATCATGATCTTCGAAAAGCGCAGATCGTCTTCGACAATTAGGACTACTTTATCGGTAGCTTGAATATTACTCCGGTCGTCGCCCGTCTCATTGATCATCTCATTAACGAACTCGAGATTTTTGATCTCGCCTTTGGCCGTAACAACCCGAGTTGAAAGGCCGCCTTCTCCTTGTTCGATCTGATCAGGAATCGGTTTGACTTCTTTCTTAACCGGCACATAATCAAGTGGCAGGAATAACGTGAATGTGCTCCCTTGATCAGGCTGGCTTTCGAGTTCGATCGAACCACCGAGCAGATCGGCAAGCCCGCGGGAGATCGAGAGGCCAAGGCCAGTACCACCATACTTACGGCTCGTCGAACCTTCGGCTTGCTGGAAAGCTTCGAAGATAATATTCTGCTTGTCTTTTGAGATGCCAATGCCGGTATCGCGAATCGAGAAGGCGATCACCGTCGGAGCCGAATCGAGATTCGGATTCTTGATCTTCCAATCTTTTTTTGCTTTGTAGATCTGTAATTTGACTTCGCCCTTCTCAGTAAACTTAAAGGCATTTGAAAGGAGATTCTTTAAGATCTGATTCAAACGTTGAACGTCCGTTTCTATCTTCGATGGTAAGTTATTTTCGACTTCGATCGAGAACTTCAGATTCTTTGCTTCGGAAATATGCTTGAACGTCGATTCGACGAACGAAGAAATTTCCGCAAAACGAACCGGCATGAACTCTGCCGTGATAAACCCGGATTCGATCTTCGACAGATCGAGAATATCATTGATAAGCTGAATAAGATCGTCACCGCAGGAATGGATCGTGCGGGCAAAGCCGATCTGCTTATCGGTCAAATTGCCGTCGTGATTCTCGATAAGCTGCTGCGCAAGAATCAGTAGGCTATTAAGTGGTGTACGAAGTTCATGCGACATATTCGCAAGGAATTCCGATTTGTACTTTGACGTAAGCGCCAACTGCTCGGCTTTTTCCTGAAGCGATTTACTGGCGTTTTCGATTTCTCGGTTTTTCTGTTCGAGTTCGTCGCGTTGTTTCGAGAGCAGCACTGCTTTGTCTTCGAGTTCTTCGTTCGTTCTCGAAAGCTCTTCCTGCTGAGTCTTTAATTCACCGGCCAGCGATTGAGACTGACTAAGCAGCTCTTCGGTACGGGTATTCGTTTCGATCGTATTAAGCACGATACCGATACTTTCAGTAAGCTGATCGAGGAAGTCAAGGTGCGTTATACTGAACTTCTCGAACGATGCCAGTTCGATAACGGCCTTTACTTTCGTTTCGAATAATACCGGTAGCACGAGGAGATTAGTAGGCTTTGCTTCTCCCAAAGCCGAAGATACCTTGATGTAATTTTTCGGAGTGTCAGTGATAATGATCTTCTCTTTCTCGATAGCGCACTGGCCTACGAGCCCTTCGCCAAGAGCAAATTCGGTCGGAATATTCTTGGCATTCTTGTAGGCGTACGATGAGAAGAGTTTTAATTTCAGATCGTCCTGGAACATATAGAATGCCCCGAAGTTGATCGAGACGACCTGTGCAAGCTCTGACAGAATTCTGTTGGTAACCGTCTTGAGATCCTTCTGGCCTTGCAACATCTGTGTGAATTTTGCAAGGTTAGATTTAAGCCAATCCTGTTCCTGATTACGAAGTGTCGTCTGCTTAAGGTTCTCGATCATCTGATTGATCGTGTCCTTCAAAGCTTCTACTTCTCCTTTTGCTTCGACTCGGATCGTTCGGGTCAAGTCACCCTTCGTTACTGCCGAAGCTACTTCAGAAATGGCGCGAACCTGTGTCGTCAGATTTTCGGCAAGCTGGTTAACGTTTTCTGTGAGGCCTTTCCACGTACCTGAAGCACCCGGTACGTTTGCCTGCCCGCCGAGTTTTCCTTCGACGCCGACCTCGCGAGCTACAGTCGTTACCTGGTCGGCAAAAACAGCGAGCGTATCGATCATCTCATTGATCGTTTCCGTAAGCTGAGCTACTTCGCCTTTTGCAGTAATAGAAAGTTTTTGGCGAAGGTTACCCGAAGCAACCGAGGTAACTACTTTTGCGATACCACGAACCTGCGATGTCAGGTTCGATGCCATCATGTTCACGGAGTCGGTAAGATCCTTCCACGTACCGGCCACACCTTTCACCTCCGACTGTCCGCCTAGGATACCTTCGGTACCGACTTCGCGAGCAACACGTGTTACTTCGGAGGCGAATGAGTTCAACTGATCCACCATCGTATTGATCGTGTTTTTCAGGTCGAAGATTTCGCCTTTCACGTCCACCGTGATCTTCTTCGATAAGTCACCGGAGGCAAGTGCTTTTGTAACTTCGGCGATGTTACGAACCTGCGAAGTGAGGTTCGAAGCCATCTGATTAACCGAGTCGGTAAGATCCTTCCACGTACCGGCAACACCAGGTACGAATGCCTGTCCGCCAAGCTTTCCATCAGTACCAACTTCACGAGCAACACGGGTAACTTCCGAAGCGAATGCGCGAAGCTGATCGACCATCGTGTTGAGTGTTTCTTTAAGCTGGAGAATTTCTCCGCGAACGTCCACCGTGATCTTCTTGGACATATCGCCATTGGCAACGGCGATAGCTACATCGGCAATGTTACGAACCTGTGCTGTCAGGTTACCAGCCATCTGGTTAACCGAATCGGTAAGATCCTTCCACGTACCGGCCACACCAGGTACGTTAGCCTGTCCGCCAAGTTTACCGTCGGTACCGACTTCACGAGCAACGCGGGTAACTTCCGAAGCGAAGCCGCGAAGCTGTTCGACCATCGTATTGATGGTATTTTTTAATTCAAGAATTTCACCTTTAACGTCGACCGAAATTTTTCTCGATAAGTCACCATTAGCAACGGCCGTTGTAACTTCGGCGATGTTACGAACCTGAGACGTCAGGTTGTTCGCCATCTGGTTTACCGATTCGGTAAGATCTTTCCACGTACCACCGACACCGGGCACATTCGCCTGTCCGCCAAGGATACCATCCGATCCTACTTCACGGGCAACACGCGTAACTTCCGAACCGAAGGAGTTGAGCTGATCAACCATCGTGTTGATCGTATTCTTGAGCTCAAGAATTTCTCCTTTCACGTCCACCGTGATCTTACGCGATAAGTCACCTTTAGCGACGGCTGTTGTAACTTCAGCGATGTTACGAACCTGCGAGGTGAGGTTCGAAGCCATCTGGTTTACTGAGTCCGTAAGATCCTTCCACGTTCCAGCAACACCTTGTACTTGCGCCTGTCCTCCAAGTTTACCTTCCGAACCTACTTCACGGGCAACACGCGTCACTTCCGAGCCGAAGGAGTTGAGCTGATCCACCATCGTATTGATGGTATTCTTAAGCTCGAGGATTTCTCCTTTCACGTCCACCGTGATCTTGCGTGATAAATCGCCTTTTGCTACGGCTGTTGTAACTTCGGCGATGTTGCGAACCTGCGATGTGAGATTCGAAGCCATTTGATTAACCGAGTCGGTAAGATCTTTCCATGTTCCACCGACACCTTTAACTTTTGCCTGTCCGCCGAGCTTTCCTTCGGTACCGACTTCAAGAGCAACACGCGTAACTTCCGAAGAGAATGAGTTGAGCTGATCCACCATCGTATTGATAGTGTTTTTAAGTTCGAGAATTTCACCTTTCACGTCCACCGTGATCTTCTTCGATAAGTCACCGTTCGCAACGGCAGTTGTAACTTCAGCGATGTTACGTACCTGTGCCGTAAGATTCGAACCCATCTGGTTTACCGAATCGGTAAGATCTTTCCAAACACCACCGACTCCCTTAACCGTAGCCTGTCCGCCAAGCTTTCCTTCGGAGCCTACTTCACGAGCCACACGCGTCACTTCCGAACCGAAGGAGTTAAGCTGATCGACCATTGTGTTAATCGTATTCTTCAGCTCGAGAATTTCTCCTTTAACGTCTACCGTGATCTTGCGCGATAAGTCACCGTTTGCTACGGCCGTTGTAACTTCAGCGATGTTACGAACCTGTGCCGTCAGATTCGAACCCATGAGGTTCACCGAGTTCGTAAGATCTTTCCATACACCACCGACACCTTCTACCGTTGCCTGGCCGCCAAGCTGGCCTTCTGAACCTACTTCAAGAGCAACGCGGGTAACTTCAGATGCAAACGAGTTAAGCTGATCGACCATCGTGTTGATCGTATTCTTAAGCTCGAGAATTTCTCCTTTAACGTCTACAGTGATCTTCTTCGATAAGTCACCTTTTGCTACGGCTGTTGTTACGTCGGCAATATTACGAACCTGACCTGTCAGGTTTGATGCCATCTGATTTACCGAATCTGTAAGATCCTTCCAGGTACCGGCAACACCTCGCACCTGGGCCTGTCCGCCAAGTTTTCCTTCGGTACCGACTTCAAGAGCAACACGAGTAACTTCCGAAGAGAAGGAGTTCAACTGATCCACCATCGTATTGATGGTGTTTTTTAATTCAAGAATTTCACCTTTCACGTCCACCGTGATCTTCTTTGAAAGATCGCCTTTTGCCACGGCCGTCGTTACGTCGGCGATATTACGAACTTGAGCGGTCAGGTTCGAACCCATGAGGTTCACAGAATCCGTAAGATCTTTCCATACACCTGACACGCCTTTTACTGTGGCCTGTCCGCCGAGCTTTCCTTCGGATCCTACCTCACGAGCTACACGGGTAACCTCCATCGAGAAGAGGTTAAGCCGTTTTACCATACTATTAACTTCTTTGGCAATGCGAAGGAATTCGCCCTGTAGCTGAGTGCCACCGATCTCAAGCGGCATTTCTTCAGAAAGATCGCCTTTTGCTACCGAGCTGATAACGTTTGCAATTTCGATGGTGGGATGGACCAGATCGGAGATGAGTGTATTGAGCGATTCGACACCACTCGCCCAGGAGCCCCTAGCATTCGGAAGGACGAGGCGTTCGTTAAGTTTACCTCGTTTACCAATAGTATTGGAAGCCTTGGTAAATTCAAGCGTCATCTGCTCGTTCATATCAATGATATCGTTGAGCGTGTCACAGATCGCTTTGAAGCGGCCACCTTGATCGATCGGCATTCTAGCCGAAAAATCGCCGTTTTTGATCTTGGTAAGTACTTCGAGCAGGATCAATTCGCCCGAATCGTGGCCATTCGTTGGAAATTGGGAAGTGGTTGCTACCGGCGCGGTAGTATCGTCAAAACCATTTTTTAGTAGGGTTTCCATGGGTAAGTACGAAAGATAGTGTACGAACTTATATATACTACGTTATTTTACAATCGGATTGTTCTATATAATACTACATAGAAATCACCGATTCAAGTTCGTAAACCCATGAAAAACAGGTTTTTAAAAGACCAGACCTGTTCTCTTTTACCTACTTATGGAGGATAGTCGAAAAGGCAGTAATAAATTGTCTTAATTCTTCTTTTTTGATCGTCAAGGGTGGCAATAATCGCAAAACTGTCCCGGACGTAACATTGGCAATGATATGTTGCTCAAGCAGTGCTTTATAAACCTCTTTTGCATCAACGGCGAGGTCGATACCAAGCATAAATCCTTTGCCGCGAATTTCCGTTATTTTCTCAGGAAATTGCTCTTTCAAAATGTTCAATTCGGTAATAAACCACTCCGATAATTCTGAGACCGATTCCAATAATCCATTCTGAATTTCCTCGAGGACAACTGAGCCGGCTGCACAAGCGAGGGAATTGCCTCCAAACGTAGTGCCGTGGGTACCTGGTGCAAATGCAGAAGCAATATTATCTGATGTAAGAATTGCTCCGAGCGGAAGCCCACCACCAATTGCTTTTGCGGCAACCACAATGTCAGGTTGCAACCCGAGCTGTTCGTAGGCAAAGAATGTACCGGTTCTTCCGATGCCACTTTGGATCTCATCGGCGATAATGAGACAGCCAAATTTTTCCTTGGCTTCGTGCAGTTCAGCAATCAATTCTTTCGAAGCAACTCTGATACCACCTTCCCCTTGGATTACTTCGATGATAATGGCAGCAGTTTTTTCAGAGATTGTATCAGAAAGATTCTCAGGTGAGACACAGTACATGCCAGGGACAAGCGGGCTTATGCTTTCGCGATACTTCACATTGTCCATGACACTAAGTGGCCCGAATGTTCTGCCATGGAAGGCATTTGCTAATCCGACAATCTCGTACTTCCCCTTAGCAGCACCAAATCTTCTCGATAATTTGAGTGCTCCTTCGACCGCCTCAGTACCACTATTGCAAAAGAAGACCTTATCGAAACCAGAGAGAACTTTTAATTTCTCAGCAAGAGCAACTTGGGGTTCTTGCAAAAATAGATTTGAAAGATGAAGATAGCGATTAGCCTGCTCAGTGATAGCAGCTACAATTTTTAGGTGGCTATGCCCAAGCGCCGATACACCAAGGCCTGCAATGAGATCTAAGTATTGTCCGCCTTCTTCGGTATAGATATAACAACCTTCGGCACGATCGACCGTACCAATGGGCAAGCGTTCATACGTTTGAAAAATGGCTGAGTGCTCGCGCTCAGCTACTGAAAGGTTTACAGTTGAAATAGTTGTTTCCATTGGACTATTTGATTGAGAACTTCGCTTGTTGACGTGCTTCCGCTCGATCTCTTTCTATCGACAGAGCTGATTGGGTCGAGATAGGAATAAATATCGGTGCCGATGAGAAGAGAAGATTCTTGTAATTTCTCGAATGGTACCTGCGATAATTCAAGACCTTCGTCGATGCAATAGGTTATGATCTCTCCCGTGATGTGGTGAGCATCGCGGAACGGCAATCCTTTCCCAACCAGATAATCGGCAAGGTCGGTAGCCGTCAGAAAACCAGATCGTAGTTGTGATGCTAATTTTTCCCGATTGAATTCTACTCCTTCGATAAGCTCAGTAGTCATCTCCACTGAAGCAGTTGTCGTTTCGATCGCATCGAAGAGCGGTTGCTTATCTTCCTGCATATCACGATTATAGGCAAGCGGAAGGCCTTTCATGATCGTCAGAAGATTGATAAGATCGCCATACACTCTGCCGACTTTGCCACGAATAAGCTCGGCCATATCCGGATTTTTCTTCTGCGGCATGATGCTGCTGCCCGTACAAAGCCGATCGGGCAATGTGATGAATTGGAATTCGGACGTATTCCAAAGTATCAGTTCTTCGGCGAAGCGACTTAGATGCATCATCACAATCGAACAGGCAGAGACGATCTCGATAAGATGATCTCTATCGCTGACGCTATCGATGCTATTTATTGTAGCTGATGGAAATCCTAATTCGTTTGCTACGGCAGCTCGATCAATAGCGAACGGTGTCCCGGCAAAGGCAGCTGAACCGAGTGGGGAGTAGTTAGAGCGCTTAAGAGCATCCTGAAGCCGCTCTATGTCTCGAGCGAACATCGCTACATACGCCAGTAAATGATGCGATGCCAATACCGGCTGCGCATGCTGCAAATGGGTGAACCCAGGCATTACAATATCGATCGACTCCTCTGCTTTGGAAATAAAACTGACCGAACATTGTCTTAACGACTCTATAAGTGAGCCAACGGTTCTGCGCAAATACAATCGCTCGTCAAGCGCAACCTGATCGTTTCTGCTTCTTGCCGTATGCAGTTTTTTTCCGAGATCACCAATTCGTTCGACAAGTAAGGATTCAACAAGCGAATGAATATCTTCGCAATCAGAATATTGTTCGATCCCACTTTTTCTTAGTTGAATCAAAATACCTTGTAGCCCTTCGATAATTACTTCAGACTCGTCAATCGAAATGATCTCGCATCTGCCGAGCATTCGAGCATGGGCAATGCTGCCGGCAATATCATCTTCGAGCAATTTGAAGTCGATATCAAGCGATCGCGAAAAAGCAAATGCTTTTTCCGATAATGCCTCGCGAAAGCGCCCACCCCAAAGCGGTTGGGTTGCAGCAATTGTCTCCGTCTTCATTATACCAACTCCGGAATCTGGCTGCCGAGGACTTTTAGAGGAAGCGAATGGATCTTCGAGAATCCTTCGCCGGCCGCATGATCGAACGAATCCTCATCGGTATAAGAAGCAAGCGCTTTATCATATAGTGAGAATTGCGATGACCGCGATAAGACAGTCATTGTGCCTTTATATAAGGAAAGGGTTACGGTACCGGTCAGCCGTTTTGAAATTTCATTAAAGAAGGCATCGAGTGCCGAGCGCATCGGGGTATGCCACAAGCCATTATAGACGAGGTCAGCATATTCCGGGCTGAGTGCGCGCTTGCAACGAACACTCCACCTGTCGAGTGTAAGGCGTTCGAGTTCGACCAGTGAGCGGTGAAGCAATGTTGCCGCAGGAGCTTCATAGACCTCACGAGATTTTATTCCGACAAGACGATTCTCGATTAGATCGATTCTTCCAATACCATTTCTACCGGCAATACTATTTAATTGCTTGACGAGTTGAACTGGTGATATGCTTGTAGAATTTACTTCAACGGGTATTCCATTTTCGAACGAGATCGTCACTGTTTCCGGTGTGTCCGGTGAGTCTAATGGAGATAGTGTTCTCTGAAATGCATCTTCCGGTGGAGCAACGGTTGGATCTTCAAGAACTCCGCACTCGATGCTTGTACCCCAGATGTTTTCATCGATGGAGTAGGGATTTGACTTTGTCGCATTCACCGCAATGCCATGCTTGAGACAGTATTCGATCTCCTGTTCACGTGACTTGAATTCCCAGTGACGAACCGGAGCGATGACGGTTAGATCGGGAGCTAATGCAGCAACTGTTGTTTCGAAACGAACCTGATCATTTCCTTTGCCAGTGCAGCCGTGAGCTACAACTGTGCAGCCTTCTTTGCGGGCAACATCGACGAGTGCTTTAGCGAGTAAGGGTCTTCCGATCGCTGTTGCCAGTGGGTAGACTCCTTCATATAAAGCTCCTGCTTTGAGTATATTCCAAACATAGTCGGATACGAATTCTTCTGTCAGGTTAAGATAGTATGCTGCCGATGCTCCTAAGGCGAACGCTTTTTCTTTTACGCCGACAAGCTCTTTTTCTTGTCCGAGATCTCCGGTGACTGTTACTACTTCTGCATCAAAATTCTCACGAAGCCAGTGGAGCATAACAGAGGTATCAAGACCTCCGCTAAAGGCGAGGGCTATCTTTTTCCCTTTGATAGAAGATAACGAATTGTTCATTGCTATGTTTGTTCGAGTATTAGTTTTTTGAGTTGTTTTTCTAAAGTTTTCGTCTGCTTGATCGACCGCGGAGCGATGAAGATCGTGTTGTCACCGGCCAATGTTGCGAGCAGTGCCGGAAGCTTCAGGCTATCGATCTGTTCGGCAACTCCCTGCGCTCTGCCGGAAAGCGTTTTGACGACTACCATTTGTTCGTTCGCTTCGATGCTTGTGATCTCATAGGATAGCAGCATCCGTAAGCGAGTAGTATGTCCTTCTTCCGGGATCGAATACTTTGGTCCTTCCGGAGTTTGAATGCGGCTGACACCGAGGTCGCGCAGATCGCGCGATAGGGTTGCCTGGTTTACCGCTTCGCCTTTACTTTGCAATTCGCTCAGCAGATCTTCCTGATGCGAGATCGCTTTGCGGGAAATAATTTCCTTGATCAGATACTGACGGCGTTGTTTGCTCATAGTTGTGTGTGAATAATGGACGATCGGTTTGTTCAGTATGCAACCAGGCCAGAACAGCTTTTTGGATATGCAATCTGTTCTCTGCCTGATCGAAGACGATCGATCGTTCGGAATCCAACACTTCATCAGTAATTTCTTCTCCCCGATGTGCTGGTAAGCAATGCATTACTACGCAATCGTCCGCGGCTATCTGTAATAGAGAATCGTTTATCTGGAATGTCTTAAAGATCAGTTTTCGGATACTGTTTTCCGATTCCTGTCCCATGCTCGTCCAGACATCAGTATATAAGACATTTGCATTAGCAGCAGCTTCAAGTGGTTTTGACGTGATCGTGATCGTACCGACTGCTCCCGCTTGCATCTTTTTCAGGAAATCTGCAGGAGGCTCATAACCGGTTGGGCAAGCAATCCAAAGATCGATCGGCAGATAGTGTGCCAGTTCGACCCAGGAATTTGCAACATTATTGCCGTCACCGATGAAGGCGATCTTTACGCCGGGTTTTAGTAATCCTTTTTGATAAAGCGTATACGCATCGGCAAGGATCTGGCACGGATGGGAAAGATCGCTAAGTGCATTTACTACCGGTATTGAGGTAGCTTCAGCAAATCCTTCGAGAATGGAGTGCTCAAAGACGCGGGCGACGATCCCATCGCAATAGCGCTCGAGCACTTTGCCGACATCGCTCACACTTTCGCGCTTCCCGAGGCCAATAGCTTCGTCATTCAGAATCACGGGCACGCCGCCTAATTCGCTGATGCCAACTTCAAATGATACTCTGGTGCGGAGCGATGGCTTTTGAAACAATACTCCGATACTTTTTCCCGCGAGTGGCTTTATTGCAGGATTTCTCTGGAGTGTTGCGGCAAGATGGAATAAGTTGTAGATGCCTTCTGTACCGAGATGGCTAAAATCGAGTAGATGTTTTGTTGCTTTCGATATGTCGCCTGTAGCAGAAAGGGGATATTCGTCGTTAATAATCTGAGTACCGACACCTTCATTTGTAAAGATCTCAAGTAACATCGAGTGCATATCTGGTACGATGATATGTACTTTTTTCACACCACCATCGAGTGCTTCAAAGCCCGAACGGACTTTTGGGATCATACCGCCGGTAATGATACCGTTGATGATATACTGTTCGGCACGGCTTTGGGTTAATGTCGGTACGACCTCGCCATCGACTTGCACGCCGTTCGTATCGCTGATGAAAAATAGTTTTTCAGCACCAAGTGCAATCGCAATCGCGGAAGCTGCTTCGTCGGCATTTACATTTAGCAGATCACCATTCTCCCCACACGCAACCGGGGCAATAACAGGGATGATCTTCTTGGCAATAAGATCTTCGAGTAGAGTCGTATTGACAGTTGTGATCTGACCAACCAAGCCAAGATCCCCCTTTGAGCTACTCTTTCGCTTTCCGGTCAGCAGGGAAGCATCGATACCTGAAAGACCCATTGCTTCGGCACCGCCTTTTGTAAGCTCGTGGACCAACTCTTTATTCGTCAATCCCGCAAGCGACATCAAGACGGCCTTGATGGTTTGCTCATCAGTATATCGGAGCCCGCCAACAAACGTCGAAGTATTGCCCAGCTTTTGCTCCAGTTCGGTAATAGCAGGGCCACCACCATGAACGAGCACGATCCGGATGCCGATCTTTTGCAAGAGAGTGATATCTTTTGCAAACTCCTCGCGCAAGGTGGCGTCGGTCATTGCCGCTCCGCCGTATTTCACGACAAATGTTTTTCCTTCATAGCGCTGAATATATGGCAGCGCTTCGAGCAATGTTTCTTCTTTCGACTGATGAATCGTTTTCATTTATGAGCGGTAGCTGGCGTTGATGGAGATGTATTCTTTTGTAAGATCGCAAGTCCAGAAGCGGGTCTCGGCTGATCCACGATTTAAATTAATTGAGAGTTGGATGTCCTTACCTGTCAAACTATGCTGTACCGGGATTTCGTCGATGACAATCTGATATTGCTGCCCAAGAATCGGAAATTTATTGAGCCATAGTTCAACGAATGCCGGATCGAGATCGATACCTGAATAACCGATGGCTGCAAGGATACGACCCCAATTTGGGTCTTCGCCGTGAAGAGCAGTCTTCACTAAGTTCGAATTCGCAACCGAGCGAGCTACTTTAAGTGCTTCGGCTTCAGTCGTTGCACCGGCTACTTCGATCTCGATCAACTTTGTTGCTCCTTCGCCATCGCGAGCGATCATCTTGGCGAGTTCAGTTGTCACCTCGAGCAAGCCTTGATAGAAGAGATCGTATTCTGGAGTATCGTCAGCGATCAGCGGAGTATTAGAAGCACCATTGGCGAGCAGCACTGCCATATCATTTGTGCTCATATCTCCATCAACGGAAATGCGGTTGAAGGTTTGCGATACAACTGAAAAGAATGCTTTCTGCAAGAGTGCTTTTTCGATCTTGGCGTCAGTTGTCAGGAAGGCAAGCATTGTTGCCATATTCGGCTCGATCATCCCGGAGCCTTTTGCAATACCGCCGATTCTAATTTCTCCGGTACCGATGATAATCGATAGCTCGAACGATTTTAAGAAAGTGTCGGTCGTCATGATGGCTTCTGCAGCATCATTGCTTCCATCGTCAGTCAGTTCAGTAGCGAGAGCAGCGATTCCACTTTCGATATTTTCGATGGGCAAGTATTGACCGATCACACCAGTGGAGGCAACCAGGATCTGATCTGCTGGAAGTGATAGCGAGGCAGCAGTAGCATCGACCATCTTTTGCGCATCGATCATGCCTTGCTCACCCGTGCAAGCATTAGCATTGCCACTGTTGACAATAATTGCCCGGACAGTTTGCGAAGAAGCAAATGATTGTTTTGAAATAACTACCGGCGCAGCGATAGTCTTGTTTTGAGTAAAGACGGCAGCCACCGAAGCCGGAGTATCGCTATAAATAATAGCAAGGTCCTTCTTTTTCTTACGAATGCCGCAGTATATGCCACCTGCTTTGAAGCCGCGGGCATAGGTCACCCCAGAACCAATGATGGTAGTACTTTTCATTTTATAACCCCGATGTTTCTTCGAAGCCGAAGAGGATGTTCATGTTCTGCACTGCTTGTCCAGCAGCGCCCTTCAATAAATTATCGATCGTGGAAAGGACGACGAGTGAGTTTGTTGTCGGATCGATCGCCCACCCGATCTCGATCATGTTCGTATACTGAACGCGTCGTAATGCCGGAGGTTGGGCACCAGATAATGCCACGAATGGCTCGGAAGCAAACTCATTGTTAAATGAAGCAATAATATCTTCGGCGCGGATATGTGATGACAGCGGTGCAACGATGGTCGTATGAATGCCTCTGGTGATCGGTGCCAGATGGGGGACGAACGTTAGATTGATGTCGCTGCCGCCAAATGTTTTGACGGCTTGCTTTATCTCCGGTACATGCTGATGCTTGCCGACTTTATATGCCTGCACCGAATCGTTAAGCTCTGTAAAGCTATATTCAAAACTATTTTTTTTGCCTGCGCCAGAAATGCCGGAGAGGGAAGTGATGACGATATTTGAGCCGTCAATGATTGAATCTTTTATTAGCGGGACAATAGGCAGAATAGCGCTTGTGGCATAGCAGCCGGGATTCGAAACGAGTTGTGCGTTCTTGATGGCCTCACGATTCAACTCACTTAACCCATATGCAGCCGTAGCTGTGAGGCGCATGGCCGAATGCTCTTTCCCGTAATAGGCCTCGTAGCTATCGGCATCCTGAAGCCTGAAATCTCCACTGAGGTCAATTACCTTTTTGCCATCATTAATAAGCCTTTGTACGATCTGCATCGATTCGCCCGATGGAAGAGCAGAGAAGATCACATCAGAATCGGCAACGAGATCTATCGAATAGGCAGAGAAGGGAGTAGTATGCAATCCAGCCGATCCGAGCGAAACTTCGGAGAATGTTTTCCCTGCCGAAGTCTGCGCAATGATGGCATCGAGCTGAACATACGGGTGATGCGAGAGCAAGCGTACGAGCTCGATCCCGCTATATCCCGATGCCCCGATTACCGAAGCCTTGATCTGTTGCGTATTATTCACGGATGTGGATAACGCATAAATTTGCACGAAGTTGCATAAATATGCAAAATAATCAAAAAGATAATATTGACGCTTTTCAATAGTACTCTCGCGAATTTCGGATTACAATCTGAAATCTTAGTGTTTTTAGGCGACCAGTATTGATACTGTTGCATTCTTTACTTTATAACAACCTCGATGTACAACTCCATTTTGAGAAAGCTTACACTGTTATTATCGCTTCTTGCACTTGTTGCAGTAATTAGCTGTGGTAAGAAACCTGAGCCAGAACCAGAGCCTGAGCCACCGATCAATACTATTGATCCGAACGGCGCCACGATCACGGGCACAGTGAAGCTCGACGGTGCAGCTCCGGCAAACAAGGCGATCGCCATGGATGCCGATCCGGTCTGTAAATCAGCTCACTCCAGCCCGGCCATGGAAGACCACTGGGTAACCGGTGAAGGCGGAGTAGTCTCCAATGCGTTTGTCTATATCAAAGACGGTCTTGGTGGAAAGACCTATGCTCCGGTCGGTGGCGATATCACCCTCGATCAGCATGGTTGCCAGTATGAACCGCACGTCTTCGGTGTGATGGTCGGCCAGAAGGTTATCATCAAGAATTCCGATCAGACGCTTCACAATGTTCATGCTCATGGCGAAAAGAACGAACAGTTCAACGAAGGCCAGCCGGCCGGTTCGCCGAACAAAGAGAAGACGATGGATAAAGTCGAAGTCATGGTCCCGATCAAATGCGACGTTCATGGCTGGATGAATTGCTATGCAGGCGTCCTGAACCATCCGTTCTTCGCAGTGACGAAAGCCGATGGCAAGTTTGAGATCAAAGGCGTACCGGCTGGTGAGTACACGGTAACGGTATGGCACGAAACACTCGACGGCAAAGGCGTCAGTGTTGACCAAAAAGTAACGGTTGCTGCTAAAGATAGCAAGACCGTCGATTTTGCTGTAAAAGCACAGTAATGGGATTTTTCTCTCGCACAACAAAAAGCCGGCAATTCGCCGGCTTTTTTGTTTTAGGAAAATGTGTTGAAAATCTGGTGCTCCCTGGGGACTCGAACCCCCGACCCAATGATTAAGAGTCAGTGCCAATGTAAGGTTAATTTTGTAGAGAATAGATCGAAAGCAATTGAAAAAATACAATCAGAATACGAATGTCTTGAAGCCTCAGGTATTCCTGTAACTCAGTTGTTAATAGAGGTCATGAGATGCTACTAAAGAGTGGCTCTACGATTAAGCTGGGTCTTGTTTCTTTGCTAAAATTCCAGAGCCCTGCCCAATGTGTGAATTATGCAACAAATACCCAAAGTTATGTAACCGTTTCGGTTGATGTCCTGCGTATTTTTGTAGCGAAGAAGTTGAATGGGTTACATTGTTAGACAGTTCTACCGCGCGATATTGGATAAAACTGCTTAACGGAGGAACATAGAATCCACTTGGATGGGCTTATATGTCATTTCTTTGGGGGCCAGAAGGATAAACCCCAAAGCGGTCCGCGAGCTTTCCAACCCATCATGCCTTTATTAGCCTCCTCTTCGTTAATCACTTTGCAAGGAAAGAAATCATTATATGCCGTTAACCATCGTGTATAACTGACTGTCAATTCCCAGCTCCGGAAGCGAAATCAATGACCCGACACTCGATGAGGCACTCTTTTTATCTCCGTAACAGCACCTAATGAAACCCCATTCGCCTAAACCCGGCAAGCGCCAGAATCTTTTTGTCATTGCCTACAAGAATTTTCCGCGCGGCATATTGGAAACAACTACAGGGGTTGCCTTTTTAAGTGCACATATACTCTACAATTTTATACGCGAAAGTGGAGTGGAATCGGTCGTGTTGGCTGTAATTATATCGGGAATAGTGATCGCATTAGTCCCGCTTTCTCTTCTCTACTTTTTTACGCTGCTGCGATCAGGGAAGATACGACGCAAAATAGAGACCGAAGCTGAGCACCAATTAGAAGTGCTCTACGACGATCTCGAAGCTCTCCATATAAAGGAAGAGAACGATGAACGGGAAGTTATCAGGCTTGGTGAAGTTGTAAAGGGGGATCTCAAGGCTCGCGAAATTAAAACTGAAAAAGAGAACGACCGCTGGGACCTGCTTAACGAGTCTCTCCGTCTTCAAAATGAAAATCGCAAACTAGCCTCCGAGGAACGGCTTTTGGTCGCCCAGCAAGTTAAAGACATCAAAGACGAAGGTGAAATAATTAGAAAAGGGCTCGTTTCCGACGATTTGGAAGCTCGGCACGTCAAAGATCTTAAAGAAGATAAACGATGGGATCTCCTCAACGAACGGCTTCGCGTTTCCGAAGAAGCGGGACAGCATAAGATCGATCAAAAGGAAGAGCGAGAAATTGCTCGCCAAGAGTTGGCATCGGAAGAGCGGTTATTGGTAGCTCAGCAAGTAAAAGACGAGATAGAAGAAAGAGAAGTCACACAAATAGGATTAGCCTTAGACGATCTTAAAGCTCGCCAGGTGAAAGACCGCAAAGAAGATGAACGGTGGAATTTGCTTAATGAGTCGATCCGGCTCCAGAAAGAGACCGTAGAATTAGCTTCTCAAGAAAGAATTCTCGTTGCCCAGCAAGTCAAAGATATTAAAGACGAGGGTGAAATTATGAGAAAGGGACTAGTTTCGGATGACTTGGAAGCAAGGCATACCAAAGAAGATAAAGATGAAAAGCGATGGGCCGCTCTTCATGAACGATTACGCCTTCAGGAAGAACGAAGCGACGAGCGTGAAAAACGACAGCTTCTCCGTGAGGAAGAATATATGCGAATGCGCGAAGAAGACAATTTAAAAGATCGATACAGAATCTTATTCGCCCGATACATAAGAAATTCAGCAGGAAATGGGGTGGATAAAGATGTGGCCGATGGTTTAGCCCCACTGCCCGAAGCTTGGCTCATCGAACAGCCGGAAATCCAGAAAAATCCATCACTATTACCACTGCTTACACAAATTAACGAACGATAAAATGATTTTAGGTACTCTGATTCTTCTTCTTGCCGACGACGACAAAGACGATTGCGGTTTTTTTAAGGACGCCCTAGAAGAGCTGCCGGTCTCGGCAGAACTTACGACTGTCCATAACGGAGAGCAACTGATGCATCTGCTAGCAGAGCGAAACGGAGAACTTCCCAATCTACTCTTCCTTGACCTTAATATGCCGCGTAAAAACGGATTCGAATGCTTATCGGAAATAAAGCTAAATGAAAAATATAAGAATCTGCCAGTCGTTATTTTTTCAACTTCGTTCGATCAAGACGTCGTAAATCTTCTCTACAAGAATGGAGCGCACTATTACATTCGTAAGCCAGCTAAGTTTTCCGTGCTAAAAAAAGTGATTCATCAGGCGCTCATACTCGCCTCGCAGGAAAATATGATGCAACCCCCAAAAGAAGATTTTGTCATTAAAGGTGATTTAGAGACGATATCAACATGAAAACGACAACCCCGGACACTTCCAAAACTCCGATTATTGCTAAGACGACGTTACAAAAACAATCGGCCGAACTGCTCATTGCGAATAAAGAACTGGCATTCCAAAACACCGAGAAAAAAAAGCGAGCGGCCGAGTTACTGATCGCAAAGAAAGAATTGGTCTTCCAGACTGCTGAGAAAGCAAAACGAGCAGCCGAACTTATTATTGCAAATAAGGAACTGATTTTTCAGGATGAGGAGAAAGAAAAACGTGCCGCCGAACTCATCATTGCGAACAAGGAGCTTGTCTTTCAAGATGATGAGAAGGAAAAACGGGCAGCGGAGTTGAATATTGCGAATAAAGAACTGGCCTTTCAAAATAAAGAAAAACAAAAACGGGCAGCCGAGTTGAGTATAGCGAACAAAGAACTCGCTTTTCAGAACGATCAAAAAGAAAAACGGGCTGACGAGCTGGTCATTGCAAACAAAGAGCTTGCTTATCAAAACCAGATAAAGGAAAAACGGGCGGCCGAGCTTGTCATTGCCAACGAAGAACTGGCCTTCCAAAATAATGAGAAAGGCAAACGAGCAGCAGAGTTAAATATCGCTAATATTGAGTTGGCATATCAAAACGATGAAAAAGAAAAACGGGCAGAAGAATTAGTCATTGCCAATAAAGAGCTGGCCTTTCAAAATGAAGAGAAAGAAAAGCGTGCGGCAGAGTTAAGCATAGCCAATAAAGAACTGGCCTTTCAAAACAAAGAGAAAGAACGACGCGCCGCCGAATTGAGTATCGCCAACAAAGAGCTGGCTTTTCAGAACGATCAAAAGGAAAAGCGCGCCAAAGAATTAGTTGTTGCCAATAAGGAATTAGCATATCAAAATGAAGTAAAAGAAAAGCGTGCGGCAGAGTTAGTCATTGCCAACGAGGAACTGGCCTTTCAAAACCATGAGAAAGAAAAGCGGGCAGCTGAGTTAAATATAGCTAACATCGAGTTGGCGTACCAAAATGATGAGAAGGAAAAACGCGCGGCGGAATTAGGCGTAGCAAATAAAGAGTTGGCTTTCCAAAATAAAGAGAAAGAGAAACGCGCAGCAGAGAAAGAAAAGCGTGCTGCAGAACTTGTCATTGCTAATGAAGAACTGGCCTTCCAAAACGATGAGAAAGAAAAACGTGCGGCAGAGTTAAGTATTGCCAATAAAGAACTGTTGGCCTTTACATACGTATCGAGCCATGATCTGCAAGAACCGCTTCGTAAGATCCAAACCTTTGCCTGCCGCATTGGTGATAACGAGAGTCAGAATCTTACCGATAAAGGTAAAGATTATTTCCGCAGGATAGAGGAAGCAGCTAAACGGATGCAAACGTTGATTGAGGACTTGCTTGCCTTCTCTCGCGTCAACACAGCTGAACGGATTTTTGTAAATACAGATCTCGGTCTTATTATTGCAGAAGTAACGGCTGAACTTAAAGAGACTATTGACGAAAAACATGCGGTTATCGAAGCTGTCGAACTTTGTCTGGCAAATGTCATCCGTTTCCAATTCCGTCAGTTGATGCTTAACCTCATTGGCAATGCGCTTAAATTTTCCAACCCGCTGATCCCTCCTCGTATCACGATAAAAAGCATAATCGTTCAGGGCACCGATTTACATATTGAAAAGCTATCTGCCGATAAAGAATATTGCCACATTACCGTCAAGGACAATGGCATTGGCTTCGAGCCTGAATTCAGCGACCGAATTTTTGAAGTATTTCAAAGACTGCACGACGATGATGAATATATCGGCACCGGCATTGGCCTTGCTATTGTAAAAAAAATAGTTGAAAATCATAACGGCATTATTATGGCAACGAGCAAACTTAACAAAGGGGCACAATTTGATATTTATATCCCGGCCTGATGCGCTGAAATTCCACAACTCGTTCGCTCACATTATTGGTAGGATTTGTAATCGCTCGTGGCAAGAGAAGGTATGAGGAACAACACTTGTGCTTAATTTACATTTCCATAGAGATAAACACGAGACAGTACTAAAACTAACAGAGTCCGCTGACGGTGGGGAAGTTCTTTTCGTGTCTTTCTCTGGAGAGTGGCATTATGGTAAGGGCACCGGACATCCGAAAACACTCTTTGACAAAAAACATCCGATCGGGAAAGTCCATAGCATCATTTTCGCTGAAAGTGAACTTGTTTTTTGGGACTCAAGCCTCATTTCGTTTCTTAAAAAAAGTTGTGACGAAGCAAAAATTCATTCTATCGCAGTAGATACAACGCGACTCTCACCCGCAATTCAAAAACTGCTGACTCTGGCCTCTTCGATTGCCGGCCCCAATGAACAACATGCAGTAGCGCACCCGCGCTCAATTCTACTGGCCCTCGGTTTCTCCTCGATGCATTGGTCGCATACCTTTGGTGATACTCTCGAATTTATGGGTCTGGTACTGCAAAGCTTCGGACGGTTTATTCGAGGAAAAGCAAATTGCCGTAAGGTCGATTTCTTGCAAGTGCTCCGAGATTGCAGCGCAAATTCGCTGCCAATTGTCACACTACTAAGTTTTTTGTTCGGCATAATCCTCGCCTTTATTGGTGCAGCGCAACTTAAGATGTTCGGAGCTGAGATTTATGTGGCCGATCTGGTCGGTATAGCAATGGCCAGAGAGATGGGGCCGATGATGACAGCGATCATACTTGCCGGCCGATGTGGCGCTGCTTTTGCAGCGCAGATAGGTACAATGACCGTCAATGAAGAAGTCGATGCCTTGCGGACTACCGGTATTTCGCCGATCGATTTTCTTGTGTTGCCGCGTGTATTCTCGCTGGCAATCATGACACCGTTTCTTGCGCTCTATGCCGTTTTTTTTGGCATTATTGGCGGAGCTGTTGTCTCACAAATTATGCTCGGTATCAGCTTTACCCAATTCCTGGCCGAAACGAAATCGATACTAACACCCACCCAATTTGGACTTGGTTTGATTAAAAGTTTTATCTACGGCATCCTCGTTGCTTTTGCTGGCTGCTTGCATGGTATGCACTCCGGTAAAAGTGCATCGGCTGTTGGTATTGCGACAACATCGGCTGTTGTGATGGGAATTGTTACTGTGGTTATGGCTGCGGCAGTTACCACCTATATTTATAACGTCATTGGGGTCTAATGAAAACTCAAGAGACTACAATGATTATAAAAGATAAAGAAGCAACGTCTGCCACTAAGGTGCACATTGGTATCCGAAACCTCGAGATGTCCTACGGTGATCTTGTCATTCAACACGACCTTACCTTCGATATAAATCGTGGTGAAGTCTTTATCGTCATGGGGGCCAGTGGCTGTGGTAAGAGTACGCTCTTACGTCATCTGATCGGTTTAATGGAGCCTGCCAAGGGAAATATTTATTATGATGGAAAAGATTTTTGGGAATCAGACGATAAGGCTCGAATGGCAATGATGCAAAAATTCGGTATTCTGTATCAAAGCGGCGCCTTATGGAGCTCAATGACATTAGCGGAGAATATTGCGACAGTCCTCGAGCGATATACCGATCTGCCAAAAGACGAGATCGATGATATAGCGTATTTGAAACTTGCTTTAGTCGGGCTTACTGGATTCGAAGAATTCTATCCGTCGAGCATCAGCGGTGGGATGCGTAAGCGAGCCGGTCTAGCTCGAGCAATGGCACTTGATCCGGAAGTGCTTTTTTTTGATGAACCTTCGGCAGGGTTAGACCCCATCAGTTCGCGTAAACTCGACGATCTTATTCTTGAGCTTAAGAATAGTTTAGGAACTACGATCGTCGTTATCTCCCATGAATTAGCAAGCATCTTTGCTATCGGTGATAATTCCGTTTTTTTAGATGCAGAAACAAAAACCATGGTCGCCTATGGCAATCCGCATGAACTACTTAACCACTCGGAAGTCCCCATTGTACGGGAATTCTTAACACGAGGTGAAAAATGAAAAAAACTAAAATACCAACAACACAAAGCGTCCACGCCGGAGTAAATGCACGGCTTATCGGCGCCTTTATGTTAGGGACCATCGCACTTATTGTTATTGTCTTTCTAGTGTTCGGAGCCGGTAATATTTTTAAAGCGAAATCGAAATATGTGATCTACTTTCGCGGCTCTGTTGATGGACTTAATACCGGTGCGCCGGTGAAGATCCGCGGAGTTCAAATCGGCTCGGTCACCGATATTAATCCAATAATGCACGAAAATGGCGATTTCTTCGTCAAGGTTATTATTGAAACGATCGGAGGAACAGTGCGCGAAGCGATGTCCGAAGGGGTTCTCGATAATAAACATACCGGTATGGAGGATTTAGTACAGCAAGGATTGCGCGCTCAACTCCAAAGCCAAAGTTTTATCGTTTCTCAAAAGATGATCATCGTCGATTATTTCCCCGAGACTCCGATCGTATATGCCGGCTTTAGTAAGGAGTACACAGAAATACCTTCGATCCCGACAAAAAGCGAAGAGCTTGAAAAAAGCCTAGGGAGCGTTGTCAAAGAAGTTGGTGAAGTGCCATTCGCCAGTATTTCACAATCGATGTTGAGTACCTTTAACGGTATCGATACTTTTTTCAGAACGACAAAAGTACAACCGGTCTTTGATAATCTGAGTCGCAATGCAGACGCAATCGGGGTTCTGGCTACGCGTATCGATTCTATCGGCATGACGATTTCTACCGGAGTAAATTTAACAACCGGCGCTGCCACTGCTTCGCTGCAACGGTTTGACCATCTGATGAAACGATTGGAAGATCTTTCGACCGAGAATCAATATCTGATGAGAGAAAGCCTTGAGCAGATTGCCTCGGCGGCCCGTTCCATGAAGAACCTTGCCGATTACCTACAACAGCATCCGAACGATATACTCTACGGAAAGTAATCACAATGCAACCTACGTTAAATAGTTATTTCGTTGTCGCCTTGGTGGTACTCACTCTCAGTGGATGCGCAGGGTCGACACCATCACGATTTTATGCGCTCACTCCAGTCAAAAGTGTTACAGGCATGGCACCTAACCATATAGCGTCTGGCTCATTTGCGATTGGGATCCGTACCTTAAAACTACCAGAGTATTTGTTGCGTCAACAGATCGTAAGAAGAAAAGCCAGTAAAGTTATACTCGCCGAATTTGACCGATGGGCCGAACCACTCGAAGCAAATTTCAAGCGAGTGCTTGTTGAAGATCTTTCGAATGACATCCCAACGAATAATATTTTTCTATTTCCGGCGCATGATTCTGCTCTGGTAAATTTTCAATTATTACTTGAAGTTACCGAATTTGAGTTTTCCGAAGGCCATGTTACCCTCTCAGCGCGGTGGGGTTTAGATAGTGGTGAGAATGTGGCGTTCTTGCTGAAGAATCGCTCGTCATTCAGCGAGCAAATTACCAGTGATACCTTCGATGAGATAGTGGCAGCGATGAGTCGCCTGATCGGAAAACTAAGCCAGGAAATCGCCACAGAAATTCGAGCCCAGACCCTTTCAGTTAAATAGTAGGCTCATTATTTGCCAAAGGAGCAGGGTCTTTTTAGCTCACCTATTCTTTGAAAACCATAGTGAGTATTCTCTGAAATTAACGGCTTAAAATAGAAAAGGTCAGACCTACATCCGACCTTTGTGGTGCTCCCTGGGGGACTCGAACCCCCGACCCACTGATTAAGAGTCAGTTGCTCTACCAACTGAGCTAAGGAAGCGAGACGAAAATACTTTTCTGGCCTCCTTAGTTCCAATATCGGCGATTAGGGGGTAAACCGGTATTGGAGTGTGCCCATATAGGGGGGCTGCTGGAAGAGCGAAGATGATGAAGAATTATTATAGTGGGCCTCTATCAGTAACCGAACATCATCGGCATGGTTAAAATTAGCAAACCGGGAAAAGGGAATTTCCCAGGAAAAATCCTGTGAATTGCGTGTCAGGTCGTTGCCTCCAAATGCCCCACCATACCGAAATGTTGTACCTGCAAGACCGGCCGTTAATTTTAACTTTGTCTGTGCGTATTCACCCTGCTCTAATCCTAAGGATCGAATATACTCCTTGGCAGAAGTAGAGTTCAGATATTCATTTAGCACTGTACTAAGGCCGGAATAAGCCACATTAGCCGGAAGATTACCAGCATTTACAGGTTTGCTTTCACCGGGAAGATTTCCTGTTAACAAAAAGTAAGATGCCATTTTCTGAATTTCCCCTTGTGATTTATTCTCCCTCACAAATTCGCCCGTTGTTAAACTTTTCTTATATAATTCAAAGGTTATCCGAGGATCGTTTTTAGTACCGGTAATTAGGATTAGCACTTTGATATCGCCTGTTTGATCATCCGTATTTTCATGCGAGCCTATATATTCTGCCCTTAAGTCAAGTTGAGCAGCGTCAATGTCATCTTGAAATTCAATATTTCCGGATACTGGTTTGAACTCTTTCAAAAATTTATAACTTGAATTTTCGGTCAATGTTAGAATGCCGGTTAATTTATAATTCTCAAAAGCTCTATCTCTGGAGAACCGTAAAGTACCTTGTGACTTCATTTCTGCTTTCAGTTGCTCACCAGTCAAATTAAAACTACGATCAAACGGTATTGTTAGCCAAAAATCGCCGGGCATTCTAATATTCAACGAGTAGAGCATTTTATCATTGAAAGAAGCACCTGAAACCTCCGGCTGCAATGGACCTATATCTGGTAATTCTTCTTTAGTTGGTACTCGTGGGGAAACCTCTGCCATAAATGCTTCCTCTTCATAATCACGTTGCAGCGGCTTCTTTACAGTAACCGTATCGACATCGACTACTGAATCAATGGGTATTTCTGTCGTAGCTACGACGTACGTTATGCCGTCATTCTGTAATTGAGCAGCCGACACCGTTGGTGGTAAGGTGAGATAGGCCTGAAGCACATTGATGTCGCCATCGAGATGGGGCTCATCCATTGTTCCATGAAAGGTAATTGGAGCTCCTCCGCTCTGAATAATTAATGGCCCATAAATAGTCTTTAATGTTTCGCGAGAAGCATCGTTCAATACAAGCAATCGTTGGGTAGACAAATAAAACCACATGCTATCGAGTTTGAACCCTTTGAAGTCGAGATGGCCATTGAGGGTTGCAGCTCCACGCGCATCGTCGGCTGCTACATTAGAAATAGCAAGTGTATCAAATAATAATTGAGCGTTAGAAAGCCTGATCGGTCCTTCGACATTATAGCGAACGTTGGTAAAGGGAAGCAGGAATGACCCATGACGGATATTCACAGCACCACCGTAATCAATTTTTTCCAAGCTGCCTTTGACGGTAAAGGCAACATCCCCAAGCCCATGAAATTCAGAAACCAGCGGAATGAACGGGCCGAAAACATCGAGCGGAAAATCTTTTGTCTCAACTCGAAGACTTAACGGACGAGTAGCATTGCGAATACTATCGGCCTTGCGCTGCTGATAATTTTGCAGCGAGAACATAAAGGGAACACTATCGATTGAAATGTCGAGTTTGTTATTTCGGGCCGGTATAATCTTCTCGCGGCCCATCCTGATACTTTCTATTGCAAAGGCATCGCTATCGACATGAAGGTTAATATTGCCACGTAACGTATTATCGGCATATTTGAGGGCGAAGTGGCCGGTATCGATAGTGACGGAGCTATAGGTTATATTTTTAATGCCAAGATCTGTTTCAATGATCGGCCGTGCCAATGTACCCTTCATGTCGAGATTAAATCGTTGCAAACGGCCTCGCATTGTTCCAAGGGATGAGATATCGAACCAGTTCGAAACGAACTTCGGTAATTCCTCTACCCGTAATAATGTGGAATGCATGAAGGCATATTTGATCGAATCTTTTTCGATCTCGGCACCGAGTGTGATCCGTTGTGCGAATTTATTTCCAGGGTCAAGACTTGCTTCGGGCCGTATTAAGGTAAGCGAATCGAGTTTTAACGAACCGTTACTTGAGAAGGTAAGCGATGCGGGATATTCGTTATTCCATTCAAAGCCATCGGAAAATCTTACACGAACGGAATCAAACACAAATCCTTTTTCAGCACCGATAACCGAAGCATTGCCTTTGAATCGTACAAATGTTTTATCCTCAATATTTGCGGCAATAGTATATCGGATACTATCATTATCTAACCTAACTGTAGCAAACGGATGGGTGATACCAATACCGGCAACATAGAGCATCGAATCGGAAGAAATACGAACACCTCCCCTGGCTGCAGCAAGAGCTTCCTTCTCGTTTGTTATCAAATTGCGCAACGCAATCCGTAATTGCAATTGTCGGGCAACAATCGTTGGAATGCCAAGGGCGATGCTATCGGCACCGTATGGCTTAACAAGCAAATGCTTCAGTATCCCATCGATGCGAATATCCATTGCCTCTTTCGGACAGCCGATGATACTGCCATCGAGTTTTCCTCGAGCGAGCAATGTCATCCCAGGCAGAAAGTAATCAAGCGGCCGAAGGTCTTTTAGGTCCATCGTGAATTCGCAATGCAGCGAATCGTCGCAGGTGATCTTTCTAAACCGCGCCGAACTATCGCGTACTCGCGGGGGGAATTGATAATCGGAATCCGGATGTGCTTTATCGAATGAATGAGATAGGGCATTTAAACGATCGGAAAGGACAACCCCTAGTTTTTCGACATCATAGATTCCTTGTACTTTCAGATCGGCAATGTCGCTGGCGAAAATATCGGTTCGTCCGCGAAGCGAGTCATTGTATTGAAGTGTAGCAGTTAATAGAATCGGAGCAAGCGTATCCTGATGATATGTTAGGCCCGCAATGACGGTATGGATGCTTCCTTCAATTGTCCCTATTGACCTTATCTTGCCGACTAAGGTTGCGTTGGCATTTACTGAAGCAGAATTAGGAAAGGCCGGAACATATTTTGCAATTGGTACTTCGAGAGCCGATACGTCACATTCATACGGCAAGAGCGAATCGGTAATACCGATCGTTGCGTAGTTCGCATTGACACTCGATCCATCGGTAAAAGCAACCGAGCTTTTTTCCAAATTTGCCGTTCCATTCTGCATCGATCCGCCAAGATGCAGTTTTGCCATGTTGAATTTATAGAACGAGCTGGTTTGGTCGGCATCGATCACGAACGAGGTGTTCATCTGATGAATGTCGAAGCTCGATCCTTTTGCATGGACGGAAAGATTCAGGTTGCTTCGCATCGATGAATCGGATAGGATCGGCGCGAGATTCAAGGATTCGGTCTTCAGATCGGTCAGGTAAATTGGCTCCTTGCCGCGGAAGTCGAGCTCGGCTTTCCCATCTACAGAGCCGGTGGCCGTCTTTATGCTGAAGATCGATGTGAAATTTTTCGGAGTACCCTTATAGGTTAATTTTGAAATATTGATCAATCCGTATCCTCGCAGATCGGGCATCTTCAAACCCGGCAAGCGAGTGTGCAAGGTATTATCGGAAAGATTTTTGCCGGTCAGTTCGACATCGAAATATATCTGCGAAGGATTGTGAAGATTTTTTACTTCGCCACCGAATGTTAATAATCCTCGGCTGCCGAAATCAAGCCGCCCGCGTTTTATACGCAAATCACTATAAGGCCCTTCGGCCTCAAAATCAAATCCGGATGAGCTGCCCAGAAAAGCAAGATTTGGGATCCATTGAGAAAGATCTAATTGCGAGATCGAAGTTGCCTCGATCTTAAGATGAGTTGCAGCCGAGCCGAGCGAATCATAGGGTTTGCCTTCAAGCACCGCAAGTGGTTTCATCGACACATCGAGTTTGATATTCGACAGATCGGTGATCAAATGCATGTCTTTTATCTCGACGTTCGAATGATCTCGTGTTGCCAGTAGCGAAAGATGGTTAAGGGTAAAAAGTGAATTAGCTTCGGTAAAACTCAGGTGTTCGATATTGGCATACTGTACATTTTCTCCTTCGGTCTTTCCGCTCATCATGAGCATTACATTCTGGAGTTTGAGATTGCTATATCGGATGGTTTTCTTATTTCGCGGATTGTCATACACAAGTATCGAAGCAGGCGCACTGGAGTCGTTAGCATTAAAGACATTAAACGTGCCGTTGCTAATACCGAAATGTTTAAGCTTTATCGTTTGAAGAAACGGTTTCTTTTCTGTTGCTGGAGCAGAGGGCTTTATCAATTTTGCAATGTTCCAAACCGAATCTCCCTTTGCTTGAAATAAATTTACAGTTGGTGAGTCGAGCCAGATTTCAGTGATGGTAATATCTTTTGAAAAGATAAGGCTCCACAATGAATATCGGAGTGATATCTCCTTAATGTTTGCGATGGTTGCGGTATCGTTCGTTAACCGGACAGAGACGTTCTCGATCGTTGTGCCGGTAATAAAATTTCCGCCAATGTGTCCGATCGAAACAGTTGCGTTTGTTTCTTCTTTAACAATATCGAGAAGTTTGCCACGCAAGAAATTTCGGAAAGGAGTTGTTTGCGTCGCAGCGATTAAAAGTAGAAGCAATAAAAATAGCACAAGAAGGGCGCGCCTAACATAGCGCCAGAACCGGCTCGGTGGTTTTACCACTGGCTGATCGGGAGATATCTCCGGTACCGGTTTTTCTTGTTCGGGCATTCTATAATTACTAACAGCAAAACTATATGCTTGTGTTTTAGGAAAGTATGCTATAATTGTGACTTTTTATTCACTTACGGGGAGCAAGGCCGCAACCCTTGACGGCAGTAAAAGCGTTGAATACCAATAATGGAGCAGTGGACAAAGAGTGAAAGCCGTATCGTTCGTATCGAGCAAACCCTTGCGCGAAGGCAGCCCGGGCTTGTCGTTGTACTCGAAAATGTTCACGATCCTCATAATATCGGGGCTATCCTTCGTTCCTGCGATGCCGTGGGAGTGATGCGGGTGATGATGCTCTATACGATAGAAGAACCGCCGAAGATTGGGGTAACGAGTGCATCTGGGGCGATGAAGTGGGTCGAGTTCAACCGGTTTCGTTCGGTCGCTGCTTGTTTTGATGAGTTGCACAGCGAAGGTTTTCAGATCCTGGCAACGAAGATCGAGCCCAAAGCAGCAAGCTTGTATTCTTACGATCTGGCGAAACCTACAGCGTTAGTTTTCGGTAATGAACATCGTGGCATTTCCGATGAGGCTGCCTCCGCGGCAGATGGACTTATCTACATACCAATGATGGGTATGGTTGAAAGTGTCAATGTTTCCGTCGCAGCGGCAATCTCATTATTCGAAGCATCACGACAACGTGCTACCAAAGGGATGTATGATGTGCCGCAACTTAGCCCCGAACGACTTCGTTTGCTCGCAGACGATTGGATAAAAAAATAAGTACTAAAAAATAATCGGTCGATAGTTTGGATTCCTTTTCACTTCATTTCGCATCGGGAGTATGGTGGCTTTGTGCTCTGGCACTCATTGCCGGCATCGGGTTATCTATCTGGACATATCAACGTACCGTCCCGCGCACAACTCCTTCGAGACGAAGAATACTTATCGCTCTTCGTTCGGCCGCATTTGCATTATTGCTGTTTGTTTTATTCCAGCCGATCCTGACACTAACTAAAACTCAGGACCGCTCGCCACGAATTGCCGTGTTGCTCGATAACTCTCGTTCGATGCTCCTGCCTGCTTCGCCAACAGATACATCGATAAATCGCTTAGCAGTGATGAAGCAAAATATTTCGACGGTATTTCCTTCCGATATTTTATCGAATCGTAGCGCCGTTTCACTCGAGATGTTTTCTGAAGCAGCGCTAAAGATGGACACCACTCTTGCTTTTTTAGCTTCGTCCTTGAAAGGTGATGGTGCTGTTACCGATATTTCTTCTGCGCTGACATTGCTCGGCGAACAGCAAAAGACCGAGAATATCGGGGCAGTCGTTCTTTTCAGTGATGGCGCTTATACTGCCGGATCGAATCCATTGTATGCCGCTGAACATCTTGGTATTCCAATCTTTACCGTTGGTATCGGCGATTCGACTGAACGGCGCGATGCATCGATCACAAATTTATTTACGAATGATGTTGCGACGATAGGCGTGTCTCAGCCCATCGATATTACCATTCATAGTGTTGGTGCTCGCGATGGCGAGCAGATATCCGTGAGTCTCTTCGCTGAGAATGAACAGATCGATGAAGAACGAATTGCCCTTAAAGCCGGGACGAATGACGAGCCGGTAAGCTTTACGTATACTCCGAAACAAGAAGGCACGGTTAAACTCACGGCAAAGATTACTGCATTATCGGCCGATGAGGCAACGACAGTAAATAATATTCGGATCAAGTATGTAAAAGTACTTAAAAATACATTTAAGATTATTCTCTTTGCAGGATCGCCGAGTTCGGATGTCTCCTTTATTAAAGATTATTTTAATGGTCGCAAAGAAATAGAATTTTCAACGTTCATTCAAAAACAGGGAGCGGAGTTCTATGAAGGTGCACCAACATACGATAAAGTAAAGAATGCTGATCTTGTAATTCTTTGCGGGTTTCCGATCTCATCGACTTCGAATGAAAGCATTGCCCTTGTCAAACGATTGGTCGCAAGCGACGGTCATTCGTTATTATTTATTCCGTCAAGGACGCTCGATCTTTCAAAAGCAAAAGCGATCGAAGATATTCTTCCCTTTAATATTGGTAACGGACAGGCATCGACAAATGAGTTGAATGTCTCGACGCTTGTCAGCAGTCAAAATGTAACGAACCCGGTTCTTCGCGCCGATAAAGCTCAAACGGCAGCACCGAAATGGGAATCGCTTGCCCCATTAGTCAAAACCGAAACTCATTTTGCACCGAAAGCGGAAAGTCAGGTACTTGCCGAAGCCACGTTGCAAGGTGTTAAGATCGGTGAACCGCTCTTGCTTTCACGAACGGTCGGCAAATCGCGCCAGATCGCCTTTACTGCTTATGGGCTTTGGAAGTGGAAACTCACTTCATTCGGCAGAGAACGAGCATTCGCATCGCTTTCTCGAACAAAAGATTCTCTGGCAGCCGGCGAAAGTGCACTCGATGTTTTTCTTAGCAATGCCACTCGCTGGCTGGTTATGCGAGATGAGAATAAGCGCGTCCGGATCGAACCGACACAGCGACTCTACGATGCCGGTGAGAGCATAGAATTCACCGCACAGATATATGATGAAAGTTACGTGCCGGTCGATGAAGCGATTGTTACGGCTAAAATAACCGGTGGCTCATTGCCTACTCCGATCGAGATCACGCTCGAACCGTTAACGAATGGCCGTTATAGCGCTAAACTTCCTCAAGGCCTGGCGAAAGGAGAATATACTTATAGCGGTGTAGCCAGTGCGAATAATAAACAGATCGGCAGTGATGGCGGAAGGTTTAATGTAGGCGATTACTCGATCGAATTTGCCGAACCGAGAATGCGCAGCGATATCCTTCGTGAGATCGCTGCCCGAAGCGGCGGAAAATTTTATACTCCACAAAGTGATGCTTCGTTGATGGACGATATCAAACGAGCCGGATCCTATGCCCCAAAACGTATTGAAGAAAAATCGGAGTACGAAGCCCGAATGTCCTGGTATGTTCTCGGACTCGCCATTTTATTTTTCAGTACCGAGTGGTTCTTACGCAAACGATCGGGAATGCTATGAGAATTACGAGTTGCGAGTTAGGAATTAGGAGTTGGGTAGTTGCGATGCTGATCGTTGTTACCCCTGCGATACTATGTGCGCAGACGACGGATTCGGTTACAGCACCTATTGATGACTATCGGCATTTCATCATGCCATCGGCCAAGCCTATCAAAGGCGCTTATGCCGGGTTTTGGGAATTAGCATTTTTGCAAGGTGGTGTTGGGCTCGGAGATATGATCAGTGTCAGTGGGGGAGTTACGATCTTACCAACGGTTGCTTTCAGATCTCAAATTGCGTTTCTGCAGGCAAAAGCAACACTTGCTGAAGAAGAAGGTGTGTCGTTTGCCGTTGGAGTTAATTTGCTAAGGTTGACGAGTCAATATTTTTATGTACATCCGTTTCTTGCCGCGACGATGGAAATGCAAAATGAGATCAGGTATACGGGCCTCATTTTTATTAAAGCAAGTGGTGAGAATTTTCCGATCGTCGATGTCGCTCCGTACGGACAATTTTCATTTAGTTATGGAAGCCTGCTCGGTGCCGGTATCGGCTTCGATGCTCCGATAAAAGGTATCCCTGATACCCGGTTTGTTGCCGAGATCTGGAATCACGATCTTTCCGTGCCAAATAAACTGGCGTTGCTTGCTGCCCTTAGAATAGAAGGGAAGCATCTTAGCTCCGATTTTGGAATTATGTATTTTACTATGCCTCTCTTAACACCGGTCGCGAATTTCGTTTGGCGTTTTTAAAATAAAAATGCCAGCTTCACGTGCCGGCATTACTTGGAGTTCTCTTCCCGCGTTCGAAAGAGCTATTCACTATTTGTAATGCAAAACTACCATGTAAGCATTATTACGTGATATTCTAGGTATTATGTAATTATTATTTTGAGGGATGAAATAAACTGCATCCGCTGGTTGTTTAGAGCGCGATCTATTATTATATCAGATGAAAGTAACGGTAGGCCCATATACTCTCACGTCGATCGAAACCGGAGATTTTGCGCTTGATGGCGGCTCGATGTTCGGGGTTGTCCCGAAAAATCTTTGGAGCAAAACGAATCCCCCTGATGAGCAAAACCGCATTCCGATGACAGCACGCGTTCTGCTTATTCAAGGTAACGGACGGACTATTTTAGTCGATTCCGGTAATGGAAATAAATTCGACGAAAAGCTTCGATCCATTTACAAAATCGATAATAGCAAGCATACCATGATTGCTTCGCTCGAAGCTGCTGGTGTATTGGCCGAAGATATTACCGATGTCCTCCAGACACATTTGCATTTCGATCACGTTGGCGGCGCCGTATCACAGACTGCCGATGGCAAACTTATACCCACATTCCCGAATGCGAAATACTATGTCCAGCGCGATCATATTCAGTGGGCGAAAAATCCTACCGAAAAAGATCGGGCTAGCTTTATGAAGCATGATTTCGAACCATTGCTTGCCGAAGGATTAGTTGAAGAGATAGATGGAGAAGGGGAGTTCTTGCCTGGTATAACCTTGCACACGTTTAACGGTCACACGAAAGCAATGCAGTTGCCACTGATCAGTGATGGTCAGAGTCATTTATTATTTTGTGCCGATTTAGTCCCGACGAGAGCTCATATCAACATTGCCTGGGGAATGGGCTATGATAACTTCCCATTAACGACGATAGAAGAGAAAAAACGCTATATTCCTCGAGCCTATGAAGAAAAATGGATGCTATTCCTCGAACATGACCCTGAGGCGGCCTTAGTAAGAGTTGAATCGACCGGTCGAGGATTTAACACTGTGGTAATATAGAAATATATTGCCTCCAATATTTTTTCAAAAAACTGTAACTTCCCATTTCGGTTAGTGTTATAATAGGTGAATATCCCTCCGCGATATTTGCCTTGAATTGCTTTTGTCCTGATTATACATTTGATGCGTTTTGCTGTAGCAACATTTTTATGTTTGTTGTACTGGGGTTGTTCCGGTACTCATGATCTTTCAAAGACCGATGCCACCCGACGTCAGGTATTCCTTGTTTGGGATAACTTAAATTGGCAGCAGGAGCTTAGGAATTACTCTACTATCTGTTCGGTCATCGATACCGTTTTAGAATTAAGCCAATCATTGCCTGCACATGAACGAAAATGGTATCATGCAGCGTGTTATCTTTCCAGAGCCAGGGCCGAAGCAAGGCTAGATCGATTTGCCGATGCTCGCCGCGATATTTTACTTGCCTTGGATTCGGGATATCGAAACGATGCCCTGATAAAATTCGATGAGACATTACTTGTTGCTGTAGGTAAATCATGGTTCGATTCCGTGGTCAACGTCTGGGAAGTTATTCAAGCCGAGAAGCAAAAACGATGGAAGCCTCAGGAGGCAGTCTTCTTGCATCCGACGAACATTTCTGAAACTGAAAAGCATCCGTTGATCATAGCCCTGCATGGCGGTAATGGAAGCCATGAAGAATTTGCGTCTCATTTTCTATCGGTGCCGAATGAGGTAAAGGGAATGATGGCGTTTCCACCCGGCCCAGTCAAGTATTCTTCAATCTGTCACAGTTGGCCGCCGGATACTCAGTATGCCGATTCATTGCTATTGGCAGTGATCGACAGCGCCAAGCGTACTGAAAACATCGACGAATCAAAAATTTATTTATTAGGATACTCGCAAGGTGGTTCGACTGCTATCGGCTTTTCGCTTCGGCATCCTGATATTGTAAAAGGTGTAATACTATTCTCAAGCTTTAGCTATGAGAAGTTCTCAGATGCCCTCATCCAGAATGCGTACGATCACGGCTTGAAATTTTATGCCGTCTGTTCGGCGACCGATGTAATGCCGTTTCTCTCCTCGATGCGCGATCTTTCTGCAAAATGTAAGCTTGCCGGCATTCCATTCTATTATGAAGAGCGCGGGGGCATCCTTCATGGTGTTCCGCTCGATATCGAAGAAGAGGTTTCCTTGGCCTGGCAGTGGCTCCATCAGCCGGCCTTAGGAGCGAAATAAGCTCCCCGCGGGTTGCATCGGTGTGACCCGAAAAGAATTATCCCAAGCAGTTAAACAAGCAGCCATAGATATTGGCTTTTCGGCTGTCGGAATAACTTCTGCCGAGCCATTTACCGAAGCAGCCGATCGCTTCGATGCCTGGATTGGTCAGGGTTCTCATGGGATAATGAAATATCTCGAACGAGGCTCCGAGAAACGCCGAGATGTTAAAAACATCCTACCCTCAGCAAGAAGTATTCTCTCGGTTGCCTTGAATTACTACCATCCTCAAGATACTCCTTCTATAGATGCATTCAAAATCTCACGGTATGCGTGGGGTGAGGATTATCATGAAGTAATGGGAAAGATGCTCGAATCTCTTCTACAAAAAGTAAAAGAACTTGCTCCTGAAACTGAAGGTAAATATTATGTCGATACAGGTCCGCTGCTCGAAAAGGAAATTGCTGAACGAGCGGGAGTTGGTTGGATCGGTAAGCATACTAATGTAATCACTCGTGGGTATGGCTCCTGGGTATTCCTTGGCGAGATCATTCTTTCGCTCGATCTTGAGCCTGATACACGAGCTACAGATCTCTGTGGTACTTGCAACCGCTGCATCGACGCATGCCCAACCGATGCACTTACCAACCCATATAAACTCGATGCCACAAAGTGCATTTCGTATTTGACCATCGAACTCAAAGCGGATAATCCCATCCCAACAGAGCTTGCCTCGAAGATGGAGGGTTGGGTATATGGTTGTGATATCTGTCAGGATGTTTGTCCGTGGAACCGTTTCGAGAAAGAAACACCTTTAGCGGCCTTCGCTCCAAGGGAAGAAAATCTGTCGCTTTCTGTAAATTCTATCCTTTCGATGGAGCAAGAAGAGTTTTCAAAACGTTTTACCCACTCGCCCGTGAAGCGTACCAAGTTAGCGGGATTAAAACGAAACATCAAAGCGATCCTCGGACTTCAATCGGATCGTGCGTAACCAAAAGACGAATGGAAAAAGTAATTGTAGTCGGATCAGGACCCGCAGGATTAACAGCCGCACTGTATTCAGCACGCGCTAACCTCAAGCCGCTTGTTTTCGAAGGCGATCAACCCGGCGGCCAGCTTACGATCACCACCGAAGTTGAAAATTATCCCGGCTTCGAACATGGAATCCAAGGTCCGGAGATGATGAATGTTTTCCGCAAGCAGGCTCAGCGCTTTGGCGCCGATTGTCGCTTCGAGACCGTTACCAAAGTCGATCTCTCCCATCGCCCGTTCAAAGTTTGGCTTGGCGATAAACTCTTCGAAACCGAAACATTGGTTGTTGCAACTGGTGCACGGGCGAAACTACTCGATCTTGAATCGGAAAAATATTTTATGGGGTTTGGCGTCAGCGCCTGTGCGACCTGCGATGGATTTTTCTTTCGCAATCAGGATGTGCTTGTCGTCGGTGGCGGTGACACTGCTATGGAGGAAGCGACATATCTGACTCGCTTCTGTTCGAGCGTAACGATCGTTCATCGCCGCGAAGAATTTCGCGCATCGCAGATCATGCTCGAACGCGCCCAAAGCAACGACAAGATCAGGTGGATGCTTAATAGCGAAATAACAGAAGTTATCGGTTCAACTGACGATCTGGGCCGTCGAACGGTAAAAGGTGCGAAGATTCGGAATACAAAAACCGGAGAGAGTTATGAAACAGCAACCGATGGAATTTTCGTCGCTATCGGCCACGAGCCGAATACTTCCTTATTCAAGGGCATCCTTGATATGGATGAGACTGGCTACTTGATCACCAAAGGCAAGACCAGCTATACGAATATTCCAGGTGTCTTTGCCTGCGGTGATTGCCAGGATCATGTCTATAGGCAGGCTGTAACGGCTGCCGGATCGGGTTGTATGGCTGCGATCGACGCCGAGCGATTCCTACATACGAGCCCGCTGTGATGAAATTTTGCTGAAACTATTGCGTTTGTAATTTTTTTTAGTATATTTGTACGACTTAGTTGTGTTGTGCTCTTAATGGCAACGTAGGCTAAGTCATGGGTTATCATACAGTTACCAAAACTAACCGCAGTACAGACCGACTACTTGATACTATTTTTCTTACGGCGCACCAGCCCGAAGTCATAAAATCTTGCCCCCTTTTATACAGAGGATCAAGGTACAAATAGATAGAGGGTTTGGTGATAACAAAGAAAGGATCAATAGTGCAAGCAGTTATGGTACCTACCGTAAATCGCGGTAATCAATCTACAATCTCACCGTCACGCAGAAAAATTCTTTTTCTCTGCTACCGCTTTCCGTTTCCGCTGATTGGCGGCGACCGGCTTAAAAGCTATCATCTACTTCAACACCTAAGCAAGACCCACGATGTCGATCTCATCGCTTTAGATGAGTGGAACACCGGTTCGGGCGATGCTCTAAAGCATATCGAATCATTCTTGCATTCGGTTACCGTCGTGCCGTTCAACAAGACAAAAGCTGGCATACAGATCGTTGCAAGCCTTCCGACTCGCAACCCGATCGAAATGGCGTGGTACCATTCGGGCGATATGCAGGATAAAGTGGATGAAGCGCTTCGCAAAACGAAGTATGACGTTATTATGAGTTTCTTCATGCGCACCGCTCCGTATGTTCGCAACGTCCATGATACGCCGAAGATCATGATCGCCGAAGATTCGCGTTTGCTTGCGGATGAACGCGCTTCGAATACCTTTGCCATGACGGCAGAATATGTTGTTCGCAAGATCGATGCTGCAAAGCTTCGCCACTTCGAACCACAGATCATGAAGCAGTTCACGGTAACGACATTCGTTGCTCGTCCGGATGAGCGCCGCGTAAAGGCAGTCGATCCTGGTATCAGAACAGCGATGCTCACCAACGGTGTCGATCTGAATTATTTCGAGTATAATGAAACCGGCCGTGAGAATGCAATGCTCTTTGCCGGTAACTTGCCGATCTTCCATAATGCCAAAATGGCAGAGCGTATTCTGAGAGATATCTTCCCAAAGATTCGTGCCGAACGCCCGGAAATGAAATTCTGGATCGTCGGTAAAGATCCGGAAAACTGGCTGCAGAAATTAATCGAGAAGACTGAAGGGGCCGAGCTGTTTGCGAATGTCAGTGATATGCGCCCGTTCTACCAGAAAGCAAAGTTATTTATTCATCCTCAGGATGTCGGTGCCGGTATTCAGAACAAGCTTCTTGAATCGATGGCATCGGGCTGCCCGGTCATCACCACACCGATCGGTGCTTCCGGCATCGAGGGCATTATTAATGGTATGCATGTGATGGTCAGCGAGACGGATGAAGAATTTGTGCAGACTGCTCTTCGTTTACTCGACGACGATAAAGAACGTCATTGGCTTGCGCATAATAGCCGCCAGCTTATCGAGAAGCGCTACCAGTGGCAGAATGTCTTTTCATCGCTCGATGACATCATTGAAGGTATCATCCCTGATTTTTTCTCAATCTCAGCGCCTAAGCACGAGAACATAACCTAATGGCAACAACGGCTTCGACTGCAACCGGCAAGCGCCCGCCGTTGGCGTTGCTGTTGGTATTGCTCGTCGATGTTGCCATCATAAACAGTGCATTTCAGCTTGCGTTTTTAATGCGGTTCTCCGTTCTTGTATTCGGGGCACCGCATTTTCTTGGTGGGGCTCCCCAAGGCATCTATCCTCCGCTCGAATTATTTTTATCCATTGCTTGGGTAGCGATTGCGTTATCATTACGGCTTTATAGCAAGTATCCAACCGCACCTGCCGGTAAGATCGGCGACCTCTTTAAAGCGATCGGTATTGTAGCCACAGCATTGCTGCTGTTCATTGTTGCTCAAGGCGGTTATAATTTTTATTCAAGAATTTTCCTGTTTTATTTCTTCCTCTTCTCGACGGCAGCGTTATTTATTTTCCGGCTCATTGCTAATTCTAAAACCGGCCTGAAATATTCACCGGAATATGCTCCTCGCGATATCATTATCATTGGCGCCGGCAAGACGGGAGAAAAATTTTATCGCACTGTATCCGATAATCCAGCCTATGGTTATCATGTAATCGGCTTTCTGGATGATAACGGCGTTGCCAGTAACGTGCGCCCGATGATCCTCGGAAAGCTTGGCGATCTTAATCGCGTGACTGCCGCCCGGCCTGTCGATGAAGTTGTAATAGCCTTACCGAAAGCTACAGAAGAGACAATTGCAGAGCTGGTTACTCAATGTGAAGATAATTGTATCAGGGTAAATGTCATTCCGAATGATTATGCAGCATTCGAAGGCAAGCGAATGATCGAAGAGGTGGGAGATTTCTCGCTTGTCAGGATGCGAGAGGCTCCGCTCGATCAGCCATTTAATAAGACTCTGAAGCGAACCTTCGACATTGTCTTTAGTTTGTTTGTGCTTATCGTAGTATTCCCGATCGTATATTTGATCAGTGCAATCGTGATCAAGCTTTCGTCGAAGGGACCAATCTTTTTCAAACAGCTTCGTACTGGTGAAGATGGCAAGCCGTTTACGTGCTATAAATTCAGGACGATGCGTATTGCGGGTGGGAATGTCGCCGATACTCAGCAGGCACAGCCGAACGATCCTCGATTAACGATGATCGGTAAATTACTCAGGCGGACAAATCTCGATGAATTGCCACAATTTTTCAATGTGCTTAAAGGGGATATGTCGGTCGTTGGCCCAAGGCCTCACATGCTTAAGCATACCGAGGATTATCGCCGCATCATCGGCAGTTATATGGTTCGTCATTTTGCAAAGCCTGGAGTGAGTGGGTGGGCTCAGGTAAATGGGCTTCGTGGTGCAACCCAGACACCGGCGAAGATGGCGCAGCGAGTGAAGTACGATGTGTACTACATCGAGAACTGGTCGTTCTCGTTCGATCTGGAGATCGTTGGCCTAACGATCGTTAAAATGCTTACCGGAGATAAGAACGCCTATTAATGCATCACAATAAAGCAGTCTTTTTCGATCGCGATGGCGTCATCAATAAACGGATCATTGATGGCTATATAACCAAGTGGGATGAGTTTGAATGGTTGCCCGATGTCGGCGAAACACTGAAGGCTGTTCGAGCAAAAAACTATATTGCCATTATCATAACCAATCAGCGTGGTGTAGGGATCGGGAAAATGACCGAAGCTGATCTGGAGTCCATCCACCAAAAAATGCAGAGCGAGTTGTTGGAAAAATATCAGGTCGAGTTCGACGATATTATTTCCTGCACCGATGCTACTAATGATTCTCCCCGACGAAAACCATCCCCGGCAATGATCTTCGAAGCACAGGCAAAATGGAACATTGATCTTTCCAAGAGCTGGTTCATCGGTGATTCACCAAGTGACATCGAAGCAGGCCTTGCTGCCGGTACCCGCACTGTCTTTCTCCTTAGTGAGCACGAAACACCTCATTTGAAATCGACGATCACGATTTCGCATCTTCGTGAGCTTCCCGGTCTGCTCTGAATCTGAATAATTATTAATGAGCCGCTGGGCAAGTGCTCGTGTTGCTTAGACATGAGGCTTGTCACTATATTACTGCTCGTTATCGTCAGTACCAGCCGATCTGACGCTCAGCGCTACCGTCGTTTATCTGAACTCAGAAAAACAGCCGATAGTATGGTTATTGCCGCTGTGGGTGCCGATAAGTTTAACGTCCGGGTGATTCCGCTTCCTGAAAAAACAATTGTTCGCAAAGTAGTAAGCAGTGCCTGGGTGCGCAAGGAGCAAGGTGATCGCGATACCGTTATTACTCACGATTACACCGGCGATTTTTTATATCGGGTCTACCCACCGGATCGCCGGGATATTCATTCGCTGCTTTTTGTAAGCTTGGCCGTGCATGCCGACACCATTATTTTTTATCCTCAAGAATTAAGTGGGCCGGTTCATAAGCAGGTGACGTTGCCACAATATTATGGCCAGTGGCCCTGTGTGTTTTCAAAAACAAAAGATCTTGAAGCGCATACCATTGAAAATGGCAATAGGGAATTGAGTCGGCTCTTTGGTAAGGAGGTATTCGATAAAGAATTCAAAGTATATCAAAAGTTGGTCTATCCGATGGTAGAGGGATTTTACGACGATGCCGGTAATGAATATCAGATACCGTACGATCATCGGGTAAGTTATACGATTCGCTCTCCTTACGATTCAACTGTGAGTGCCTTGATAATGTTTTACACCTATCCTAATGGTAGTTACGATACGGCGGCACTCACTAAAGAAATAGCCGGCCTTCCGGATTTTCTGAGAACCGGCACCAATGGTCATGTCCTTACTAAAGAGCAAGCTATTGCCAGAGCCCTCAAACTTGGGCTGCCGCAAGGTAAGCAAGGCCCACTATATAAAACATTGTTTAATCGAAGGGGAAAAACCTACATCTGGCAGGTTCTGAGTATTGAGGACTATCGGTACCACGTCGATATGATTGGCCATCCATGTGAATATTCGAGTGGCGAGTTAATGACGATCGATGCCATAAGCGGCGCGATGATCGAGCGGCACAAGGATGGTATTACCGAAGGATGTTTGGATTGAGTTTATGAAACGGCTGCTGATAATTTTTCTGCTCTTACCGAGCTTCTCGTATGCTCAGCGGTATGCCCATTTATTCGCTGCTCGCGCTGCTTCAGATAGTATCTTGTTCTCGTTGCTCGGTACCGAAGAATTTTTCGCCCGAGTGGAGCCGCTGGATAAAATGACGGTACGGCAGATACCAAATAACTATTGGATTACAACGTATGAGGGCGTTCATGATACGGTCATTACCGAGCCCTATTCTGCAACCTTCGGTTATAAAGTATACCCACAGGGATATCTTTACATTCTTTTGGATATCGCTGACGGGCTTTCCGCATCCGATCGAATTCACAAGCAGGGGTGATTTCAGTTGGCATTTCTACGATTGGGTAAAATTACCGCCAGGATATGGCAAAGGATATTCCATTTTTAAAACCCCGGCGGCATTGCGAGAAGAAGCAATACGGATCACAGCCGCAGAAGTTAGTAAGCTTATCGGCCCCAAGGTATTTGATACAGCATTCAAACTATACCGGGTTTCAGTATACCCATCGGTAAATGACTACCGTAATAGCAGGGGAGATTCGTTCATCATAGCGTATAATTTTGGTGCGGAATATCTAGTTCATACTGTCAATGATACTTCCATAAAAACCGGTATCACCTTTGGCGTTAACTGCGATGGATGGCATGATACCTCGGCCTGGAAGCAACAAATACAGAATCTTCCGGAATGTTTACGAACAGGAAACCCATGTAATATTCTCACCGAACAACAGGCTATCGACCGCACCGTTGCCCTTGGGCTGCCAAAAGGGAAAGTGTCGCCTTATTATAAAAATATATTCGGACGAAGCCAGAATCAATTCGTATGGTCCATTCTAAGTGTCGATTCTTATAAAGTAGCTTCCTGTGATGTATGGCAGGGTGAGATGATGAGGATCGATGCGATAACGGGAGATCTGATAGATCGGAAGAATCAAACATATCAGGAGCGATGTCGCCATTGAATCCTATTGCCCCTGTTTTGGTGTTAGTAGTATTCGTCTGGATTGCCATAGACGAATAGTTTGATGACACGAGCTAAGTTGCTGTTTCTCTTCCTGATTCTGCCAATTATCGGTTATTCGCAAGGAATGCCGATCGATAGTCTCACCACCCGCTTTTCCGAGACGTTTTCGCCGAATCAGGTAAAATCACTCCGGAATGCACTACCCATCCGCTACGATGACCAGCGGGTATGGGGTCTTGCTGTTGGTGATTTTTCAAATGACACGCTTCCGGATATAGCGATCTCCCTCTATGATGTAAATTTTGCCGTTCGCGAAGTAACGATTCATCTGCTCTTAAATGAAGGCGATCATTTTACCGACATCTTCCAGAAAAAATATTCCTATTACGAAACGCCGATCGAAGTAGGGCTCGCTACCGAAGGCTCGGTTGTCAGTGTCCTGCAAAAAGCCGATGAGTCCCATTGGCATCAGGAAGGCTATACCTTCTATGCCGGCGATCTCATTTCGATCGATGAATTCGAAGACCATAAAGAGGATATCCCGGCATTGATGGGCAAGAATAATAAAGCGATGGGCCATAACCTCTATCGCAATTTTGAAAATTTGTATTCAAAAGAAATTTTTTATTCGGCCAAGGATAACCAGACGATGCAGAAGTCGTACTTCTATACCTTCCCGGCCTATAACCGGCTTCGCTATGTCTACCCAGGCTATGGCCGCGAGATGAGTGATACAACCAAGAACTTCATTACCAAAGGGGATATCTTCCGTCATGATGCAGCCGATTGCTCAATTCGCAAAGCCCTTGCTGCCTACGATGATGAGTATCTCTATCTATCAGTCAGCGTAACTGACGATCAGGTCTATGGCGGTCAGGATAAAGCCGATCATAATGATCGGGTCTCGTTTTGGTTTGATGCCTTCACGAGTGAGAATCGATATTTCCTAAAACAGAAGAAGGGAAGTATCCCGCAATTCAGAACCGAGACGGATTCGACGATTTATAATGTGACGTTCTCATTGCCGGCAGTCTTAAGCCAGACACCGAAGGTAACCGTATCGAGTGCCGCAGCATTAAGCGAACAGCAACGAGAAGCAGTCGAGCAGATCAGGGCGACCGTGATTCGTGATACTGCTAATGGAGTTGTTAATGGCTATACGCTTAAGGCGAGGATCCCGTTTGCCTATTTAGGCTATGAAGCGAATCCGATTTCCGTCTATGAATTGCACGCCATGGAAAACCAGTTTGATGAGAGTGCAAAGAAAAAGAAAGCTTCTGAAAGTAATCTCGATAAACGGGAATACCCGACGATCGGCTTTACGACAGTTGTAAGCGATCTCGACGATCCGAATCATCCCGATGAAATAACGCAGCAGGCTACTAGTGATTTTAATCCGCAGAATCCATCGACATTTGGAGAATTGGTTCTTATTCCAAGCGGAGCGTTTTACGGCTTTGTCAAGCCGACCTATACCTTAGAGCTAACCGATGAATTATTAAAGGCAGGATACTAACCGAGGACCGGTAGTATAGTGCGGGAGGCGGGACTTGAACCCGCATGCCTTGCGGCGCCACCCCCTCAAGATGGTGCGTCTGCCAATTTCGCCACTCCCGCTAGAAAATGGACTCGAACAACAGGGCTGAAAAGCCGCTCGTTCCCCGAGGCTGAAATTATAGGTCACGGTTTTTTCCCTCACCGCATACGCTTCTTGCGGGTCTTATGAGGGTACGACGATCTCTTAATACCCTATGAATCGAAGAGCGTTTTTAGGATTTCTTTCTCCTGCTCAGGAAGTAAAAAAACCGACTACTCTTGCCGAATGGCAGCCGACTGCAGGCCAGTGGAATATCCAGGCAGTCAATCATTTGTATCACCGGCTTGGCTTTAGTGCAACACTCTCTGAAATTGAGGATGCACTTAAGAAAACCCCTTCGCAAGTGATCGACGAGTTGATGGATGATAGTCACGTTACTACCGGTATGCCCGATCCTCCGAATGGCTATGAGGTATGGATGTATAAACCGCCATACCAGGGTACGAATTACGATGAAGGCCGTAAAGAGGACGATCTGGAACACAACATTAAAGTTGATCTCAGAAATTGGTGGACCGTCCTCATGACGAAGCAGAACACCCAGCTTCGTGAAAAGATGGTGCTCTTCTGGCATAATCATTTTGTGATCGAAGAAGTGAAAGTGTATTTTGGTGTCCATCTCTATAGATACTTCGATTACTTGCGCAAGAATGCCTGGGGTAATGTAAAGCAGATGGTGAAAGACGTCACTATCATGCCGGCCATGCTCAAATATCTGGATGGAGTCTGGAGTGAGAAGACGATCATCAATGAAAACTATGCGCGTGAAGTGATGGAGCTCTTTACGATGGGCATTGCCGATCGCGAGGGAAATAAAAATTATACTCAGGATGATGTTCGCAATCTTGCGTATGCCGTAACGGGTTGGCGATATCGGTTCGAAGATAAGCCGCCGATGGTACTCTGTGAATACTTTGCCGATTATTATTTCGATTTTGAGACCAAACGACCGCTCTTTGGCTCACAGCCGAAAATAAACGGCCTGGCAGCATCGAACGATGGACGTATTGAAGTCGATGCTTTCGATGTCTTATTCGAACAGCGAGCCGATGCTATTGCCTGGCATATTGCGAAGAAGGTATACGCAAATTTTGTGTACATGGGAGACCAAGTTTCACTGTGCGACGATATCATTCAAGAGCTTGCCGATACGCTTATCACATCGAATTGGGAAATGAAGCCGATGCTTATGAAGCTTTTTAAAAGCGAGCATTTCTTTGATGTAACCTATCATGGCGCTGCGATCAAATCGCCGTATGAATTCATGATGGGGGCATTTCGGAAGTTAGCTATTCCGATCTCCGAGTATCAAGCTGGTAGTTTATGGTATTACGGGAGAGATACCGGGCAGATCATCGGTAATCCGACGAATGTAAAAGGCTGGTGCGGTTACAGGACCTGGCTAAATACGTCAACGCTTCCGAAGCGGATCAATGACATTCTTCGCAAACTCATTCTCGCTGGAAATATCGACGGGCAGATCATTAATCCCCACAATGGTTTTATCTTCGATGGGATTCCATTTACCGATGAGCAGGTAATAACTTTTGGGAAGCAGTTTAGTGCATACTCGGAAGACTTGAATACATTCCTTTCTCAGATGAATGAATTCCTGCTTTCGCTTCCACTTTCATCTACTCGGTTGCAAGAAATCTTGAAGCGATGTGGGCTATTACATACCGATGAATGGCCGTCGCTCGATGATGCTGCGAAAGTGCAACCGCTTCGCCGGCTAATATTTGAATTACTCAGTTCACCCGAATATCAATTAGCGTAATAATGAAACGCAGAAATTTCCTAAAGACTATTCCACTCGGTGTCGCTGCTACTGCCGCGCCGTTTATGTTGGGTTCGCGTCGTGCCGAAGCGTTACTTCGTTCACCGATGCTTACGGCATTAACCAATCCGTCGCAGGAGAGTGACCGGGTACTCGTCGTATTATTTCTCGAAGGAGGCAATGACGGGCTCAATACGCTTGTCCCATTCGAAGATCCGTTATACGATATCAATAGAAAAGATACCGGCTTCACAACTGCCGACGAAAAGAAATTGCTAACCTTTAAGGTCCGCGACGATCTAGCATTCAACCCCATGTGCAATGCACTCGAACCGCTGTGGCAGGAAGGGAAGATGGCAATCTTGCAGAACATCGGTATCGAGAATCCCGATCTTTCGCATTTTCGCGGACTCGAAATGTGGAATTCCGCAAGTGATACCGACCAGGTGATTTCAACCGGTTGGGCCGGCAGATATCTTGAATCGCTGTATCCCGATTATCCGACGATCCTTCCTCCGGATCCCGTCGCGATCAACATGGGGACGCTTGGCAGCCAGATCTTTCGAGGTTCGCATTCGATGATGGATGTACAAGTGCCGGATCCACTCACGTTTTCTGCAGCTTCGTATTGTGGCACCGATCCGTTGCCCGATACCATCGGTGGTAAAGAATTGGGATTTGTCCGCGACTTGGTAAATATTTCAAACGTTTATGCACAACGATTTGCCGAAGTATTTCCGGCTAATGCTAAAAGTACGGTAGCGTATCCTGATTATCAATTTGCTCGTGATCTTCAACATGTGGCCTGGTGTGTTGCAGCCGGATTAAAAACGAAGATCTACTTTGTGAATCTGATCGGCTTTGATACTCATTTCGTACAGCTTTCGAAAGATCCTTCGCAGCCGGGGCATGCATTGCTATTGAAAACAGTATCAGAATCGCTGGCCGCTTTTCAACGTGACCTCGAAGGCCTTGGTATTGCCGACCGCGTCCTGACAATGACCTATTCGGAATTCGGACGCCGCATTGCCGAGAATGGTGGCGCGGCTAGTGGTACCGAGCATGGGACGACGGCGCCACATTTCATTATCGGTACGTCGGTCAATGGAGAGTTGTACGGGCATCATCCCGACCTGTTGAATCTAGATAAGAATGGAGATGCGATCAATGAGTTTGAATTCCGGCAATACTATGCCGCAGTCTTAGGTGATTGGTTTGGGCTCGATGAAACACTTCGCACTTCTATTCTTAGTCCCGGAGCTTCGCATAATCCGTGGGATATTACATTCCCAGTTAATGGCAAAGCAGGAGTTACGAATCATCTTATTAATTCTGCAAAATCGGTTGCTCGTCCACAAAGCGCTTCACTGTCATTTGAAACCGCTGTGAGTCCGAATCCGGCGAACCGAATGGCAACGCTACGATTTACTTCATCGAGTACTGAGACGGCCCTGATCACCCTGTTCGATGCGCGGGGAAGATACATTGATAAACAAGTAAAGCAGCTTTCGCAGGGACCGCAGGAGTGCCGCTTCGAGACTGCCTCGTTAGCAACGGGATCATATTATATTCTTCTGCAAATAGGCTCTAGTATCGAAACCGTCAAACTCATTGTGCAGCATTAGAGACTTTTTGGTGCACCAAGTCGTTACATCGAATCAATTTCAATGAAACGACTACTTCACGCCGAGATTCAGGAGACGCGCTTAAGCGAACCCGAAGCTGCTTCGCCCGATAACCGCTTTCCGCTTATCGCCATCCTCGATAATATCAGGAGCATGTATAACGTCGGCTCGATCTTCCGGACATCCGACGGAGCCAGGATCGAAGCGCTCTATACTGTTGGCTATACTCCGCATCCTCCAAGAAAGGAGATCGAGAAGACGGCACTCGATGCAACAAGAACCATCCCACACCAGCATTTCAAGACAATGGGCGAAGCGATCGCTGCAGCAAAAGAAAAAGGCTTTCGTATTGCGGCTCTTGAAATAACGAATAACACCCGATCGATCTACGATCTTACGGAGCAAGATTTTCCGATGGCACTCATTATCGGCAATGAGATCACCGGTGTCGGCGATGAAGCCCTCTCCGAGTGCGAATTTTCGGTAGCGATTCCGATGCTTGGAGCTAAGCATTCGTTGAATGTGTCAGTTGCTTATGGGGTAGCTCTCTATGAATGCTTGAGAGCCTTTAATGATAGGATAGATTCTTTTAGGCCATAGTCTACTGATGTCATTGCGAGGAGCGAGGGGATTCTCTTTCAAATGTATTACTAGTTGCGAGCGACGAAGCAATCTAAGATCTTTCAGTTTTACCGATTTGTTTATGCTGCCGACAGTTCTTAGATTGCTTCGTCGCTCAGAATTAGTATCGTTTCTGAAGGTGTGATGCTTCGCTCCTCGCAATGACATCGATATAGTTGTCCAAGGGGTAGATTTATCTCTGTCGTCACTTGAACCTCCCTCTGCCCAACCTCGTTAGCATCCGCTAATGGAGCAACTCGTTCGGACGTCGACCATTAAATTGCCACGCTCGGCAAACATCAAGCTTGTCCTGCTTGTCGTTTCTGTGATCGGTGTGGTTGGCGTACTGATTTATAATCACCGTCTTGTTGAAGAATTAAAGACCCGCGAACAGCGCGTGGCTCAATTGCTTGCTTCGGCACTGCGTTATATTCAAAATGCCGAAGACCTTATCGATGCGTCGCTGTATCAGGATGTCGTCGATTACGTTCGTAAGTCCGGAGTGCCGATGATCATTACCGATGCCGATGACGAACCGAGTTTTACGCTGAAAACCTACCAAAAATTCAACATCAATATTCCATTCGATACGACCTTAAGCAAAAAAGAACTGCATGATTATCTAAAGAGCGAAATGCAGCGGATGGATAAATCCTATCCTCCTGAGAAGATCACCTATCGCGATCCTGAAACCGGTAAAGAAGTCGTCAGTAATTATATTCATTATGGCGATAGTGCGATTCTTGCAAAGATCGAGCAATTGCCGTTCATCCAGTTGCTGCTTGCGATGGTTGTGATCATTATTGGCTATTTGAGTTTTGCGTATCTCAAGCGCAGTGAGCAATCGAATATTTGGGTCGGGATGTCGCGCGAAACGGCGCATCAGCTCGGGACGCCGTTATCAAGTTTACTTGGCTGGACTGAGATGCTGCATCTCTCGGCAGCCGATGCCGGCGAAGTTCATAAGATCGCCGATGAAATTTCGAAAGATATCGAACGGCTTAATCGCGTGACGACACGCTTTTCGAAGATCGGCTCGAAACCCGATCTGCATAAGCAAAATGTCGTGTCGGTTGTTTCTGCCGTCATGGGATATCTCGAAGGCCGCATGCCGCGGCTCGGTTCGAGCATTGCATTTTCGCTAGAAACGTCGCACGATGAGATCATGGCAAATGTGAATCGCGAATTATTCGAATGGGTATTAGAAAATCTTATCAAGAATGCGAGCGAAGCGATCGAAT
>JADMIO013020532.1_pt1 | contig 103062 bp, 74 predicted proteins | sample 8958161 | NCBI WGS metagenome assembly JADMIO01 (sample SAMN16585339, study PRJNA669376) | soil metagenome | isolation source: Crop rotation soil | place: USA: Cullars Rotation, Alabama | collected 2011
TTATTAGTCTGGGACCACGGTCCCACTCGTATCGTCGGTCTGATTATTAGTCTGGAACCACGGTCCCACTCGTATCGTCGGTCTGATTATTAGTCTGGGACCACGGTCCCACTCGTATCGTCGGTCTGATTATTAGTCTGGGACCACGATCCCACTCGTGTTGTCGGTCTGATTATCGGTCTGGGACCACGGTCCCACTTGTATTGTCGATCAGACTATCAGCGTGAGACTACGATTCCATCAATGCCTGTCAAGGGCAAGTATTGACATTCGTCGTAACCTGTAGAACGGAGTAACCTCGGTGTGCGGTTGTATGCCTGCTGTGGATTGCTGCTGTGTCCTGCTTATCCACAACATTTTGCGCACGGTTATGTGGACAAAATACCTGGTTACCCAGGCCGTGCCGGCACGTTAACCGGGCTGCATCCGATGCAAGTGTGTCGCTGTCGACGAGCTCGCGAGCTCGGACATGAGGTTGCCCCGTATTCAGTGTCGCTGATTTGTATTGTCTGAAGTTGCTTTTACGTTAAGTTGATGCAGATCAATTAATACGATACCTGCGTCATAATTGATTATTTGACGTGGTTTGATGGCCTCCACGCACGTTGTGATATGTAGATGATAATCATTATCACTTTACGGGTCCTTTCCGGTGATCCGACAGGTTACGGGGCGGCGACCTCGCGGGTTTTCGCTATTTATGAAAATTTTCCGGTTTAAGGCGTTTCCGTTCTTCTTCGTCATAACTTAATGTTTTTATTTAAAATACCCTCTGAAAAGAAAGGAAACGACAGGTGCTGAAAGCGAGCTTTTTGGCCTCTGTCGTTTCCTTTCTCTGTTTTTGTCCGTGGAATGAACAATGGAAGTCCGAGCTCATCGCTAATAACTTCGTATAGCATACATTATACGAAGTTATATTCGATGCGGCCGATCTAGCAGAAAGTCAAAAGCCTCCGACCGGAGGCTTTTAACTTCTGTCACCTAGGTTACGCCCCGCCCTGCCACTCATCGCAGTACTGTTGTAATTCATTAAGCATTCTGCCGACATGGAAGCCATCACAAACGGCATGATGAACCTGAATCGCCAGCGGCATCAGCACCTTGTCGCCTTGCGTATAATATTTGCCCATGGTGAAAACGGGGGCGAAGAAGTTGTCCATATTGGCCACGTTTAAATCAAAACTGGTGAAACTCACCCAGGGATTGGCTGAGACGAAAAACATATTCTCAATAAACCCTTTAGGGAAATAGGCCAGGTTTTCACCGTAACACGCCACATCTTGCGAATATATGTGTAGAAACTGCCGGAAATCGTCGTGGTATTCACTCCAGAGCGATGAAAACGTTTCAGTTTGCTCATGGAAAACGGTGTAACAAGGGTGAACACTATCCCATATCACCAGCTCACCGTCTTTCATTGCCATACGAAATTCCGGATGAGCATTCATCAGGCGGGCAAGAATGTGAATAAAGGCCGGATAAAACTTGTGCTTATTTTTCTTTACGGTCTTTAAAAAGGCCGTAATATCCAGCTGAACGGTCTGGTTATAGGTACATTGAGCAACTGACTGAAATGCCTCAAAATGTTCTTTACGATGCCATTGGGATATATCAACGGTGGTATATCCAGTGATTTTTTTCTCCATTTTAGCTTCCTTAGCTCCTGAAAATCTCGATAACTCAAAAAATACGCCCGGTAGTGATCTTATTTCATTATGGTGAAAGTTGGAACCTCTTACGTGCCGATCAGATTAAAACGAAAGGCCCAGTCTTTCGACTGAGCCTTTCGTTTTATTTGACCATGTTGGTATGATTTAAATTAATACGACTCACTATAGGGTCAGTGCGGCCGCGACTTCAAGTCACGTGAATTCCAAGCTTCGGATCCCACTGTGCTGGAAAGTTTGCTGTGGCTGCCGGTGTATGCTGCTCCTGCTGCGGTTAAAACGCACTGGATATACGGCGAAAATGCAACCGGGCTGTTCAGGTGGCCGCAAGCCGTGAGCAACCTCAGGCAGCTGCCCTGGGCGTGGTTTAAAATTTTCCATATGACGGCTTATGCTATTCTTATTGCCATTCGCTTCGGATCACTGAGCCGCAGCAGTCCGGAGGTGCAAACCTGGTTCCGCTGGCTGAACGGCCTGTTTGCAGGATTCATCCTCAGCTATGCATCCTATTTTATCCTCGTCCGCTTTGATTTTTTTAACAACAGCTGGGATTATATGATCTCCTTTTCCATGATGTTCTTCATTTATTTTATCGCCTGGTTCGGATACCTTCAGCCCAAAGTTTTCAGCGGATTCACCCTGGCTGAGTCGATCACGGAAACACCGCGTTACCGGAATTCACAGCTTTCGCCCGATACGAGCAGGGAGATTCTTGCGACGGTGGAGCGCCTGATGAAGGAAAAAAAGCTTTACAGGGAAAACGACCTGAGACTGGAAACGCTGGCTGCTGCAGCCGGAACATCACGGCATCACCTTTCGCAGGTGATCAACGAACAGACCGGCCTCAGCTTTTTCGAATACATCAACAGCCTGCGTATACGGGAAGCAACTCTGCTGCTTTCGTCAACCAGCAAAAGCGAAATGAACGTGATCGAGGTCGCCTGGGCGGTCGGTTTTAACAACAAGGTGACTTTTAATTCCACCTTTAAAAAAATGACCGGGCTAACGCCAACGGCATACCGTGCACGGGTCAACGTGGAAAATGCCCCGACAACAGCAGCTTCCGGCGGAGAAATAGTGTAAATCTTTATCGCTTCTCACCTTTTTACCATTGCGCACGCCTTTATTTGGCGCAAATTCCATCGCATGAAAAAAGCTTTCCTGATTGCAGCCTTTTGCTGCTTCGCTTTCATTTTACACGGGCAGTCTGGCTTTACCCGCATCAACGATCCGAACAATCCTGCCCTCACGGCAAGCACGCCGGGTGTATATAAAGGAGTAGCATGGGTGGACATCGACAATGACCACGACATCGACCTTTTTGTTTCCCCGAACCTGCTGTTCCGCAATGACGGCGGCGGGGTGTTTACACAGATCGCCAATCCGTTTAATTTCACTCCCATGCAGAACCCCGGCGGCGCAAGCTGGGCCGATTTGAACAACGACGGGCTGATTGACTGCCTCATCGCGCAATATCCTTCCGGAGCCTACCTCAACGGCGGCAACGGCAGCTTTTTCAACGCATCCCTGCAGCTGCCGGGACTGAACGGATTTCCGGCCTGGGGCTGTGCGATCGGCAACTGGGATAATGATGCGTATCCTGATTTTATTTTTGTTCATGCAGCGGGCTTTCATCCGGCCGGCCCATTTCCATGCAAGCTGTACCTGAATAAAAATGCATCGCTTACACCCGCGAACATCACCGGCTATGCCATGACAGATTCGACAAAGCCTTACACGGTACCCTACTGGAGCGATTATGACCTTGACGGTGACATGGACCTGTTTATCGCCAGCGGGCCCGGCGGTGCTCCCGGACCGGACTACTGCTATAAAAATCTGAAAATGGAAACAGGACTTGATACGCTGGTGCGCATGACCAGCGAGCTTTTTGCTTCACAGCTGCAGGACGGGCAGTGCTATAACTTCATCGACTTTGACCACGATGGTGATCTCGATCTGTGCCTGACCAATTACGGCGGCGCACCGACAAGGTTTTATACCCATACCGGGGGAACCTATGCGCTGGCCAGCATGCCTTTCTCCGCCATATCAACGAACCTTTCCAATGCCTGGGGTGATGTGGACAATGACGGCGACGACGATGTATTCATCACCAACGATACACAACCCATCCGGCTGTATCTCAACAACGGCAACGGAACCTTTGCAGCGGCAGTGACCCTTGGAGCCGACAGCAGCAGCGGCCTCACGCTGGGAGATTACGATAACGACGGTGACCTTGATTTTTTTGCCAGCGGCAAAGGGCCGGGCAGATTGTTCCGGAATGATTCTGCTGCAACAGGCAACCACTGGGTCAGCATCGCACTGGAAGGTGTGATTTCCAACTGCTCGGCCATCGGCGCCAGGGTCCGGATCAAGGCTACCATCAACGGCAGCAGCTACTGGCAGCTGCATGAAGTCTCTGCACAGAATTCATTTCAGAGCCAGCACGACCTGCGGGTTCATTTCGGTCTTGGCAATGCAACAAGCATTGATTCCCTGGAAATCCGCTACCCGGGAACGCCGACCGTCATCATGACGCAGGTGGCTGCCGATCATTTTTACTGTCACCAGGAAGGCTCGCCTTCCCTTTGCCTGACTTCCGTCAGCAATGCCCCGTCCAATGATACGCCGGTATACCAGATCATTCCCGATCCGGCGGATTCCTTTATCCGTGTTTCAGGTCCGTCCGAAACCATGCAAACCGGCTGGAAAATTTTTGATGCATCCGGTAAGCTGATGCTTTACGGCACCACAAGGCACATGAAAGACCTTCGGATTGACGTACGGAGCTTTCCGGCAGGGCGCTACTTTCTGCAGCTCCAAAATAAATCGCTGCGCACAATCGGATTTGTTAAAATCTGAAAGTTGTAAAAATAAGCCAGGTCATTCCCCGGGCTTGTCCTCATAACCGAATTCCTTATTTCCCAGTTCCGGTCCTGTATAAATACCATATTTCAAAACAGTATACACCAACCAGCAAACAAGGAAAGGCGATATCATCAGCATGATCAGGCCTGCCGTGAAACCAGCCGGAAATTGTATCAGTAGTGTATAGACCAGGAGGTATAAGGTCACAAAGGCTATGGCAAATCCGGCGTTACGAAGCATGCTTTTACAGATTTATGCGGTTGATTAAAACGCTGTGCCAGACCTGCATATCCTGGGTTTTGGTGATGCGATGCGCTTTAACCATTTCATGCATCGGCTGATTTGCATGTTTTGATGCAGAAGAGGTATCTTGCAGATCACAGCATGGACCTTTCCTTTTACATTTCCGGTCTTTCGGCGAACAGGGATGTATTTGCCGGGATGTATAACGGGCTTGGGCCGGCACAGCTCCGATGGAGGCCTGCCGACAGCCGCTGGAATCTGCATGAGGTCATCTGCCATTTATATGATGAGGAAAAGGAAGATTTCCGTTATCGCCTGGGACATATTCTTGAATCTCCCGATCTGGCGATGCCATCCATTGACCCGCCGGGATGGGTGCAGTCGCATGACTACGCCTCCAAAGACACGGAAACGGTGCTGCGGAGCTTCCTGAAAGAGCGTGAAGATTCCGTTGCATGGCTTGCCACCCGTGCCGATGCATCATGGGACAACGTGCACAACCATCCCAGGCTGGGTCCGCTCCATGCGCGCGGCATGCTGGCTTCCTGGCTTGCACACGACTTCCTGCATTTCCGGCAGATCAGCAGGATCCGGCTTGAATACCTGCAGTTCATTTCCGCACAATCCACAGCTTACGCCGGAACATGGTAAGCACTTCCGCCTTAAAGCCTCCCGAAGGATTTGTGGTGCGCACTCCGCAAACGGAGGAGGAAATGAAAAAATATTACCAGCTCCGTTATGAAACCCTTCGCAGGCCGTGGGGCCAGCCGCCCGGCAGCGAGCAGGACCCTTCGGATGCCAATGCCATCCATGCTTTTGTGCTTCATGGCGACCGGGTAACCGCCGTTTCAAGATTGCATTTCAATGATCCTGCAGAAGGACAGATCCGTTACATGGGTGTTGATGAATCCTATCGCCGCAGGGGGCTGGGTGCATTGCTGCTTGATTATCTTGAAGACATTGCGCGAAAGCGCGGGGCGAGACGCATGATCCTGCATGCGCGTGAAACCGCCATACCATTTTACCTGAGCTGCGGATATTCCATTCATGAAAAAAGCTACCTGCTGTTTGGCGAAATACAGCACTATTCGATGGTCAGGGACCTTTAACACCGTCCCCTGAACAATTTGCAATGACAAGCTGTTCACCTTCTGGCTGAGGTTTTTGGATCAAATGCTTACCTTTGCCGACCGAAAAACCGAACCTATGAAGGAAGTATATATCGTATCGGCCGTCCGCACAGCCATTGGCGCTTTCGGCGGGGCCCTGTCATCCAAAACAGCCACCCAGCTCGGTGCGGAAGCCATCAAGGCCGCTGTGGAAAAAGCAGGCATCAAACCGGACCAGGTACAGGAAGTTTATATGGGTAACGTGCTGTCGGCCAGTCTCGGCCAGGCACCGGTGACCCAGGCGGTCATCTTCGCAGGTCTTCCGAATACAATTCCAGGCACGACAGTCAACAAGGTCTGTGCATCCGGAATGAAAGCCATCATGCTGGGTGCGCAGTCGATCATGACCGGTGAAAATGATATCGTTGTTGCCGGTGGCATGGAAAGCATGAGCAATGTGCCCTATTATCTCGACAAGGCCCGTAACGGCTACCGGCTGGGACACGGCCAGGTCACGGACGGACTGGTTAAGGACGGGCTGTGGGATGTATACAACGATTATCACATGGGCAGCGCTGCAGAGCTTTGCGCCACCGAATGCAAGATCAGCCGTGAAGACCAGGACGCCTATGCCATCGAATCGTACAAGCGTGCACAGCAGGCCTATGCCAAAGGTGCATTCAAAGATGAGATCATTCCGGTGAGCATTCCTGTGAAAGGCAAGGATCCGGTGATGGTGACCGAAGATGAAGAGTATAAAAAAAGTGATTTCGCGAAAATACCAGGGCTTAAGCCTGCATTCAAAAAAGAAGGTACGGTCACGGCTGCCAATGCAAGCAAGCTGAACGACGGTGCTGCAGCCCTGGTGCTGATGAGCCGTGAAAAAGCGGAAGCGCTTGGCATCAGGCCGCTGGCAGCGATCCTGGGCTTTGCCGATGCGCAGCAGGCTCCCGAATGGTTTACCACCGCTCCTTCCAAAGCATTGCCACGCGCGGTGCAGAAAGCAGGGCTGACGATGGACGCGATTGACTACTTCGAGATCAACGAAGCATTCAGCGCGGTAGCCATAGCCAACAATAAGGAAATGAAGCTCGATCCGGCTAAGGTTAATGTCCACGGCGGTGCAGTAGCCCTGGGCCATCCGCTTGGCGCATCGGGCGCGCGCATCATCGTGACGCTGATCAGCGTATTGAAGCAGCACAACGGCAAAACCGGCGCAGCGGGAATATGCAACGGCGGCGGAGGTGCAAGCGCAATGGTCATCCGCAATATGCAGTAATAAGCTGCCGCGGCACAGCCGCCTTTTCTTTTATCATTCATGAAAAAAAAATGGCTTAAAATATCGCTGGGCATTGTCGTCCTGCTCGTGCTCGGCTGGGTGTGGTTTTATCACAGGGTCAACCTGAAGCCACCGGAAATACAGGACCTGTCGGCGCTCAGGCTGGAACGTAAAACAGCCGGCAAGGACTATTATACCCTCGGAAACAACTGGCTGAAGAAAGACCCGGCCGGGTTGTGGGAGATGTACGTGGAAGGCCGTCCGTTCGAGCGCGGCGTGGTCATCGGAAAGCTTTCGCAGGAGCTGATCCGCAAGCAGGAAGATGCATTCGTAGAACAGATCTTCAGGATCGTCCCCAACCGTAACTACCTCAAATTCCTGAAGTATTTCATTGCCTGGTTTAACCGCAACCTCAACGACTATGTGACCGATGAATTCCGTCAGGAGATCTATGGCATCTCGTATGCTTTTTCCGACGACTATGATTTTATCGGCACTAAATACCAGCGCATTCTGAACTACCATGCAGCGCACGATATCGGGCATGCGCTACAGGACAAGCACCTGGTGGTGGGCTGTACGTCATTCTCTGCCTGGGGCAGCGAAACCGACGACAGCACGCTGATCGTAGGCAGGAACTTTGATTTTTATGTCGGCGACAAATTTGCGGAAGACAAGATCGTCTGCTTTTACAGGCCCGACCGGGGCAATAGGTTCATGATGGTGACCTGGGGCGGCATGACCGGTGCTGTTTCGGGGATGAACGACAAGGGTATAACGGTTACGCTAAACGCAGCCAAGTCGCATATCCCGTCGAGCGCGGCCACACCCATCTCACTCGTTGCACGTGAAGTGCTGCAGTATGCCGGAAACATCAGCGAAGCGTTTGCCATCATCAAAAAAAGAAAAACATTCGTTTCGGAATCGCTGATGATCGGATCGGCTGCCGACCACAAGACCGTTTTGGTGGAGAAAACGCCTTACCGGACCGAGCTCTACGAGTCCAGAAAAAATTATATCATCTGCTCAAACCATTTCCAGGGTGATGCGCTGAAGAACGATGACTTCAACCTGCGCAACAAGGCCACCTCCACTTCTGCTTACCGGTATGAACGGATGACCGAGCTGATCAACAACCATTACCCGGTAAGCGTCACGGGGGCGGCAGAGATCCTGCGGAACCGCGACGGCGTGCACGACAAACCGCTGGGCATGGGCAATGAAAAGGCCATCAACCAGCTCATCGCCCACCATTCCGTCATCTTCAAACCGGAAGCGCTGAAAGTCTGGGTTTCGACCAATCCTTACCAGCTTGGTGAATATGTCTGCTACGACCTCAACCATGTTTTCAATGATAAGCAGGGTGCGGAAGAGGTTGCCGACACGTCTGAGAATATTCCGCCCGATCCGTTTCTCTCATCTCCGGAATACCTGTCATTCCTTCGTTTCCGTGAGCTCCGCAACCTGATGGTTGCTGCCATTGCATCGCCCGGCCGAAAGAAGGTTACGGATAATTTCATTCATGAGCTGATTGCATCGAACCCGGAATACTATGATGCTTACCGGCTGGCCGGAGATTATTACCGTGTCAACGGTCAGCAGCCCCAGGCTGCCGAAGCTTACCGCCATGCATTGTCGCTCGAGGTGGCTTCTCTTGCCGAGCGCGATGAGATCCAGGCACACCTCGATGCGGTGACCGGAAAAGGTAAACGTTGATCAGCCTGCTGCCTTTGCCGTTGATTTTTCCCTGAAAGGATCGCGGGGGATCAGGTCGGGCTCATACGAAGACTCAAAGAATGGCTGCAGCAGCCGCATCGACAGCGGCTTCCGCAGTGCGATGTAACAGTGAAGCGGTTCAGGCTTCGCTCCTACCGTACTTTTAATCTCCAGGGCCGTCCTTCCAAAACGAATCATTTTCACCTGCCTTGCAATGCCCTGCCGGATATAGTCGTAGAGCAAATACGGATAAAGTGCATGGCTTTTATTATAGGCATAGTCCATGCCTACCAGGTGAGCTTCCATAGCTTTGCCGGAAAACACGGCTGTTGAAAAAGCGACGAGGTTTCCCTCGAGGAAAAAACCGCGAAATGAAAAATCATCTCCGAGCTTTTTTTTCAGGCTTTGAAAATAAGTTGCATCCAGGCCTGAAAAATGCACCGCAGACTTGCGGTGGACATTGCGGTAAAGGATATTGATCTCAGCGGCATGCGACCGGATCTGTCTTTCATTCAGATCCGCATCTGTCAATGCACCAGCCCGTTTGAGCACGTTTCTTGCGCGAACCCTGTATTTTGAAGACAGGTCTTCAAGGTAATCGTCAAAACAGGTCCACGACGGGTCTGCAGCCATCACCATGTCGGGCTCGAAATGAAATTTCCGGAACCCCTCCGCTTCCATTTTCTCCGTTCCTGGAAAACCATCCTCCGGAAAGTCTTTAACCACCACCCCTGCCAGGCGCAGCGATTCTGTTGCCTTTTCGGTGGCCTCGGTGATCAGTTGCGGCAGTGAGGCAGTGGTTTCTGGCATGAACGGCGAGCGGCAGACATATATGCCGTGCTGTCCGCTCAGGAAAATATTTCCGCAAAAAAGTATGCTGGCCGGTTTGCCGAGCATATTCCTGAGCAACGGGTTGCCGGCCCCCGTACGGAGTCTTTCAAGCGCTGCCCTGAAATAATGCGGATTCAGAAAGCCGTCCGCCTGGTCAAACCGGACCGTGAGCAGCTGGAAATAAAGGAATGCAGCCGGCTTTTTATCGCGGCTCACACAGGTATAAATGAACCGCAGGTCATCCGGACGGCTGTGTTCCATGGACCGCAGATAATCCATTGTCAGAAATACATCCGGCTGCGCATCGAGCTCAGCCTGCATGGATGCCGGTATATCCTCCGCACGTTCAAACAAATCGACCCTGAAAAGCTCCTTCTTTCCATAAGGGCAGAGGTCAAAGGCCCTGTGGAACTTTTTAAAAATGGCTGAAAAAGTCATAAGGTAATTTGGTCAAATATACTGGATTTGGCTGTGCCTCCAAAGCCCGGTACCGGCCTTGTGGCCGCCACAGGCGCTGGCATTGAATTTTTGTAACAGGGTCATTCCGGGCTTTAAACTTTTAATTTCAGCGTATGTTATAACTCTTATTTTTGGACAAAGTTTTTAACCGCAGGTCCTTATGAAATTTTCAAAAACGCTTTTATACATATGCCTTGCCGTTATTACCCTGCTCCTTGTCAAATTTATTTTTCTGAAAAAAGAGAATCCTGCCCCTACCCAGCCGGCTCAAAGCGGTCCGCAAAAGGTTTCTGTCGATGTGCAGGTGGTGAAGCCCAAAGCGCTGGATAATAAAATATTTGCCACAGGCAGCCTGCTCAGCAATGAGGAGGTGGTGCTGATGCCGGAGGTTTCCGGCAGGATTGAAAAAATTTATTTTCACGAAGGGAGCCATGTGCGCAAGGGCGATCTGCTGGTGAAGATCAACGACAGCGAGCTGGAGGCCCAGTTGAAGAAACTCAATCTTCAGCTGGAGCTCGCATCCGAAACAGAAGGAAGACAGAAAAAGCTGCTGGCCATCCAGGGTATCAGCCAGGAATCCTATGATATTGCCCGCAACCAGGAAGCCACGCTGCGTGCAGACATCGAGATGACCCAGGCGCTGATCCTCAAAACTTCCATCCGTGCGCCGTTCGACGGCACGATCGGACTGAAGGACATCAGCGAAGGAAGCACCGTTGCACCGGGTTCCAGAATCGCCTCGCTCCAGCAAACCGATCCGATGAAAATCGATTTCTCGGTTCCGGAAAAATATGCCGGCACCGTAAAAACCGGCGATGCCGTGCATTTTACGGTATCCGGCATCGACACGACTTTCACCGGTTCCATCTATGCCATCGAGCCGCGCATCGACCCGGTCACACGCACGCTGGCCATGCGTGCCACCATTCCAAACCGTTCCGGCATGCTTGTTCCCGGATCGTTCGCCAGGATCGAACTGGTGCTGAACCGCATCACCAATGCCGTCATGATCCCGACACAGGCGCTGGTGCCGGAGCTGAAGGGGCAAAAGGTTTTCGTAGCGCGGCAGGGCAAAGCAGTGGGTATTCCGGTGAAAACAGGTATCCGAACCGATACGGAAGTGCAGATCACAGAAGGGCTTGCTCCCGGCGACAGCCTGATCGTTTCCGGATTCATGCAGCTGAAGGCCGGCAGTCCGCTTGTTATTAAATCAAAATTCTGACGGGGCCCGCGCTTTTCGCACATGAACATTTCCAACATCAGCATCAGCCGCCCTGTACTGGCCATCGTCATGTCGCTGGTGATTATTCTTTTCGGCGGCATCGGCTTCACTTTTCTTGGCGTCAGGGAATATCCATCCATCGATCCGCCGGTCATCACGGTAAGAACGACTTATGCCGGCGCGAATGCGGAGGTTGTGGAATCGCAGATCACCGAGCCGCTGGAAAAAGCCATCAACGGGATAGCAGGCATCCGTTCCATCTCTTCATCGAGCAACCTCGGCTCGAGCATCATCACGGTTGAATTCAACCTGGAATCCAATCTCGAGGCGGCGGCAAATGACGTACGCGACAAGGTATCGCAGGCTGTGAGGCAGCTGCCACAGGATATTGACGGACTGCCCACGGTAACCAAGTCGGATGCGAACTCGGATGCCATCCTCACGGTAACGCTGCAGAGCAATACAAAAAACCAGCTCCAGGTGAGCGACTATGCAGAGAACGTCATTGCCGAAAGGCTGCAGACCATACCCGGCGTCAGCACGGTGCAGATCTGGGGTCAGAAAAAATACGCGATGCGGCTGTGGCTCGACCCGGCCAGGCTGGCCGCCTATTCGCTGACACCGCTGGACATCCGTGATGCACTCGACCGTGAGAATGTGGAGCTGCCTTCGGGTAAAATTTCCGGTAACAATACCGAGCTGATCGTACGGACCGTTGGACGGTTCACAACGGAAGAATCATTCAACGACCTGATCATCCGTGATAACGGTACAAGCACGATCCGGCTGAAAGACGTCGGCTATGCCGTGCTGGGACCGGAGAACGAAGAGACGATTCTGAAACAGTCGGGAGTTCCGATGATCGGTGTCGGACTTGTTCCGCAGCCGGGTGCAAACTACATCGACATTGCCAATGAGTTTTACAAACGCGTTGATCAGCTGAAGAAGGATGTTCCAAAGGATTATACGCTGCAGGTGGTGCTTGACAACACGCGTTTCGTCAGGCAGTCGGTTTCTGAAGTTGAAGAAACACTGATCATCGCCATCGTACTCGTGATCCTGATCATTTATCTTTTTTTCCGCGACTGGGTGATTGCCTTCAGGCCGCTGATCGACATCCCGGTGTCACTGATCGGCGCCTTTTTCATCATGTACATCATGGGGTTCTCGATCAACGTGCTGACCCTGCTGGCCATCGTGCTGGCAACCGGGCTGGTGGTCGACGACGGAATCGTGGTTACGGAAAACATTTACAAAAAAGTGGAAGCGGGAATGAGCCCGATCGAAGCGGCACGCAAGGGGTCGACGGAGATCACGTTTGCCGTCATTTCTACTTCGATCACGCTGGCGGCTGTGTTCATGCCTGTCATTTTCATGCAGGGATTTGTGGGCCGGCTGTTCCGCGAGTTTGGCGTGGTGGTGGCCGGCGCGGTGCTGATATCGGCGTTCGTGTCGCTAACACTTACCCCTATGTTAAATGCCAAGCTGCTGCGGAAGAACCAGAAGCACAGCAATTTTTATATAAAAACCGAACCGTTCTTCGAGCGCATGATCGGCGGTTACCACGATGCGCTTGCCGGCTTCATGACCCGCAGATGGCTGGCGCTGGTCATCATCCCTGTTTGCGGCGTGCTGATCTGGCTTACCGGCGCTGCACTGCCGTCCGAGCTTGCACCTATGGACGACCGGAGCTGGTTCCGCATGTCTGCAACGGCTCCGGAAGGTTCCTCGTTTGAATACATGGACCGCTTTATGGACAAGCTGGATGAGCTGGTCGGAGATTCGGTACCGGAAAAAAAATCCACCATCACCGTCACCGCCCCCGGCTTCTCTGGCTCGGGTGCAACCAACACCGGCCTGATGCGCGTGGTGCTGAAGGATCCTTCGGAACGGAAACGCACACAGTCGCAGATTGCCGATATGCTTTCGCGGAATGTCAGGCAGTTTCCCGAAGCAAGGACGTTTGTGGTGCAGGAACAGACCATATCGGCGGGCGGCGGACCCCGTGGCGCGCTGCCGGTGCAGTTTGTGCTCCAGGCTCCTGATTTTGAAAAGCTGAAATCCGTGCTTCCGAAATTTCTTGATGAAGCATCGAAGAACCCGACGTTTATGGGTGTGGATGTGAATCTCAAATTCAGCAAGCCTGAGCTGAACGTCAGCATCGACCGCGATAAAGCCCAGAGCCTGGGTGTTTCGGTGATGGATATTGCCCAGACGCTTCAGCTTGCCTACAGCGGCGGCAGGATATCCTATTTCACCATGAACGGCAAGCAATACCAGGTGATCGCCCAGTTCGACCGTGCGAACCGCGACGCCCCTGCCGACCTGAACAACATTTATATCCGCAACGGCGCAGGTGAGCTGATCCAGCTTGATAATGTGGTGCACGTTACGGAAGAAAGCACGCCGCCGCAGCTCTATCATTACAACCGCTATATGTCAGCCACCGTTTCTGCCGGACTTACGCCGGGAAAGACCATAGCGGATGGTATCAAAGCGATGGAGGATATCGCTTCGCGTGTGCTGGATGAATCGTTTTCCACTGCGCTGACAGGTCCTTCTCGCGATTATGCCGAAAGCTCATCCAATATCCTTTTTGCGTTTTTGCTTGCGCTGGTGCTGATCTACCTCGTTCTTGCCGCGCAGTTCGAAAGCTTTATCGATCCGTTTATCATCATGCTGACCGTACCGCTGGCGCTGGCCGGCGCATTGCTGTCGCTGTGGTATTTCAACCAGTCGCTGAACATCTTCAGCCAGATCGGCATGATCATGCTGATCGGACTGGTGACCAAGAACGGCATCCTGATCGTGGAATTTGCCAACCAGCTTCGCGAGCAGGGTAAATCCAAGGCAGATGCGATCCTCGAAGCAGCGACGGCGCGTTTCCGGCCGATCCTGATGACCAGTCTGGCCACCGCGCTGGGTGCGCTTCCGATTGCACTGTCGCTCGGCGCAAGTGCCAAAAGCCGCATGTCGATGGGTATTGTCGTCATCGGCGGTCTCGTATTTTCGCTGATCCTCACGCTCTTTGTTATTCCTGCCATGTATTCCTATCTGTCCGGTAAAAAGAAAAGACATGAAGAAGCTGCTTAGCACCGGAATGTTGGCTTTGGCAGTGATGGCTGCTCATGGCCAGGGGAATCTTACCCTCGACAGTGCGATAGCCACAGCGCTGAAAAACAATTACGGTCTGCTGATCGCCAGAAACCAGGCGCAGATCGCACATAATGAAAATACTCTGGGCAATGCAGGGTTTCTGCCTTCTCTGGATCTCGACGCCGGAGTCAGTTATTCTTTAAACAATACGCAGCAGGAATATTCCACAGGCGAAAAGGTCAGCCGCAACGGTGCCGAAGCGAGCAGCAGGTACGCCGGCGCCGCGCTTACCTGGACACTTTTTGACGGCCTGAAAATGTTTGCCACCCAGGGCAGACTGAAGCTCATGGCCGACCAGGGCGAGCTGAACGTAAAAATCCAGGTGGAGAATACGGTGCTGGCCGTGATGACATCCTATTATGATGTGGTACGGATCAAGGAACTCATCCGCTCGGGCACTGAATCGCTTAAGATATACGAAGAAAGGGAAAACATCACCCGGACGAAGCTCGATGTTGGAACGGGAACACGGCAGGATCTGCTGCAGACGCAGGTCGACAAGAACAGCCTGCGGTCATCGCTGCTGCGCAGCATGCAGCAGCTCGATGAAGCGAAGGCCAACCTCAACCTGCTGCTTGCGCGCCCGGCTGTAACGCCATTCGATATCAGCGATTCGATTATGCTGGAAAACCGGTACAACCGGGAAGAGCTTTTCCGGTCGGCCATGCAGCGCAACAACAGCCTGCTTTACCAGCAGAAATCAGCCGAATCGGCACGCTATACCATCCGTGAATACGAATCGCTACGCTATCCGCGCATCGGCCTGAATGCAGCCTGGGATTTCACCCGCAACAGGAACAATGCATCGCTTTCGACCTACAACCAGTCGGCAGGTCCATCGGCCGGTCTGACCGCTACCTGGAACATCTTTAACGGATTCAACACCAACCGGCTGATCCGCAATGCACGCCTGAGCTGGTCTTCTGCCGTAGCACAGTATGACTATACGAAAAACACGCTCGACCGTGACCTTTTGAATGCCTGGAGAAAATATGAGGATGCGCGATCCATCCTCGAGCTGGAGGAGGACAACATCCGGCTTGCCGCGGAAAACCTGGATATTGCACTTCAGCGATTCCGTCTCGGCGCATCGAGCATTCTGGAAATGAAAGACGCACAGAACAGCTATGAGGCCTCGGCTGCACGGCTGATTACCGCCAGGTATGATGCTAAAATTGCAGAAGCCGAGCTGATGCGCCTGAACGGCGACCTGGTCCGGTGAGCTGCAGTTATGAGTTATGGGTTATGGGTTATGAGGGCCGTGTTGCGAATTTGGAGCATAACATTCAATGCTCATCACTCAGCTCTCATAACTCAATTCTCATCACGCAGCTCCCATAACTCAGCTCTCATCACTCAGCTCACATAACTCAAACTCAATTCTCATAACTCAATTCCCACGGCCTATGAGTCCGCGTTGCGGATTTGGAGCAAAAAATAAAATTGAATGCCCATCACTCAGTTCTCATAACTCAATTCTCATCACTCAGCTCCCATAACTCAGCTCCCATAACTCATAACTCAATTCTCATAACTCAATTCTCATAACTCTTTTATAAATTTACAAGCATGAGGATTTCACGCCGGTATTCCCAGCCGTTGTCCATCCTGCTGCTTACAGGCGGGTATGTTACCGCCATGGGCGCCGCCATGCTGGTTTTCATCCTCTGCCCGGGCTATTTTTCACCGGTGCTTTCTTCGCTGCTGGCCGATATCGGGGCTGCGCTGGTCATTTACCTGTTCAGCGTGGCATTCAACAACAGCAGCTTTTACGACCCCTACTGGAGTGTAGCGCCGTTTATCATGGCCATCTACTGGAGCGTGACCTACGGCAACCCATCCTCCACGACCGATACGATCATTCTCCTGGTTGTGCTGCTGTGGTCATTGCGGCTGACGCTGAACTTCCTCCGCGGATGGAAGGGCATCCGCCAGGAAGACTGGCGCTATGTGCAGCTCCGGCAGCGGAATCCCAAAACCTTTCAGCTGATCAACCTGCTTGGCATCCATCTTTTTCCTACGGTGATTGTCTTCTGCGGTACGATGCCCGTGTATGTTTACCTGCACCGCGCGAATATTGCGGAAGACTACAACTATATTTTCTGGGGTGCCACCATGGCGTTTGCAGGCACGCTCATCGAGCTGATCGCCGATGAGCAGCTGCGGGCTTTCCGCAAAGTAAAAGGCCATACCGGCTGCATACGGACCGGTCTATGGCGTTATTCCCGCCATCCGAACTATTTCGGTGAAATCATATACTGGTGGGGCTTATGGGTGATGATGATGGGCGTCAACCAGCAATTCTGGTGGACCGGTTTCGGAGCGCTTGGAATCACGCTGATGTTTATTTTTATCAGCATTCCCATGATGGAAACGCGGGCATTGCAGACCAAGCCGGGTTATGCAGCCTATCTTCGCGGGGTATCCATGCTGATCCCCTGGTTTCCTTCAAAAAAACAGCAGCAGTGATTATTTCACCTGCAGATATTTGCCCGGGCGCTGCGGGTCAGGGATAAACCAGCCCGGATTGCCGTCGGGGTCCTTGCCTAGCTGTGCACCCGGAACCGGGGGCTTGCCCGGATTGACTGCAGCGGCAGGTCTTCCGTTTTCGCGGCCTGCAGCCGGATCGGGTGTGGTAAAAAAACCACCTTCCTGCATGGCCGAAATACACATGCGGTAGCGTTCAATGATAAAATCGACATCTGCATCCGTATGGGCTGTTGTGAGGAAGCACGGGAAACCATCGTAAATGTGAATGCCTTTCTCGCGCAGCAGCACATAGATCAGCTCGCAGTACGGCGGTTCGGCATCCCACTTCATCTTGAACAGCGAACCGAAATGCACGATGTGAAATGGTGCGCCCTGTGCCAGGCAGATGGCATTGATGCTGTCGGCAAGGCGGGTCGTCAGAGCATTCAGCCGGTGCTGCAGTGAAGGACCTTCCTTTTTCATCAGCTCCAGTGAAGCCTTCGCGGCCGCCAGTGCAAACGGATGACGCACAAACGTACCTGCAAAATAGGTCACGCCTGCTTCCGGAACAGAGGCATCGTTATATTGCCACATGCCGCCGTCCAGTGCATCCATATATTCGCGCTTTCCGGCGATCACACCGATGGGCATGCCGCCGCCGATCACCTTGCCATAGGTCGCCACATCGGCACGGATGCCGAAATGTTCCTGCGCACCACCAGGCAGCATGCGGAAGCCGGTGATCACCTCGTCGAATATCAGCAGGCACCCCCCGGCCATGGTCACTTTACGCAGGTCGTGCAGGAATTCTTTGGGCTGGAAATCTGCCCTGCGGCTTTGCACCGGTTCCACCATTACGGCGGCCAGGTCGTGAATTCTTGATTTGATGATATCCAGGGACTCCTTTGTACCGTAGTCGAGCACCAGCACATTCTGCACCGATTCCGCAGGTATTCCGGCTGCTGCGGGAACCGACCGGAGCTTCTTTGTTCCGCGCACGATCACCTCATCGTTGATGCCATGGTAGGATCCGGAAAAAATCACGATGGTCGACCGGCCTGTAACGGTACGGGCTATACGCATTGCGCCAAGCACGGCTTCCGAGCCGGTGTTGCAGAAGCCTGCCCGGTCAAAGCCCGTCATCTGGCAAATCATTTCGGCTATTTCACCGGCAAGCGGATGCTGTGGTCCCAGCTCGTAGCCCTTTTTCATCTGCTCGGCAATGGCCTGCATGATCACCGGGTTGTTGTGGCCGAACATGTTGCTGCCAAAGCCGTTCAGCACGTCCACGTATTCATTGCCGTCGATGTCCCACACCCTGGCACCTTCCGAGCGGTCGACGACGGGCTGGTAAATCAGCTCCTTGATATTGGCTTTAAAGCCTGTCACCACGCGGGGATCCGCAAGGTGCGGACGGTGCTTCTGCGTATAGGCTTTTGACTTTTTTGTCCGTGCGGTATATCGGGCGGTAAATTCGTCGAGCCACCTGCGCTGCTGTTCTGTCAGCTGGTCGCCCTTCCCTTTTTCGATCCTTGCGATGGCGCCAAACGGCTTTTTGAGCTCAGCAGCTTCGTCGGCTGAAATACTGTTATCCGCCTGTGGGGCAGCAGGTGTAACGGCCGGGTTATACGCAGTCTGTCCGGGCATGCGTCCGGCCTGCATCATCTGGAGCTGCTGCTGCATCATCTGAAGCTGCTGCATCATCATCCATTCCATGGAACCCGGTGTTCCTGAAACCGGAGCTGCGGCAGGCTGCGGATGCGGTGCACCTGCGGCCTGTACCTTCGGTGCAGGCGCGGCCTCAGGCATTGCCCCTGCAGGCATCTGCTGGTCGAGGTGCGCCGAGAGCGACTGGAACGAGCCGAACTCTTCATTCAGCTGACGGAATGTGACCTTGACACCGTATTTTTTTGAAATGGTCAGCGCGGCCTGGGTGAGGAAAAGCGAATCGAGTCCGAGCTCCATGAAGCTGACGGCCGGATCGGCCTGTGCAAGCTCGATGCCCGACGATTCCTCCATGACGGATTTCAGGTCGTCGATGATGCGCTGCTGACGTGTAGTGGATGGATTGTTCATTTGCTGGCTGCTGTTGATCTGCATCGGCGGCGGTACGACAGGTGCGGCCACCGGTTCATTTATATAGGTATTAGGGAAATTTGTTTCAGTGCGACCGTTTGCGGGAGGCGGATCGATCCAGTACCGCTTGCGTTCAAATGCATAACCCGGAAGACTGATCCGCTGTCTTTTTTCCATGGCATAAAAGCTGTCCCAGTCCGGTGTAATGCCGTTCAGCCAGAGCTGCCCTGCTGCAAACATCATGGCCTGCCATTCGGCTGTACCCGCTGCAGTATCGCCGAGCGAAGATATGGCCACCTGCCTGCGCAGATCCTGCGCCTGCTGGCGCGCCAACGTAGCTGCTGTTGTCCGCGGTCCGCATTCAAGCAGCACGTAGGCCGGATTTTTTTTCCATACAGCCTGAATGCCTTCGGCAAACCGGACGGTTGCACGGAGATGACCGGCCCAGTAACGCGGATCCGTAGCTTCGGCATCCGTGATCCAGTCGGCAGTGACGGTAGACACAAAAGGTATTTTCGGAGCATGCAGCTTGACCTGCTTTACTTTTTCAAGGAACGGTCCGACGATTGGATCCATCATGGGCGAATGAAACGCATGGGAAGTGTGAAGCGGTTTGCAGATCACTTCCTCCTTTTCCAGTGCAGCCTGAAGCGCCTCAATTTCCGGCGTATTGCCGGCCACCACGCACAGCGCCGGGCCGTTCACCGCAGCAACAGACAGTTCGGGTCCGATACGTTTTTCGATTTCAGCCGCCGGCATCCGCACCGAAAGCATGGATCCGCGGGGCAGGTCCTGCATCATGGCGCCACGGGATGCAACAAGGAACAGCGCATCCTCAAGCGAAAACACCCCTGCCAGGCAGGCTCCGGCGAATTCCCCGATGCTGTGCCCGACGAATGCCGAAGGCTTGATGCCCCAGCTCATCCAGAGCGAAGACAAGGCGTACCCGATGGTGAAGAGGGCCGGCTGCGTATATAACGTTTCCTTCAGCGACTGCTCGGCCGATTTAAGGTCGCCAGGTTCAGGATAAAGTATTTTTCGAAGGTCAAGCCCCATGTGCGGCTCGAGGATCCGGCAGCAACGGTCAACCGCATCGCGGAAAACGATTTCATCACGGTAAAGGGTGCTGCCCATATTTACATACTGCGCACCCTGTCCGGGGAAAAGGAATACCACACCGGGAGCCCTGGATTCAAGCAGCCGGGATGCAGCGGATTTCGGATCTGTAAGGGACAGCCGCACCACGGCATCTTCCTGTCCTGTAACGGTGACTATACGACGATAGCTGAAGTCGTGCCTGCCGGTTTGCAGCGTATAGGCCGCATCCGCCATATTCACACCGGTACCGGCTGCAAGAAAATTTTTCAGGTTTTCTGTGGCCTGGTCGAGGGATTCTCTTGATTTTGCCGAAAGGGTAAGCAGGCTGACCTCACGTGCCGGACCCGATGGCTGCTGGTCAGGCGCCTCCTCGACGACCACATGCACATTCGTCCCGCCTACACCGAAAGAACTGATCCCGGCTCTCCGTGGCCCATCCGCTTTCCATTCGCTCAGCTTGTTGTTGACGTAAAACGGGCTGCTTTCAAAATCTATGGCCGGGTTTGGCCTGATATAGTTAAGCGAAGGCGGAAGCTGCTTGTGCTTCAGCGCCAGAACGGTTTTAATAAGACCTGCGATACCGGCTGCGGCGGTCAGGTGACCGAAATTTGATTTTACCGATCCGATGGCACAAAACTGCCTCGCATCGGTACGGCTGCGGAATGCCTGTGTCAAGGCTTCTATTTCGATCGGGTCGCCAATGGGTGTGGCGGTACCATGCGCTTCAATGTAAGAAATGCTTTCAGGCGCCACACCGGCCATGGCCTGGGCCATGGCAATCACGGCAGACTGGCCTTCCACGCTCGGCGCGGTAAAGCTGGCTTTGCCCGAGCCGTCGTTATTCATGGCTGCACCGCGGATCACCGCATAGACGGTATCCCCGTCGGCTATCGCATCTGCCAGCCGCTTCAGGACAACGGCGCCGCCGCCGTCGCTGAATACGGTGCCCTGTGCACCGGCATCGAACGTCCGGGTATGTCCGTCGGCTGAATACATCCCGCCTTCCTGGTACAGGTGTCCGCTGTGCACAGGCGAGGTGATGGAGATACCGCCGGCAATGGCCATATCGCAATGATGGTTCAGCAGGGCGTCAAATGCAAGCGTCACGGCTGCAAGCGAAGTCGAACAGGCCGTATGGATGCTGACACCGGGCCCGCGGAGGTTCAGGTCATGGGCGACCCGGGTGGCGATGTAATCTTTTTCATTGGCCACCATCACCTGGAAAGCACCAGTCCGTTCAACCAGGTCACGCCGCTGGTAAACGTTATTCGGATAATAGGTGTTGTTGCCCATTCCGGCATAAACTCCGATCAGCCCGTTATAACGGTCACCCGTATATCCCGCATCTTCCAGCGCATGCCAGGCAATCTCGAGGAACACGCGTTGCTGCGGATCCATCAGCTCAGCGAGCCTGGGATTGATCCCGAAGAAGGCCGCATCGAACTTGTCGGCATCAGCGATGATACCGCGGGCGGCGACGTATGCCGGATCGCTCACGAGCCCCGGATCCAGCGAAGGATCTGTTTCAAACCGCTGAAAAAACGTAACCGATTCGGTTCCGTTGACCAGGTTTTTCCAGAATTCCCGCACATTGGCTGCACCGGGAAAACGGGCGGACATGCCGATAACGGCTATGCCCTCCCCTGCTGCGCGGCTGGCGGCAGCCTTTTTTGTCTGCCTCTGCCAGACCTGCTGCGCGGCCGTTGTACCGCTGCCGCTGTCGAGCCATGCCCGTATGCCGGCAATCGTGGGGTTCTGATACAGCCTTGCCACCGGTAAGGCTGTATTATGCTCCTGGTGGAGCTTCGCAATGGTCTGCAGCGCCAGCAGGGAGTTTCCTCCAAGGTCAAAGAAATTGTCGTGTATTCCTACCCTGTCTATCCTGAGCAGACTTTCCCAGATGGCCGCGAGCGCCTTGTCGAACGGCAATACCGGTTCTTCGTATATGGTTGATAGTTGTGGGCGGTTGTTTCCGGGAGCCGGCAGTGCCCTCTTGTCGATCTTGCCGCTGGGTGTCCTTGGAAATGCATCCATCATGACAAATGCGGAAGGAACCATGTATTCAGGCAGCGACGCGGCAAGGTAATGGCGCAGCGACTGCACGTCAATTACGTGGTTTCCGTCCGGGATAATGTATGCAACCAGCCTTTTATCTCCCGGCACATCTTCACGTGCCGCAACGACCACCTGACGCACATGCGGATAACGGGCGGCTGCCACTTCGATCTCCCCGGGCTCGATCCGGTAACCGCGTATCTTGACCTGTCCGTCGCTTCGGCCCAGGTATTCGATATTGCCGTCAGCGGAAAGTCGGGCAAGATCACCGGTACGGTACATGCGGACCCCGTTTCTGACCAAGAACCGTTCGGCCGTAAGCTCATCCCTGTTCAGGTAACCACGGGCCAGCGCGGCACCTGAAACGTACAATTCTCCGGGCTCGCCGGTAGCAACTGCAGCCATCGATTCATCGAGCAGGTGAATTTCGGTATGATCCACCGGTCTGCCGATAGGCGGAAGCGGCATCCACGCCGAGAGATCTTCAGGAAGTATGTAGGCTGTCACCACATGTGTTTCGGTAGGCCCGTAATGGTTGTGCAGCCTGCAACGGTTAAGTCCGTTGAAAAATCCGGTGATATGCGGGGTAATCCGGAGCTGTTCTCCGGCGGTTATGATATGCTTGAGAGAAGACGGATAAATGCCGCTGCCGTGGCCGATTTCCGCAAGATGCTGCAGGGCAATGAACGGAAGGAACAGCCGGTCTATCGCATTTTCAGAAATAAAGCCGAGCAGCTTCAATGCATTGAGCCGCAGCTCGTCGTCGATCATATACAACGTACCGCCACAGGCCCAGGTCGTAAACATCTCCTGGAAAGAAACGTCGAAGCTGATGGGTGCAAACTGCAGGGTACGGTCCGGGCCATGAAGCCCGGGCTGCTTTTGCTGCCAATGGACCAGGTTGACAAGCGGTGCATGCGGCATGGCCACGCCTTTGGGAAGGCCAGTGGAGCCGGAAGTAAACAGGACATAGGCAAGGCTTCCGGGAGTAACCGCAATGCCCGGATTTCCTGAGGGCTGGCTGTCCAGTGTTTCCGCAATATCTTCAAGGACCACGATGCGTGCGGCACCTTTGGGCAGCCGGGCAGCCATGCTGCGGGTGGTAATGATCAGGGGAAGTGAAGATACTTCCATCATATACGAAAGCCGCTCTTCAGGGTATTCGGGATCAAACGGCACATAGGCCAGACCGGCTTTCAGAATGGCAAGAACAGCCATGGCCAGCTCATTGGAACGGCCGATGCAAATACCGGCAAGCGGTTCACCCTGGTGAACCGACAGGAGGTAATGGGCGAGCCTGTTGGCTTTTGCATTGAGCGCGCTGTAGCTGAGCGCCTGACCTTCCGAAATGACGGCTGGTGCATCCGGGTACTGTTCCGAAGATGCTTCAAAAAACCGGTGGACGAGCCAAACGTCACCTGTATTTGGTTCACTGGATTTATTTTGTTTACTCATGGGTATTTTCAGACTGCAGAACCGGGCTGGTTGAACAATAATTATACGTTAAACACAACCATTTGTTACCCGGGTCCTGCTGTTGGCGGAGGCCTGCTGAGGAATGGCAAAAGTACATATTTTTCAGCGGTTTCAGGAGCCTTAAAGGTCTGTAAATGAACCGGTATTTTCATAATCCGTGACTCGGAATAACCGGCAGTTAATCGGTTAAATCAGGCTGTTAGCCAAAAAAAATCCGGATCAGGAGTAAGCCCGGCTAATTTTGTCTGACTATAAATCCATTTTACATGAAAAAACTCTACGTGGCATTCGCCCTGCTATGCTATTGCGCTACCGGCTGGTCACAGATCACGATCACCCAGAACGACATGCCGCATCCCGGCGATACAACAAGGCTGACCTCCGCCCAGATCAACCTGCTGCTCAACTATGCCGCAACAGGTCCGAACCACAACTGGAACTTTGCAAACCTGCGAACCAATACGCAGCTGCTGGATTCCCCCATGTCGGTATCGGCAACCAATTTCATTTACGGCCTTTTCTATTCCAATTTCGGATTCAATCCGAACCGTGCATCCGTTGCCTACCACGGAGCCAGTCTCGCAGTCAATCCGCTGATACCGCTCACCAACCCATACAGCTTCTATTACCTGAACAGCAGCCGGTATGAGCAGGTGGGGCTGGGTGCAGACCTGCTGAATTTTCCGACGCCCATCGCATTCAACAACCACGATATCATTTACCATCTCCCCATCAATTACGGGAATGCCGATACATCGCATTCTGACTGGGGTTTCGGCCTTAACAATATCGGATACATCGGCTATACGCAGACCCGTATCAATGTGGTGGACGGCTGGGGTACGCTGACCACGCCTCACGGAACCTACAATGTGCTCCGCGTAAAGACCACCCGGGCCCAGAAAGACACGGTAGCCGTGGATTCGCTGAACCTCAACCTGGGGCTCGACCGCCCGCTGGTTACGGAATACAAATGGCTGGCAAACGGCGAAACAGTCCCGGTGATGCAGGTTACCACGCAGACCCTGTTCGGCATTGAAGTGATCACGGAAATCCTGTTTATCGACGACTTCCTGCGGATTGAAACCCAGCCGCTCGCATCGAACGTCGTATGCGCAGGCTCGACCATAACAGTTCCCTATACGAAATACGGCACCTTCAACGGCCCGGGACTTTTCAGCCAGGGCAACCGTTTCAGGGCGCAGCTTTCCGACGCAAACGGAAGCTTTGCCAATCCGATCGTCATCGGGTCGGTCACATCGACCGCTTCCGGCACGATCACGGCAACGATTCCCGGCGGCATCCTGCCCGGGACGCATTACCGCATCCGTGTGATCGGCACCGATCCGGCTGTGGAAGGCAGTGACAACGGCGCAGACATCACCATTGAAATCCCGGTGGTTACCGCCATCAATGCCGCCGGGCCGCTCACATTCTGTGAACCGGGACAGGTGGAGCTGCTTGCCGACAGCGGCGCCGGTTACAGCTATCAGTGGCTGCTGAACGGCAACGCGGTGAATGGCGCCAATATGCCGAATTATTTTGCTGCACAAACAGGCCAGTACAGCGTGGCCGTAAGCAATTCCTGCGGCACCGTAACCACTCCGGCACTGAACGTAACTGCTGATCCCCTGCCGGCTGCAGTACTGAACAATGCGCCGGTCCTGCTTTGCAGCAATGCCACGGCAACGCTGACGGCACAGGTCAGCAATGCGGTTTCCATGCAGTGGCAGCTCAACGGAACGGATATTCCCGGTGAAACAGCAGATTCGATTGTGGTCAGCCAGGCTGGAACGTATACATTGAACGTTAGTAACAACTGCGGCACTGCCACTTCGGCTGCCGTAGCCGTTACCACGGGCAGCGTGCCCTCGGCTTCAATCAACAATCTCAGCGGCGTGCTCTGCCCCAACAGCCAGGTCATTCTCCAGGCTACGGTAACCGGCGCGCTTTCGGTACAATGGCAGCTCAACGGCCTTGATCTTCCGGGCGAAACCGCGGACTCACTTGTCGCAACGCAGGCAGGCAATTACCAGCTCATCGCAACGAACGACTGCGGATCGGTCAATACCGCCACGGTTACACTTACTGCCGGTGTGCTTCCCGGCGTGAGCATGCTCAGCCCGACTTCACAGGTGCTTTGCCCCGGATCACAGCTTGTCCTCAACACCGCTGTTACCGACGCGCTGGGCATACAATGGCAGCTCAACGGGGTTGACATCGGCGGTGCGGTCAGCGATTCTTTAACCGTTACACAGCCCGGCAATTATACACTGATCGCAACGAATGACTGCGGCAGCGTAACCTCCGCAGCGGTATCGGTTGCTGCCGGCCAGCTTCCTTCGGCAACGGCCACGGCATCCCAGACAGGCTTCTGCCAGAGTGATTCCGCCCTGCTTACCGCCAGCGCAACCAATGCCACCGGTTACCAGTGGCAGCTCAATGGCGTGGATATCCCGGGCGCAATCAACAGTTCATACTATGCTTCTGCAAATGGTTCGTATACTGTAGTGGTTACGAACAACTGCGGATCGGCTGCTTCTCCCGGAATCTCCATTACGGTAAATCCGGCACCGGCTCAGCCCGTGATCACCATGTCGCAGGGCCTGCTCACCAGCACGGCTGCGGTATCATACCAATGGTACCTGAACGGCAATCCGGTCAACGGTGCTACAGCGATGACTTATTTGCCGCTGCAGGATGGCATTTATACCGTCATGATTACCGATGCGAACGGCTGCACTTCACTTTCAACGCCATTCGAAGTGCTCGGCACGGGCATCGCACAGCATGATCCTTCTTCGATGGTCAGCGTTTATCCGAACCCGTCAGCAGGAGAGCTGTTTGTACGCCTGGGAAGCCATGGCACCGGCCGCGTAACCATCCTCGATCTGACCGGACGGGTGATTGCGGAAAGCGCAGCAGGAAGCCTGCTGAAGCTCGACATCAGCCACCTTCCTGCAGGTTCGTATAATGTACGCGTTATTTCAGAAGGCGCTGCGCAGTATTTCAGGGTGATCAGGCAGTAAAAGCAAAACAGGAAATCATATTCCCACGCATAAAAAAGGGCATCAAACGATGCCCTTTTTGTTTTGATACCGGGAAATCCGATACCTTTTATTTCAGCCGCTTCAGGGGTTAAGCCCTCCGGACCGCGAGAGCTTTTCATACTGGCTCGTATACTTAACGGCCAGCTCGCGGTTGCCAAGCAAACGGTACGCCCTGCCCAGGCTGTCGTAAGTGCTGAGTGAGTTCGGATAGTTTTCGAGTGTCAGCTTGAAAACCTTGATGGCGTCATCGATCTTTTTCCTTCGCATAAGCTGGTTACCGATGTTGTTGAGCTGTTCGTCGTTGAAAGGATATTTGGCAGCCGTTACATAATTATCCTGGCGCGGGTGGCCCTTTCCCAGTGCGGTAATCTCCTTCTGCACGGCATTCATCCGTTTTACAAAATCTTCAAACGGAATGGTGCCTTCAACCAGATCCGATTCATAACGGGCTATGCAGCTGTTCAGCGCCGATAAAGCATCCTGGTGCTGATATTGTGCGCTGCGGTAGTGCGACAGCATGCGGTCGCCCTGCACCATGAAAACGGTATCGCCGTCCATGTTGATGATGCGGTCGAACAGCAGCAGCGATGCCAGGGCGATCTGCGAATAGTTCTGGGACTCATTTTTAAATCCACCCCACTCGGTCTGCCAAAGTCCGGTGATCAGCGGTATGCCGCCTTCATGGGGATTGAGCTTGTTTACCGCACCTGCGAGGTTCCCTGCTCCGGCATGATAGGCATGCAGCACCAGCAGCCTGAACCACAGATCGGTTTCCTTATAAGGAATGTCGCGCAGGTCGAGCATGGCTTTCACATTGGGGATGCAGATGCTGTTGAGCAGCGCAGCAGCGGCTTTGGCCGACTTTTCAAGGTCTGCCCGGTCGTCGCGGCTTTTATTTACCACCAGCCCGTAATGCCTGGCCACGCTGCGCATCAGCTGAAATGGCCCGAAGGCACCTACCGAACTGGCCTGGGTAGACTTACCGGGGCTTTCGATCAGGAGAATCGTCTGTGCATACCATGGATCGGTGTTATTTTCGGCAAAAACCCGCAGGGCCTTGTCCATCATCGGCACCACCTTCTTATGCTCATAAAATTCTTTTTTACCCGTGGTCACGAACAGCGTGGTACCCGGATCAAGCTGGTGGGCACTGCAGAGGTAATTCCGGTATTCGGTTTTTTCGGATTCATCCTGGCAGTTCCATTCATCCAGGCAGATCTTTCTCAGCGGCTTGCGGCAGGAGGCTACGTTCAGTATGCAGCTGTCCGGTGAAAGCGATAGGATATCCATCCAGAACTGCGGCTGCGGGAGGGTATCCCAGCCTTCGGTATGAAGGGCGGAATTATCAACAAAGCGCGAATGAATGGTCTTATTGTAATAAACCACCACCTTGTCCACCATCTGATCACTGAAGGGCAACGGCTGACCGTTGGCTGTAATGGTGGCGAATAACAGGGCAGGAAATAAAAATAACGTAGAAAACTTCACGGGTGACTGCTTTTTAGCCCTGCTACGGCATGACTGTACGATGGTTAAACGAATTGAAATTAAAACTTACATCCGGTTTAAAGTCCAACAGCATGCAAAGATAGGGTTGTTGATTTCCGGATCGGTTATTCAGTTAAATTTGGCCGCCAGCCAATGGCTTAGCCTGCTGGTTTATCTACAAATTTAACGATTTATTGTTTGAACATCTTAAAAAAACAGCCTGATCCGGATGAAAAAATTTTTACTCTCTGCCCTGCTTCTCTCCGCTGCCCTGGTGCCGGCAGCCCGCTGCCAGACGGCAACGGTGCAACTGATCCACAATGCGGCTGACCCGCTTGCCGATACGGTTGACATATACGTAAATGGCAGCCTTATTCTCGACGATTTCGCCTTTCATGCCGCCACCCCTTATATGAATATTCCGGCCGGCATCCCGCTGGAAGTGGGGATCGCCCCTGCCTCCTCCACCGCTGTAACGGATACGGTTAAAAATTTTGAATTCAATCTTACCACCGGCCAGGTTTATTGCGGCATGCTCACCGGGGTCATCAATCCGGGAAATTTTGCTCCGAATCCCCAGGGTGTACCCACGGCGCTCGATTTTATTGTCGTACCCAACATGCATACGGTATCCCAGACGCCGGGGAAGACCGAATTCCTTTTTATCCACGGCATCACCGATGCGGAAACCGCCGACCTGGTACGCAGGAACGATACCGTGGCCGCCGATAATGTACGGTACCGGGATGCCGGATTTTATAATGCCGTCAATCCGGGCATGCAATACCTTGACATCACCGATTCGCTCCAGGACTCCATCCTGGTTACCTATGCTGCTGATTTCACCGGTTATGACGACAGCACCGTCGTGGTTTTCACTTCTGGATTCCGTGACACATCGGTCAACCAGGGTGGACCGGTTGCCGGGCTGTTTGCTGCATTCGGCAACGGCATGGTGGTAGAATTTACGCCTGTGGCCATTGCCTATCTCCAGGCCATCCACAACTGCGCCGACCCGGCAGCAGACAGCATCGATATCTATGCACTCGGCTTCCTGGCTGTCGACAACTTCCGTTTCCGCACGGCCACCAACTATCTGGAAGTACCTGCAGGCATTCCGATCGATGTCGGTGTGGCTCCCGGAAACAGCACGTCGATCAACGATACGATCCGCAATTTTCCGCTCGTATTTGAGAACGGTAAAAACTATATCGCCATGGCATCGGGTGTGCTTGACACCACGGCATTTGCCGCTAATCCCGACGGCAGGAGCATTGCGTTCAACATGCTGATCCGGGATGGTGCAAGGGTGAAATCGGGCTCTACAGGTACTGTTGATTATTTGTCGGTTCATGGCTGCACGGATGGCATCACCATGGACATCACTGATAACGGCAGCGGCACGGTGATCATCGACAATGCAGCTTATGGCGACATCACCAATTACATTACCGCTCCTGCCGCGCCTTATTATGTCAATGTCACGGATGCATCCAACAGCACAACGCTCGGCACTTACCTGGCTGATATCACGCCGTTTGCAGGACAATCGGCCGTGATCTTCTCATCCGGCTTCCGTGATCCGGCTTCAAACCAGAACGGCGCTTCCTTTGGGCTGTTTGCCGCCCTTCCTGACGGATCGGTTTATCCGTTTCCTGAAATCCTGGGTATTGCAGCCGCCGGTGGACAGGAAGAATTCTCGGCATTTCCCAACCCGGCGGATGAGTATTTATTTATAAACGACAACCTTCATGGCAAAGCCCGGATCGCTGTTTCCGATGTGTGCGGCAGGTCCGTGATGAACCAGTCTGTTACCGGCGGAACGGGCCAGATCAGGCTGCATACCGCATCACTGAAAGCCGGAGTGTATATGCTGCGCATGACGGATGAAAACATTACCCGTACGTGCAGGGTGGTTATTTCGCATCCTGGCCGGCATTAAAATTTCGTTTCTTTTATATCAACAATTTATATTTTTGAGCAAACAAAAAAAACAAACCCATGAAGAATGCCCGTTTTCTCGCCGTGGCCCTAATGACCACAGCCTTCTCATCGCTGCTCTTTACAGGATGCAAAAAAGACGACAACAATGATGGACCTTCCGGAAACGGCAGCATGACCGCTGTTGTCGACGGAAAGACCTGGAATGCCGTTTCATCCAAAATTGCAGGTTCCATCATTTCCGGAACATTGAACCTCACCGGTATTGCAGGCGACGGATCCACCATCACCATCACGCTTTCTGTTGCAAATCCGGATACCGGAACCTTTTACGACCTTGGCGAAGGAAGCCTTGGCGCACTGGCCATGACGGTTACCGGCGGATCTTCGGCATGGACATCCAACGTACCATCGGGTGATGGCACGCTGGTGCTCACCCAGCTCGATACTGCAGCCAAGAAGTTCTCGGGAACGTTTGTCGCCACTGTTTACCGTGGTACGGATGACAGCACGCGGGTCATCGCCGCCGGAGTATTTAAAAATGTCAAATATTCCACGACCATCCAGGGCGGTGGCAGCAACACGATGAGCTGCAAAATTGACGGCAATACCTGGACGCCGCCATCTGTTCTGGCTGTGAGCTCAGGCGGTCAAATAACCATCTCAGGTACAGATGCCTCGGCTGGAAAAACAGTAGGAATCACCATTCCTTCAACCATTGCTGCAGGAACGTATACCCTGGAGTTATTTACCACCTATTCGGCCCAGTACAATGTCAATTCGACCACCTTCCTTGGTGCTACCGGCGGCCCATCCTGCAGCCTGGTGATCACTGCCCACAATGCGACCAACCATACCATTTCCGGCACATTCGAGTTTGTTGCCGAGCCGATTACGGGACCGCCTCCCACGGCGACCATCACCGACGGCGTGTTTTCGGTGACGTACCAGTAATGTGCATCTGTAAACAAAAAGGCCGGAATTCTCCGGCCTTTTTTATTTTACTGTACCGGCTGTCTTTTGTGCGGTTCCCGGAATATAGAAACGGAATCCAACGTCGAGCGAACCGGTAAAGGTGCCCAGCTTTTCTTTTCTGTCTGATGGCAGCTGTTGGGTAAAATGACCCTCGATAGAATATTTTCTTTCGGTATCGTTATACCGTAAACCTGCTCCTCCAAAGAAGCAAAACATTTTTTTGTATCCGAACCGAAGGCTGTACATCATGTGAATTCCCGCCGTACGATAGGTCTGTTTGAATTCGGCGTAATAGGTATCATCAGACCCTGAAAATTTTCCATCGTCAATAATAAACTTATTCGACCATAGATAACCGAACTCAGGTATGATAAGCATGCCGTTCCGTTCGCTGAAATGTACAGCCATTACCGGTCGCAGCATGATGCCCTGGGAGTTGAGCTCCCTTGAAGGCACTACCGTGATATCCTCAATGCTGCTGGTCCTGTAATAAGCGCCGTGATTCAATGCGATGAGGTAACACGACTCCAGGCCAAAAGAAATTTTTTCCGCATCGGAAGGTAATTCATAACCGGCCATCACAGCCCGCAAAGGGGCGAATCCGAAATAAAGCCCGCCATGGGTTTGTGCATCACCGTGCGGGGCAAACATGACCATCAGCAATCCTGCCGTGATGGAGCGGTTCAACCATTTTTTCTTTTTCATCATAAAAAATTTTAAGGGTGAAATTTAGTCAGCTTCAATGCTTTCTGACAGTCAAAAATAAAATAAAATGACAATCTGGCCTGCCGGCTTGCGGTTTCTCCGGATGGCTTTATTTTAGATACAGGAAACCGTCTGATTTTTTACTGACATTTACTTTTTATACAATAAATCACACATGAACCTGAACCAATTCACAATTAAATCGCAGGAAGCCGTGCAGCAGGCGCAGCAAATTGCCGCCGAAGCAGGCCAGCAGGCGATCGAGCCGGCCCACCTGCTCAAGGGAATGCTCGAGACCGACGAGAACGTGCTTCCATTCCTTTTAAAAAAGCTGAATGTAAATACCGCGCAGGTCACCGATAAGGTTAATGCCCTTGTGGCTACTTTTCCGCGTACTTCGGGAGGCAACCCATATCTTTCAAACGATGCCGCTTCCGCGCTGACCCGTGCACAGAAGCTGATGAAGGATTTAAAGGACGAATACGTTTCCATCGAGCACATGCTGCTGGGCATCCTCGGCGGAAAAGATAAAGCGGCGCAACTCCTTAAAGATGCCGGAATCAACGAAAAGGACCTGAAGTCAGCGATTGCGGAGCTGCGCAAGGGCGAACGGGTCACCAGCGCCGGTGCCGAAGAAACATACAATGCACTTTCAAAATATGCACGGAATCTGAATGAGCTCGCCCAACAGGGCAAGCTCGACCCGGTGATCGGCCGCGACGACGAGATCCGCCGGGTGCTGCAGATCCTTTCCAGGCGGACCAAAAACAATCCCATCCTGATCGGTGAGCCGGGTGTGGGAAAGACCGCTATAGCAGAAGGACTGGCACACCGCATCATCAACGGCGACGTGCCTGAAAACCTGAAGTCGAAAGTGATCTACTCGCTCGACATGGGTGCCCTCATTGCAGGAGCCAAATACAAGGGCGAATTTGAAGAGCGGCTGAAGTCGGTCGTTAAAGAGGTGATCAGCGGCGAAGGCGAAATTGTGCTGTTTATCGACGAGATCCATACGCTGGTCGGAGCAGGCGGCGGAGAAGGCGCCATGGATGCAGCCAATATCCTGAAGCCCGCTCTGGCACGTGGTGAGCTGCGTGCCATCGGTGCAACGACACTGAACGAATACCAGAAATATATTGAAAAAGACAAAGCTCTCGAGCGCCGTTTTCAGAAGGTCATGGTCGAGGAGCCGGATACAGAGGATGCCATTGCCATCCTGCGCGGACTGAAAGAGCGTTACGAAACGCACCACAAAGTGCGCATCAAGGACGAAGCGATCATTGCTGCGGTGGAACTGTCGCAGCGCTATATCGCAGACCGCTTTCTTCCCGACAAGGCGATCGACCTGGTGGATGAGGCGGCAGCGCGGTTGCGCCTGGAGATCGATTCGGTGCCTGAAGAGCTCGATGAAGTGCAGCGCAGGATCATGCAGCTCGAGATCGAGCGTGAAGCCATCAAGCGTGAAAAAGATAACCGCAGGCTCGCCGAGCTGAACGAAGAGCTGGCAAACCTCAACGACCGCCGTAACGACATCAGGGCGAAGTGGCAGTCAGAAAAGCAGCTTGTTGACGGTATTCAGAACCTGAAGGAAGGCGTCGAAAATTTCAAGCTCGAAGCCGAACAGGCCGAGCGTGCCGGTGACTATGGCCGAGTGGCGGAGATCCGTTACGGCCGCATCAAGGAAGCCGAAGAAAAGCTCAACGGCCTGATGAAACAGCTGCAGGAGCTGCAATCCAAAGGCGCCATGCTGAAAGAGGAAGTTGACAGCGAGGATATTGCCGGTGTCGTTTCAAGGTGGACGGGCATTCCTGTCACACGGATGCTGCAGAGCGAACGCGAAAAGCTGCTTCACCTGGAGGAAGAGCTGCACAAGCGTGTGGTCGGCCAGGAAGATGCCATCTCCGCCGTATCGGATGCCGTGCGCCGCAGCCGTGCAGGATTGCAGGACAGCCGCCGGCCGATCGGATCATTTATCTTTCTTGGCACCACGGGTGTCGGAAAAACAGAGCTGGCCAAGGCGCTTGCGGAATACCTGTTCAACGACGAAAATTCCATGGTGCGCATTGACATGAGCGAATACCAGGAAAAGCATACCGTATCGCGGCTGATCGGAGCACCTCCGGGCTATGTAGGCTATGATGAAGGTGGCCAGCTTACCGAGGCTGTCCGCCGCCGCCCCTACTCTGTCGTGCTGCTGGACGAGATCGAGAAAGCACATCCGGATGTTTTCAATATCCTGCTGCAGGTGCTCGACGAAGGCCGGCTGACCGACAACAAAGGCAGGACGGCGAATTTCAAAAATACGATCATCATCATGACGTCAAACATCGGCGCCCACCTGATCCAGGAAAGCTTCGAAGGGATGACGGATGACAACCGTGATGAAGTGCTTGCTTCCACACGAAACAAAGTGTTTGACCTGCTGAAGAAATCCATCCGGCCGGAGTTCCTGAACCGGATCGACGAGATCATCATGTTCAGCCCGCTGACCCGTGAGCAGGTGACCGACATTGTCAGGCTGCAGTTCCAGGGCATCCAGAAGATGCTTTTGCAGAACGACATCAGGCTGAGTGCCACCGAGGAGGCGCTGGAATGGCTGGCCCAGCTTGGCTTTGACCCGCAGTTCGGCGCACGGCCGCTGAAACGCGTGCTGCAGAAGAAGCTGCTCAACGAGCTGTCGAAACAGATCATCGGCGGTGAGATCAACAAAGAGGATACGATCCTGGTAGAGCTCGATAAAAAGCATAATTTCATTTTCAGGAATGTGAAGGAAGCGGTTGATGAGAAAGAAAATGCTTCGCACGTTTAATCAGACAGGATAAAAAAGATCCCGGTTCAGGCCGGGATTTTTTTGAGACAGCCGCTCGGACTGGATCGTTGAAAATAACCAATTCGGATAAAACGGAAAATCCCGGCCTAAGCCGGGATTTTTCTTTGACAAACGGATGGTTATTTCGCTTTCACCATGTGCCTGGTATCGATGACCCTGCCATCGACAACAAGGCTGTATGTATACACATCGTTGCTCAGTTTTTCGGAATTGACTTCAACCGTTCCTTGCCCTTTGGCTTCCACCGGCAGCTCCCGGATCACGTTGCCCATGCCGTTGTAAAACAGCATGCTGGCTTTTCCTGCATTTTCAGGAATGTAGTAGTTGATCTTTGTTATTCCGCTGAACGGGTTGGGCTGGTTCTGGTAGAGAACGGCTGAAGCAGTCGATGAGAGGTCAACCCGCAGCATATTGTTATCACCTGTTACACTATTTCCCGGTCCAGGCGCTTTCGGTGACATGGCATCGATCTGGGCCTGCTGTTCTTTGATCGCTTCGATTAGGTAAGGTATCAGCTCTATATAATTTACGGATTTGTATGTCAATGACGGATATATCTCATTTCCTGTTTCGTCTTTCTTTGCAGGATGCACGGTTGTGCAGACCAGTTCAGGTAATACCTGTGAAAGGTCCTGCGCAATCAGGCCTGCATGGATTCCGAAAGGCAGATTGATGTCAGAATTCAGATCCTGCTGCGATTTATAGCTGAATGTTTTGGGATTGAGCTGACCGATTACTGCCAAAGCATTGTTCAGAGGCTGGATGTTATTCTTCAGCATGCTGTCAGAAACCTGCGTCCATGTTCCGGTAAAAGTTCCTGAACCGTTAAAATAACCAGCCCATTGATTGGTTCCGCCACCAACGTCAGCATATATTCCGTAATTGGTAGTTCCACCGGAAGCTACAGCGCGAACACCGTAATTGGTGGAAGCATCCCGTCCAACTGCATCAACTCCGAAGTTGTCAGAAGCGGAGCCTGAACTGTTGTTATCATTTGCACCTACAGCAACAACGCCTTTATTTGTTGTACCGCGGTCAGCGTAAAAATATCCTCCGAAATTCCAGGCTGCAGCATTGTCTTCATCCACCTGGCTGTTGACGCCAAAATTCCAGTATTCGCTGCCATATACCCGGACGTTTAAACCTTCATTCTGCGGTGTATTGGTACCGCCACTCGAAGATCTCGACAGTGTATTGGTGCACTTCATTGTGCCTACCGTTGCATTGGCGCCATAACCGGTTGCCGAATTGTTGAAAGAAGAGGGATAGGAGATTGAATTATCTGTATTATCTACATCAAGACGGGCAGTTGGCGAGGTTTTATTAATTCCGACATTTCCCCCGGAAGAAATTGACATTCTTTCTGTAGCATTCGTATACAACCTCATGGCTGCATTTTCCTGCTGGTTGATATCCACTTCCGGTGTACTGCTGCGGTCCGTAATTCCAATCTTAAAGCCATCTGTTGTGGCAGTAGCACCCGACCTGCTGGTTGTAAAAACATGATAGGTGTTGCCGGTGGAATTCAGATGTTGGTGAAGCATAGCCTGGGGAGAAAATGTAGAATAATCACCCAATGCAACATAACCCGCATTTGATGGAGATCCGCTGGCGTCATAAATTTGCATCCGTGGAGAACCGCTGGTCAAAAAATTCATTGGCGAAGTTTCACCCTGCCTGATTTCAGCCTGTGCCTGGCTGTTGGCATCTGTTATCCCAATTCTGAAGCCAGCGCTTCCATTTGCCTGACCAGAACGAGAAGTGGTAAACTGATGATAATTATTGGAATTAGTCCCTACATGTTGGTGAAGCAGATTCTGTGATGCATTCGTTCCAATACCTACATTGCCTCCTGCTTTAATTTCCATTCGCTGTGTTCCGCTTGTATAGAATTGAATAGTGGCTGACTTCTGGTTATTTATTAGTGCATTGCCTGAAGCATCGATACCCACCAGCAATCCGTTTCCCGAACCAGTTCCCGTTGTTGACCCGTTTGTAAATTGATGATATGTAGCAGTTCCGTCACCACCATCCTGATGTAAGAGATAATTTGGGGATGTAATACCAATGCCAACGTTACCATTGGATAGTATAATCGCCCTTTGGTTTGTGATTGGACCCGATGTTGTCGTATAAAAATTAATATTTTTTATTTGCAAATAAATTTTTTATATCCAGATCCTTAGTGTTGGCCCCTGTACCATCCCAACCACAATATTCAACATTAGATGTCGCAGTGTTTGTAGAATTTGTGACTTGACAAAAACAATTGTTGGAAGTTAAATTTATTATACAAAGAAAGAAAAAAGAAATTAGACGTGTTTTCATGTATTTTAAATTTTAAGACATTTAATTAATTTGGTTTGTCCTTTATTATTGATGAGTATGATATAAAATAATCCAGAAGGACTTGATTTAAGGTTTATTTCGTAATTCCTATTTTTCCCAACAGTTGATTTAAACACTATCTCTCCCATTGCTGAATATACTTGCAATTCTTCAGCCTCCTCACTAATGTTTTTTATCCAGATTGAACTAGTCGTTGGGTTTGGAACGACACACTCATTTGAAGATTCTTCTATTGACTCGAAGCCTACGTTACAAGGTATTTGATTTATTCCGCCGCTGCACAAAATTGAATCAGTTGAAACACATATGTCATCAATATAATAGTAACTTAATGAATTCATACATGTTGGGCAATTAAAATGAATAGTATCGGTATGCGTATCGTCAAAAAAATTACCAAGTATAACATATTGATAATTGGAATCCGCAACAACACTACCTGAGATCAGGTGCCATGAAACACTATCACCAATCAGAGAATCGGTGAACAAATGAGCAAAGTTGTCAATCGGTGCCGGGTTTGATATACTGTATTGGACAGTCGAAAGCCTCATTCCAACCTTATTGGATGGCATAGAAAAATGATACAAGTTTACACCCAAAACCTCCTCTGCAAAAACTATATTAAATGAGATAAAATATTTTTGTCCAATAACTAGAGGTTGATTTAATTTAATCCCTACATGCTCCCTGTCATTTGCAATAGCGCCAAAGGTAACTAAGCCTATAAAGGCTGTGCAATTTCTTTGATCAGTTTGAAATCCGTTTCCACTGTTTGGCACATTGAATTGGGCAGAACAGCTATTATAGTAGTCTGGAGTTGAAATTGCAGTGCTAAATTTTAGCCATCCTGTCGCTCTTTCAATCTGGTCGGGGCCAGTAGGGCAGCTGTCATGCTCCTCAAAAGAAAAATTGGGAACTAAGTTGATTTGACAAAAGGACGCTAAGCTCATTGTAATTAAAAGAGTTAAAATAGAAATTGTTTTTCTCATGGCAGTTTATTAAAATTACTTTTGAAAGTTACTCAAAAAAGAAGTTAGATCTACTTCAGTGAGTGGTTGAATGAAACAAAAAACTGTCGCTGGCGCGCGTTTGCAACGCTTGCCTTGAACAATTTCAAATTCAATTTTTATTCATATTCAAATTGTGCGATCCCGCTGGCATCGTATATCTGCTGCAATATATTTTCTACAAATGTGGCATCCCTACTGTTGCTTAAGTATGGTGTTAGCTACATTTGTCCAATGCGACTGCTGAAGATATTCACCTGTATTTTAGCAATACCGGTGATTGGAAGTTGTCAGCCGGCTCATGGACTTTATGCCGGCTTTGAGCACTTTCATGAATTTCTCCTTGGCTATGACTACAGGATGTCACCACAGGCTTCTTTACAGGGGGAGGCTCACTATGTTATTCCTTTTAACAGTCAAGCGTATTACCTGGTCGGAAGTATTGAAGATGTTGCTATAGTTTCTTCCCGAAGCTTTAATACAAAAGGATTACGGATCACGTCAGGCATACAATGCGGGAATAAAACCAACCGGCGGTTCGTTTCATTCCGTCTCGAATACAGTTACACTGAGTCCAACCTATTTATAATTGACAGAGGTTATAGTGGCGGTTCAAGCGGTTATGAATATTCAGAGTTTAAAGACAAATATCATATTGCGGGGTACCTGATGCGTTATGGATGGCGATTCGGCAAAAGGAGAACCTTTTCAATTTATCTCGGAGCAGGTATTCGCCATTTTTTTATCCGGAGAACCTTTTCCATCGAAGGGGTTTATGGCGGGCAGCATCCTTCCACCAGGAAAGAAATGACATCGTCAACTGAACCGGTTTTCGGTTATGGATTGCGCTATTACTTCCAGGGATTTATAAAAAACAAAATTCCTGCGACGGTGGATTAATTCACGGGTGTTTGCCTTTGCCACGGTGGCGCGCGTTTGTGACTGGAGCGCGTTTGCAACGTGTGCATAATTATTCATTCGTTCTAAGCACACGGAAATTCGAACTGCTTAGTCTAAGATTCCTGCTTCGCAAGTTTGAATTAACATCAGACGCCCGTCCGCTCATCGCAATGACGTTGGCAAAAGCGTTTGCAACGTGTGCATTTATCCTAAGTCTAAGATTGCTTCCTCGAGCAAATGTGCATCTCAGGATCAGCTATACGTCAGCTCCGTGCCTGCCACGGCACGCAGCCAGGCCTGCCTGCCGTACGCAGTCAGGCAGGATCGCCATGACGTTTATTTTATGGGTATCTCTATAAACCCGTTTTTTGGATTCAAAAGTTAATAGAAAAGGTAAGCATAATTTTCGAAGGTAATTTTTCGAGGGCGCTCAAAAAACCTTCTTAGACAAGGCGCAGATAAGAGGTTTTTAGAGATGCCCTTGTCAGTGTCTGCCCTTCGCAGAAAGATACCGTTCCGCATCGATCGCAGCCATGCATCCCGATCCGGCTGCCGTTACAGCCTGGCGGTAGATGTGGTCCTGTACGTCGCCCGCGGCGAAAACACCCGGCACGCTGGTTTTTGTGGAACCCGCTTCGGTGATGATGTAGTGGTTTTCATCCAAAGCAATATGGCCTTTGAAAATACCGGTATTGGGCTGGTGCCCGATGGCAACAAAAAAACCGCTGACGTCGAGCAGCATTTCTTCGCCGGTTTTATTATTGAAAATCCGAACCCCGTGCACCGTCTTGTCGCCGAGCACTTCTTTGGTTTCTGTATTGAACAGCACTTCGATGTTGGGGGTATGCTCCACACGGTGGATCATCGCCTTCGAAGCGCGCATCTCATCGCGCCTGACGATCATATAAACCTTCCGGCAAAGCTTGGATAAATAGGTGGCTTCTTCTGCAGCCGTATCCCCTGCACCGACGATGGCAACATCCTGTCCGCGAAAGAAATAGCCGTCGCAGGTGGCACAGGCAGACACACCGAAACCGTTGAACTTCTGCTCCGATTCAAGACCGAGCCATTTTGCGGAAGCGCCTGTGGCAATGATGACGGCGTCTGCATGGATCTCATGCTTTTCGTCTACAATCACCTTGTGCATATCGCCGCTGAAATCAACCGATGTGGCATATCCCCAGCGGATGTCGGTACCGAACCGTTCGGCCTGCGCCTTGAAGTCTTCCATCATATCCGGACCCATGGTGCCCTTGGGATAACCCGGATAATTCTCGACCTCGGTGGTGATGGTCAGCTGACCGCCCGGCTGCAAACCCTGGTACATCACCGGTTTCAGGTCAGCTCGGGCCGCATAGATCGCTGCGGTGTAGCCGGCCGGCCCGGATCCTATGATCAGGCATTTTACTTTTTCTGTGGTAAGGGACATACGAAGGAAAACGAATCGTAAATAAATTTAAAATTCAACAATTAAAACCGGGAAAAGGAGGCGCAAATATACGCTAACGTTTGGCATAAATGGTATCGTAGGTGACACCATAGCCGCCCCAGCAGCCGAGGCCCCCGGTGATGTTTCCCTGCAGCGGCGCGGGCGAGGAAAACGGGTTTCCGTTTGTCGACGACTGTGTTTCGGCGCTCCGCCAGAACAGGAAGTTCGCATAGTCGATCGTGCTGAACTTTACATATATGGTATCACCGTCCTTGAAAAACCCTTCTTCTTCGTTGTTGTCATCTTCAGCCGTGCTGTTGGGCACCTTGCCGCGAGAATAGCCGAAGTCGAAGCTTTTGCCGTTGATGAAACGGTCTTCGAAAACCGATCCGTTGGGGGCGATAAAGTAGCTGTCCTTTGTGGCGCGCATGGCCTGCCAGCGGTAGCAGTTCCCATTGGTATCCGGATCGGTCAGGTGCGCCCAGGCAAAGCCAAGCGAATCCTGTCCCTCCTGGATCTTGAACCACGTGCTGTCGAGCGGAATCGGCTGCGATATGGAGGTACGGGAGGTGAGCACCTGTCCGTCGTTGGTCACCACCTTCAGGTCGTACGTTTTTCCAATTTCACCTTTCATGACCTGCGCACGGTAAAACACATACGGAAATTTCAGCGGGTCGATTACAAAATGCAGCGTGTCGGTGAAGGTGCCGTTGTCGACCGTTACCAGCGCACTGTCCACCACCAGGGAAATCAGCGAAGCCGAATCGATCGGTGAAAAGAATCCCGCGCTGCGGGTCAGGATGATATACGGATACTGACCGTCTTCGATATAGCCTTCCACCACCAGCTGGGAGCCGGAGTGCGGCAGGTCGACCGTGATGTTCTTTTCGCACGACGACAGCAGCAATGCCATCCCGGCAAGTGCGAAGGCACATGCTGCTGCAGCGGCTTTGATTTTTCTGCTCATGCTCAGAACTTAAAATTATAGGTCACCGAAGGCAGGATGGGAAACAGTGAAACCTGCTTGGCCTGCAGGCTCAGCGATCCGTCGTTTACGCTCCCTTCCGAATCGAAATAGATGAAATACGGATTCGCCCTGTTGTATACGTTAAACACGCTGAAAGTATAGCTGGATTCAAACTTCTTCGTCTTCTTTCGCAGATAGGTTGCAGAAATATCCAGCCTGTGGTAAGCAGCCATGCGGTATGCATTGCGTTCGCCGTATTCGTAGTAGATCTGCCCGTCGGAGAAAATATACCGCTGCGACGGGATGGTCAGCGCATTACCTGTTGCATATACGAACACGGCGCCGAGCGTCCAGCGGCGGCTCAGGTCGTAGCTTACGACCAGTGATACGTCGTGCCTACGGTCGTACTTCGCGTAAAATGTTTTGCCGTTGTTCAGCTCATCAAAGCGTCTTTTGGTCCATGCCAATGTATAGCCGACCCAGCCGTTCAGCTTGCCTGTCGACTTTTTGAAAAAGAATTCCGCACCGTACGACCAGCCTTTTCCAAAAGTGAAATTGTTATCCTGGTTGTCCTTGATGCTCATATCCGGCTGATAACCGTCGCGGTACTCCACCTGGTTTTCCATAGTCTTGTAATAGACTTCGATGGAGGACTCATAAACATTGTCATGGAAATTCCTGAAATAACCCAGTGCATACTGCGTCGCGAACTGCGGCTTTACCACAGAGGAGCTTGGCACCCAGGTGTCGGTCGGCAGCGCCAGCGATGCGATGGAAGCCAGATGGATGTACTGGTAATTCTGCGTATAGGCCGCCTTGATGGAAGACTTCGGGCTGAGCGTATAGCGCATCGAAAGCCTGGGTTCCACATGGCGGTAGGTTTTCACTTCCTGCCCGGACTTGTAATAGATCGTATCGGTATTCGCAGAAGCACCGACCGACTGCCTGTCTTTGACATAACGAATGAACGGACCGACCTGCTCGAACCAGGTGAAACGGACACCGGCGTTAACCTTGAATTTTTCAGTCACATCCCAGTCGTCGTTGATGTACACAGCGCCATCGTGCGCATAGAGCCTGTTGATGCCGCCCAGGTCGAAATTCACATCGCCTGAGCGGGCTGAAGCGCTGGTTGGCGTAAAGGTGTGGTAGACGTAGTTGAGGCCGATCTTTACATTGTGCAGGATCGTGGGAAACCAGGTGAGGTCTGCCTTGGCATTGTAATCCCTGATGCCGGAGAACAGCTTGATGTCGAAATCCTGCTGCCCGGCATCGAAAGCAAAGTTGTAGTCCGTGAAGATGAGCGAGGTATTCATGAACACCTTGTCGTTGAACAGGTGATTCCACCGCAGCGAAGCGGTGGCGTTGCCCCACGGGATCCGCACATTGAAGCTGGAGGTCGGACTGTGGTATTTGAAAACATCACGTCCGAAATAGCCGCTCAGGTAGAGCCGGTCCTTGTCGGACAGCCGGTAGTTGATCTTCGTATTGAGGTCGTAAAAATAGTAACTGTTACCGTATACGTTTGATTTGGGTGAAACGAAAGGCTTCCTCAGGAACAGGTCGACGAAAGTCCGCCGTGCCGATACGATGAACGAGCTGGTGTCCTTCTTCAACGGCCCCTGCACGGTGAGGCGTGAAGCGATGAAGCCCAGTCCGCCTTCCACGTGGAATCCTTTGCTGTTGCCCTCTTTCATGGTGATATCGAGTACCGATGACAGCCGGCCGCCGTAGTTGGCCGGCATGCCGCCCTTGGTCAGCGTCACGCTCTTGATCGCATCCGAATTGAAGACCGAAAAGAATCCGAACAGGTGCGATGCATTATAGACGACCGCTTCGTCGAGCAGGATCAGGTTCTGGTCCGGGCCTCCTCCCCTGACATAGAAACCGGCGTTGCCTTCGCCGGCGCTCTGCACGCCGGGCAGAAGCTGTATGGCCTTCAGGATATCCACCTCGCCCAGGAATGCGGGCAGCTTTTTAATCTGGTCCATTTCCATGGTGATGCGGCCCATTTCCGTTTTGTCGAGGTTATTCGTCGGCTTTTCGGCTTCGATCACCACCTCCGTCGATTCGACCACCTTGGGTTTCAGCTCCACATTGATGCGCAGGTCGCGGTCGAGGGTTACCGGGATCATCTGCTCTTCGTACCCCAGGTAAGAAATCACCAGGCTGTATTTCCCCGAATCGATGGTGATGGAATAAAACCCGTACTGGTTGGTGGTGATGCCGTACTTGAGGTTTTCCTTCATGTAGACGCTGGTGCCGATGAGCAGCTCTCCCGAATTCGCATCCCGGACATAGCCGCTGATGGTATAGCGTTGCTGCGCTTTCAGCGCATTGCCGGAAAGCAGAAGAACCACCAGGATAAAAAAATGCAGGCGCGGGGTAAGCAAACAGTTCATAAAGGCATGCGGATGAATCAGTTCATTTTAAAAACCCAAGATTACAGAAATATTCTTTAAAAAACCGTGCATGGGATAACAATCGAAGGGAGGGGAAGTTCAAGGTTTAAAGTTCAAAGTTCAAAGTTCAATGTTCAAAGTTTAAAGTTTAAAGTTCAAAGTTTAAAGTTCAAAGTTCAAAGCCAGCCTGCGTGCCTGGCAGGGAGGGTTCAAAGTTTAAAGTTTAAAGTTCAAAGTTTAAGCCTGCATGGCCCGGCAGGGAGGGTTTCTAAGTTCAAAGGATCTTTTCTGTACGTTCAGGGTTTTTGAAATACTTCCTATTTCGCAGCGCATAACCATTACGCATAACGCATTACTGACAATAAATAAATATTTTTGCCGTACAATCAACCCCTGTGGCAATTTTCAGCATCCATCACCTGACACGGTATACCTATTCTGAACCGGTGAGGGAGAGCGCCAACCAGGTCAAGCTGTTTGCCATCCAGGACCAGTCGCAGCGTGTGCTCAGCCACCGGCTCGACATCACGCACGACCCCGTTGTGGATATTTACACCGACTACTGGGGAAACCGTACGGGCGTGTTCACACTGACTCATTTCCACCGCGAGCTGAAAATCGCTTCCTCGCTGACCGTGGAAACGTTCCCGATGCGAATGGCAGAGACCGAGCAAAACCCGTTGCACCACTGGGAGCAGCTGGTTACCCTCCGCTCCCAGCCCCTGTTCTTTGATTACCTGAACCTGGAACAGTTCGGCTGTTACGACCATCTCAGCGGGGTGATTAACAGTCTGCATTACCAGGACAAGCTTCCGCTGGAAGTCATCCGCGAGATGAGCCGGTGGATCTATAAGGAATTCCGCTACATCAAAGGCATCACCACCATCGACACCACGCTGGATGAAATCTGGTCGCTGCGTGCGGGGGTTTGCCAGGACTTTGCGCATCTGCTACTGGCCATGCTGCGGATGATCGATGTGCCGGCGCGTTATGTCAGCGGATACATCTGCCCGAACCGCAACGGCATGCGCGGCGAAGGCGCCACACATGCCTGGGTCGAAGCGTTCCTGCCGTTTCACGGCTGGACCGGCATTGACCCGACCAACAACTGCCTGGTTACCGACGGACATGTGAGGCTTGCTGTAGGACGTCATTTTGCAGACGTAACGCCGGTGAAGGGATTCTTCAAAGGCGATGCGGAACAGGTTATGGAAGTAGCCGTTTCGGTATCCTATGACCCCGGCACGGTTGCCAGTGAAAGCTTCGGCCCGCAAGACATGCAGGTGGCCGGCGCTCCGGAACGCAGGCACAGCCGGCCGGTTGCGGCGCAGCAGTAGTTTTAGTTATGAGCTATGAGGGATGAGTTATGAGGGATGAGTTATGAGGTGTGAGGTGTGAGTTATGAGGGGTATGGGGTATGGGGTATGAGTTATGAGGTATGAGTTATGAGGGTTATGAGGGATGAGTTGGTAGTACGGTAGAAAAAATAAAATTTATAAATTCTCACAACATTTTCTGATAACTTCAGCTCCAACGCAATTCGTAAAAACTGCACACACCGTTACAAAACACAACGCTTAGCTTCGCATGAAGTCCCAGCCCCGTAAAAAACCGGCCACGCAAAAGCCACCGGTCAGGCCCAGGCAGAAAGGCATTTCGCCGCAGGTGTTCCTGGGAATGCTGGCTGCGGCTGTGCTGGTGCTGGTGTTTGTCGTCATGGGCAACTGCCTGCGCAACGGGTTCAGCAACTGGGATGATCCGACCTATATTGAAAACAACCCGCTGATCCGTCAAATGTCGCTGGCGAACATCCGGCGGATTTTTACAGAGATCTATTTTTCAAACTACCAGCCCCTGCACATCTTTTCCTACCTGCTGGAATACCACTGGTTTAAAATGCAGCCCTACGGCTACCACCTGGTCAGCCTGCTGATGCATGCGGCGGTAACGGTGATGGTTGCAGCTTTCGCATTGCGTTTCAGCGGCAGCCGCATGATTGCCGCTTTTACTGCGCTGCTGTTTGCCGTTCATCCGATGCATGTGGAATCGGTGGCCTGGGTGGCGGAAAGGAAAGACCTGCTGTATGCGTTTTTCTTCTTTGCATCGATGACGGCATACCTGCGATACATTCAAAGCCAGCGCAAAAAAGACTATGTCATCGCCTTTGTATTTTTCCTGCTTTCCATATTTTCAAAAGCCATGGCAGCCGCCCTGCCACCGGTGCTGGTGCTGACCGACATGTATTACAGGCGCGGCTGGTCCCTCAAAACCACGCTGGAGAAAGTTCCGTTTTTCCTGGTGGCCTTCATCCTGGGCGGCATATCGGTGTATGCTTCGGCCCGTGACCATTCCATCAATACCGACGACGTATACACCTTCACCGACCGCCTCGTGCTCGCCTGCGACAACCTGCTGCTGTATGCGGGAAAGCTGATTTTGCCGCTGCACCTTTCGGGATATTACCCTTATCCTGCCAAGGTCAATGGCGCGCTGCCCGGAATATGGTATATCGCCCCGGTCGCTGTGGCGGCGCTTGCAGCCGCAGTCGTATACAGCCTCCGTTATACACGCATCGTCTTCTTCTGCACCGGATTTTTTTTTCTTACCGTTTTGCTTGTGCTGCAGCTGCTGCCGGTTGGCCCGACCGTTTTTTCAGAACGCTACAGCTATATTCCTTCTGCAGGGCTTTTCATGCTCGGCGGATACGGCCTGGTGATGCTGCAGGAGCGTTACCGGTCGCAGGCTGTAAAGTATGCAACGGCGGGTGCCGTGCTGGTGTATGCCGGCTGGCTTTGCATGGTGACGGCTGATCGCTGCAAGGTCTGGAAAGACCCTGAAACCTTCTGGACTGATGTCATTTCGAAATTCGACAATGTGCCGGTGGCCTTCAACAACCGCGGCCATTTTTACAACAAGAACGGCAGAAAAGAGGAGGCGATGAAGGATTTCAACCAGGCGCTGGTGCTGAATGACAATTACGATATGGCGCATTTCAACCGCGGCAGCCTGTACGGCGAAATGAACCGATTCCCCGAGGCGCTCGACGACCTCAACCATGCCATACACATCAACGGCGGCATGGCCGAGGCTTACAAAATGCGCGGACAGGTATTTGCAGTCACGGGACGCGGCGATTCGGCCATGGCGGATTTCCGCAAGGCGCTTGAGCTGCAGCCCGACTATGGCGAGGTGTATTACAACATGGGCGTTTACTATTTCAACTCCGGCAAAAGGGATGAGGCATGCAAACAGTTCATGAAAGGCAGCGCCCTCAATCACGGACCGGCCAGGGATATGGTGGAGAAATACTGCAAATAGCCGGGCACTGTTATTTACTGTATCAAAGCGTTTTAATTAAACCTACACTTTGAACTTTGAACTTTAAACTTTGAACTGAATCCTTCCATGCCACACATCTCGATCATCAGCGCCTCGGTCAGAACGGGCCGCAACAGCAACCGGGTAGCCACCTTCTTCCGGAATTACCTGGTGGAAAAGCAGCTTGCATCCGCAGAGATCATCGACCTGAAGGAATACCAGTTCCCGGTGTTCGACGAAAGGCTGCGATACCAGAAAGAGCCCACGGAGAAAATGATTGAATTCGCTGCCAGGATCACCGGCGCCGACGGCGTCATCATCGTGACGCCGGAATACAACGGCGGTTATCCGGCCAGCCTGAAAAACGTGGTGGACCTGCTTTACGACGAATGGCACCGCAAGCCGGTGGCGATCTCCACCGTATCGGACGGGATTTTCGGAGGGTCACAGGTGATCACTTCGCTGCAGTTTTCACTCTGGAAGATCCGCGCATGGACCGTGCCTGCGATGTTTCCCGTACCGAAGGTCAAAGACGCGTTCGACGAGAACGGCGTGCCAGCCGATGCGCAGGCCATCCACAAACGCGCCGATGCATTCATCTCCGAGCTGATGTGGTGCATCGAAGCGAAAAAGAAAATGGGCTGAATATTTTTTTGGAAGGAGCCGCCTGGGTTTCATGGCCACTCCAGTCCTGCTTTCCGCCCTGCAGCGTATGCTGCAGGGCTTCAATCAGGCTTGGCTCACATTTGTCTGTGCATCGATCAGGCAAACCGTTTTTCCTTTGGACATACAACCCGCCATCTGCAATTCTGTCACATCCTGACGGCATAAATCCGAATGGCCTCATTTGTGCTGGTCAGCGGCACTTTTATGACCCTGACCCGTCCTCTTTCCAGCATTCTGACCGGCCCTATCACCTGTCCCGCACCGCCCGCCATCCGGAAAAAATGCTACCTTTGTTTGCTTTAACATATTCAATCCGCATCATACCATATCCATGTTAGACTTAGTCAATAAGACCCTTGCAAAAGTTTTCGGATCCAAGTCGGACCGCGACCTGAAAGAGCTTTCGCCATATGTTCCTGCCATCAATGCATTTGCAGAGCAGCTAAAGCCGCTCAGCAACGATGAGCTGCGTGCCAAAACGGCTGCTTTCCGGGAACGGATCCAGTCGCACCTTGCTGAAACCGAAGCATCACTGACGGAGCTGAACGAACGTGCCGAAGCCAACCCCGACATGGAAGCCAACGAAAAGGAGGCACTCTATGCGGAGATGGATGCGCTGAAGAAAACGCGCAATACAAAGATCGAAGAGGTGCTGCTTGAGCTGCTTCCCGAAGCCTTTGCCGTGGTGCGCGAGACGGCGCGCCGGTTTACCGAGAACGAATACCTGGAAGTGACCGCAACGGAGCACGACGGCAACATCGCCGCAAAAAAGGGCAATGTGAAGATTGAAAACGGCCGGGCCCGCTATGCCAACCGCTGGCTTGCCGCCGGAAACGAAGTGGTGTGGAACATGATCCACTACGACGTGCAGCTCATCGGCGGAACGGTGCTGCACCAGGGAAAGATCGCGGAAATGGCTACGGGAGAAGGAAAAACACTGGTGGCCACCCTCCCTATTTACCTCAATGCACTGGCCGGCCGCGGCGTACACGTGGTGACCGTGAACGATTACCTCGCCAAGCGCGACAGCGAATGGAACGGACCCATTTTTGAATTCCTCGGACTGACCGTAGACTGCATCGACAAGCACGAGCCGAATTCCACTGCCCGCCGCAATGCCTACCTGGCGGATATCACCTACGGAACAAACAACGAATTTGGTTTCGACTACCTGCGCGACAACATGGCGCGCAACCCCGAGGACATGGTGCAGCGCGAACATCATTATGCGATAGTGGATGAGGTCGACAGCGTGCTGATCGACGATGCACGGACACCGCTGATCATTTCCGGTCCTACGCCTAAAGGCGATACACATGAGTTCTTCGCACTCAAGCCCAAGGTGGAGCAGCTCGTCGCAGCGCAGCGCAACTACATCAATACCGTGCTGGCAGACGCCAAGAAAAAATTTGCCGAAGGAAAAACGGACGAAGCGGGACTGCCGCTTTTCCGCGCCCACCGCGGTCTTCCAAAAAACAAGGCGCTGATCAAATTCCTGGGCGAGCCGGGCGTCAGGGCGCTGATGCAGAAAACGGAAAACTATTACCTGCAGGACCAGCAGAAAGAAATGCCGAAGGCGGATGAGGAGCTGTACTTCGTGATCGATGAGAAGAACAACCAGATCGAGCTGACGGAAAAAGGCATCGAGCACATCACCTCCAAAAGCGACGATGCGGGATTTTTCGTGATGCCGGATGTCGGTGTTGCGATGAGCGAGATCGAAAAAATGAATATCCCGGACACGGAGAAGCTGGAAAAGAAAGACCAGCTCATGCGTGATTTCTCGATCAAGTCCGAGCGCATCCATACCATCAACCAGCTGCTGAAGGCCTATACGCTGTTCGAGATCGACGTGGAATACATCATCACCGACGGCAAGGTGAAGATCGTGGACGAGCAGACCGGGCGCGTGCTGGAAGGCCGCCGTTATTCCGACGGCCTGCACCAGGCCATCGAAGCGAAAGAAAACGTAAAGATCGAAGCCGTTACACAGACGTACGCGACCATCACGCTGCAGAATTATTTCCGGATGTACCACAAGCTGGCCGGTATGACCGGTACGGCAGAAACGGAAGCAGGCGAATTCTGGTCGATCTACAAGCTGGATGTGGTGACCATTCCGACACACCGCAAGGTGATCCGCTCCGACCGCGACGACCTGGTGTATAAAACCGTCCGGGAAAAATACAATGCCGTGATCGAAGAGATCGTGGCGCTGACCAAGGCAGGACGGCCGGTGCTGGTGGGTACCACATCGGTGGAAGTGTCCGAGCTGCTGAGCCGGATGCTCAAGCTCCGCAACATCCGTCACAATGTGCTGAATGCAAAGCTCCACCAGCGTGAAGCGGAAATCGTAGCCGAAGCCGGTCAGGCCGGAACGGTGACCATTGCCACGAACATGGCTGGCCGGGGAACGGACATCAAGCTCGGACCCGGCGTGAAAGAGGCCGGCGGTCTGGCCATCGTCGGTACCGAACGTCACGAAAGCCGCCGTGTTGACCGGCAGCTGCGCGGCCGTTCCGGACGCCAGGGTGACCCGGGATCATCACAGTTCTTCGTATCGCTCGACGACAACCTCATGCGCCTGTTCGGCTCGGAACGGATTGCCCGCCTGATGGACCGCATGGGACATAAGGAAGGCGAAGTGATCCAGCACCGGATGATCTCCAATTCGATCGAACGCGCGCAGAAAAAGGTCGAAGAGAACAACTTCGGCATCCGTAAAAGACTGCTGGAGTACGACGATGTGATGAATGCACAGCGCGAGGTGATCTATAAAAAACGCCGGCATGCGCTGTTCGGCGAACGGCTGTCGCTCGACCTGCTGAACATGCAGTACGATGTGAGCGATGCCATCGTGAACATGCATCAGCCCGAAAATAATTTCGAGGATTTCAGGCTTGACCTGATCCGCTACCTCGGCATTGAAAGCCCGGTGGATCATAAGATGTTCATGCAGATCAAGCCGGACGAGCTGACCGAACAGGTATTCCATGCCGCGCACGAGCACTACCGCGCCAAGTCGCGGATGATTGCGGAAAAAGCATTCCCGGTGATCCAGGATGTCTTCACCAACCAGGGCGGACATATTGAAAACATCGTGGTGCCTTTCAGCGACGGACAGCACAACATCCAGGTGATCGCAGGCCTGCGCCGTGCTTATGAAACCAAAGGCATGGAGCTGGTTTCGGCATTTGAGCGTTCGGTAACACTGGCCCTGATCGACGATGCATGGAAAGAGCACCTGCGCGAGATGGACGACCTGAAAACATCGGTGCAGAACGCCGTTTACGAACAGAAAGATCCGCTGCTGATCTATAAGTTTGAATCATTCGAGCTGTTCAAGCAGATGATCGGCCGTGTGAATAAAGACATCCTGTCGTTCCTGTTCAAAGGCTACATCGCCGTTCAGGAACCTTCAAACGTGCGCGAAGCGCGTCCGCCGCAAAAGACCGATATGAGCAGGCTGCGCACCAGTCATGCCGAAGCTGCGCCCGGCACGGGGATGCCGCAGCGTCCGGCACCATCCGGAGGCGCACAAACCGCCACAGCACCTCCCCCGCCTAAGGTGCAGCCGGTACGTGTGGAGCAGAAGATCGGACGCAATGATCCGTGTCCATGCGGAAGCGGCAAGAAGTATAAGAACTGCCACGGCGTCAATGAAGTTTAAAGTTTCAAGTTTAAAGTTTAAAGTTGAGGGCGTGGGGTCGAAATGTTTTGTCTGCTTTTTGTTATAGACTGTTTTTCTTAGGATCCTTTCATTCCGCTGCGCTGCATTCGGAATGAAATGGCGGGTTGTTGGAATTGGGGAAGAGGAGTCTCCTGAAGCGAGTCGGGTATTGAGCTGATGTTGGGATTACAGTCCTGACTTGACCATTTTGATCACCCGCAATTGGGTGCCTGTGGCTACCCTAACCATATAACATCCGGGATCGAGCAATTCGCCGAGCTGGATTTCCTGGTTCGTAAATGCATCCTGTTCGAGCACGAGCCTGCCCGACAGATCGGTAACGGTGATATGCATCCGCTCTGCATTGGATTGCGCATACAGCGTGAACGTGCCCGTAAACGGATTCGGCCAGGCCGAGGCGGAGAGCTCCCCGGCTTGCGAAGGCGGCTCCTCCCCTTCCCTGCACGGCACGGAAACCACCACGCCGGAAGACGATTTTTTACAGCCGCTGTTGTTTGTAACGATTACCTTATACGTTCCGGCTGTTTTGGCGATGAAGGACTGGGATTTGGCTCCGTTGATCAGGTTGCTGTTCCGCTTCCATTCGTAAGTCAGCCCGGCGCCTGTCGTGGCGTCGAGCTGCACGCTGCCGCCTGCACAGAATGTGATGGGTCCCTGCGGTGTGACGGTGGCCTGCGGTAACGATTTGGTGGTGACCGGGTATGGCAGCGTTGCTGTCGCCGTTCCGCAGGTGTTGGTAACAGCAACCGAATAAGTTCCCGGCGCCGAGGTGGTATAAACCGAATCTGTCGCGCCCGGAATGGTGACACCGTTGTTTTTCCATTTATAGGTGAAGCCGCTTCCGGTTGTCGCTTTCAAAGTGATCTGCTCATTGCTGCAGATCACCGGGTAGGCTGAAGCGGTTACGGCAGGAACCGGCACGCTGCCCGCTGTTACAACAAAATAGGGCGATACGGTGCTGCATCCGAAACCATTGGTGACCCTGACGCGGTATGAACCGGTGGCTGAAGCTGTATATGATGCATTGACCGCACCGCCGATATTGCTGTTGCCGTTCATCCACTGATAAGCATTCCCGGTGCCGCTGGTTTCGTTTATGGTAACCGTACCGCCGGGGCAAAGGCTGTTGCTGCCGCTGACCACCGGAACAGGAACCGGGTTAACGGTGAGCACCACCGGACTGGATGTCGTGGTGGACCCGCAGCCGTTGGTTACCTGGCAGGTGTAGCTGCCCTGTGTGGATGTAACGTAGCTCGGAGAAACGGCCCCTGCCAGCAGGTTGCCGTTGCGGTACCACTGGTAGGTCTGGCCCGGCGGCTGGGTGACCACCGATATGGTGGATGATCCCGTTGCACAGATCGTGGTGTTGTTGGCGGTGAGGTTGGAAGCAGGCAGACCCACACCAACATAGATGTAACCGGACATAGAAAGCCCGCAGGAAGGCTGCGTTACTGCGCAGTGGTAAGACCCTTTGGCCGTTGCACTATACGACGAAGATGTAGCGCCGGGTATGCTCACATTGTCCTTGTACCACTGGTAGGTGATCCCGGCGCCGGTGGGGGTGGCATTCAGCGTCACCGATCCTGAGCAGAAGGAAGTCGGACCGGCTGCCGTGATGGCCGCTGCAGGCTGTGCGCTGATGCTGACCTGGATGGCATCGCTCATCTCAAGTCCGCAATAAGGCGACTGGTAAAGACAGGTATAGCTGCCCGTTGCCGTTGCTGTGTAAGTGCTCTGGTTGGCACCGGGGATCTGCACGCCATTGAGGTACCATTCATAATAACCGTACAGCGGATCCATATTCAGGTTTACGCCCGAGACGCCGCATCCCTGTGTGGGTCCGCCTGCAACCGGCGTAGCAGGATTAAATGCATTGATGAGGTGGTCGACATGGTAAGGTGCGGTTGTATCGCTGCCGCAGGCATTGCTGACGACACACGTGTAATCCTCATGGTCATAATAGGGCGATACGGAATAGCTGGTTGCGTTATTCATTGCCGCGCCGTTGTGATACCACTGGTACGATACATTCGCCGGGGATACCTGGAGGACGCCACTCAGGTTCGTCAGGATGCCGCTGCAGTAAACCGCCATGATCAGATCACCGGAAATTGCCGGTGCATTGGGCGGGGCACTCAGGTTCACCGCAACAGGCGCGGAAGTGTATGTGCCGCAGGCATTCGATGTGGTCAGCGTATAGCTGCCCGACTGTGGGGGAACATAGCCTGAAGTGGTTGCGCCGCCGATGGCAGATCCGTTCAGCTTCCACTGGTAGGTATATCCGAACAGCGTGCTTGCGCTCAGCGACACGGATTCACCTGCTGCCGTGCAGATCTGTGTATTGCCCGAAGGTGTGATGGAAGGCCCTGTATTCGGAGTTGCCGTTACGCTGATCTGGCCGATGTGCATGTCGTTGGCTGCTGACTTCATGATGCAGGAATAATATCCTGAAGCAGACGCTACGTAGGAGGTGCCGTTTGCACCACTGATGTAGGTCATGGCATGGCCTCCGCTGACATACGTCCATTGGTACGAAGCATAGCCCGCCGGTGCATTCAGCGTTACGCTGCCGGGCGCACAGAAGGTGGTCGGTCCGCTGGCGGTGAGTGTAACGGCACTGCCGGTGTTGCCGGATGTATCTGCCTTGATGATGAGAAAATCGGAATTGTTGCCGGAAGGCAGGTACGTGCTGCCGCAGGCCAGCAGGGCGCTGTTGCTGTTGATTGATTTTACCCTGCCTGCCGTTGAAAAAGTATTGTATGAATAAGAATTCGCATACTGATATCCCGGCTTTTTCCAGAGGCTGACGCCATTGCCGTCGTAGCGCATCAGCTCGAGGGTGCAGCCGAAGTTGCAGTAATCGGCAATGAGCATAAAGCCTCCGTTGCCGGTTGCGCAAACGTTCACACCGTTGTTTGCAAGCGCATTATCCGTAGCATTGACCAGCGTCGCACCCGTGCTGCTGATCTTCATATAAAACAGGTCGCCATAACCGGAGCCGGTATAAAAAAAGCCGGTCATGACCAGACCGTGATCCGTTGTCTCATCAATCCCTCTTGCTCCGGTAGAAGATGCCCCCTGGTAGTAATTCCGTGTAAACAGCGTGTCGCCGGTGGAATTGGTGCGCACGAGGTACACCTTGTTGCTGCCGTAGCTTGTGGTATAGCCGGCCAGTGCAAAACCGTTGTCGTACGTGCGGGTCATGCCGTAGGCGACTTCCGTGCCCGATAGTCCGTAATGTTTGTCCCAAAGCAGGTTGCCGTTCCCGTCGGTTTTTACCAGGTACATGTCGCTGTTTCCGCTAACGGTGGTGCTTCCTGCGAGCACGAGGTTGTTGCCGGCCAGCTCCACCTGGCGGAATTCGTCACTGCCCGGACCGCCGTAGGTATGGGTCCATTTCAGTCCGCCGTTGGCTGTCAGTCGTGCCACATAGCCGTCATTGCCACCCGCTCCGTAGCTGCCGGTAAGTCCCGCTACGATCAGGTCACCGGAAGCTGCTTCTGCAACGCTGTATGCGGTTTCATTCCCCGGACCGCCGATGACACGGGTCCACTTCAGAACACCTCCGCTGTTTATTTTCACGATAAACATATCGGTTCCGCCTGCGCCGAAGCTGGCGGTGGAACCGACGGCCACGTAGCCGCCGTCGCTGGTCTGGATCACATCATAAGCGTCGTCGTTTTTGAGGCCGCCGTAGGACTTTTCCCATCCCTGGGCGGATGAGCAAATAGCATGAAGGACGAATAAGCCGGAACAGGCAAGCCGGGCAAGTGCTTTCATTGGTTGGTTTTTTTTAGTATTTCATAAATATAGCATTTTTTCCGATATAACAAATTAGAAGGATAGCAATACATCTGTCCATGACCCGGGTAGCTATCAGCGATGGTGTCGCAGCCACAATGGCCAGCATGTGATCTTCGCGATTTCCTCTTGCCGTAATTTTAAATATAAAATTTTCAACACATGCAACTTCTCTGCATTTTTATACGACCTTAGCATAAACCCACATCCCGAATGCCCAGGTTTTTCTTCCGGCATATTTTATTTTTTCTGCTGCTGGATTTAAGCAGCATGAAAGCCGGTGGGCAGAATTTAGTGCCGAACCCGAGTTTTGAGGATACGGTTATATGTCCTAATGGATTAGGACAAATTTCCCGGACCAAATTTTGGTTTTCTCCAACATCAGGCACTCCTGATTATTTCAACTCCTGTTTTGACAGTATCTTTGCTTGGACAAATATCATGGATGTTCCAAATAACTTTGTTGGTTACCAACCAGCAAGAACTGGATATGCATATTGCGGTTTTTTAACGTTCATTTATAATCCAAATGCGAGAGAATATATTGAAATAAAACTTGACACTTCACTTATTGCTAATACCGTTTATTATATTTCCTTTTTTGTTTCTAGATCCGATAGCTGCATTTGGGCAGTAAATTCCATTGGCGCATATTTATCGAAAGACACTATATCTCAATCAAGTTGGAGCCCATTGCCATACCCCCCTCAAATTTTAAGTCCATTAAATTTCTTTTTACAAAACAACTCAATATGGGAAAAAATCTCAGGAACATATATTGCTCAAGGTGGAGAAAATTTTTTAACAATTGGTAATTTCAACGATGATTTAAATACTGATACCCTTCGAGTGGCTGGTGGTAATCCAACTGTCCAAGGATTTAAGTATTCATATTATTATATTGATGATGTATGCTTGTCAACAGATTCCAATGTTTGTAATTCATTAAATTTTGTATCCAATGTAAATAAACTTGAACCAATATTTTATCCCAATCCCACATCAGGAAAAATTAAATTAAAAAATCTTCCGTTTAACCGATATTTTTCAATCAAAGTTTACTCTCTTTATGGTTATTTATTGAATTTTTATCAAATTTCAAATATTAAATATTTTGAAATAGATATGTCGAATTATTCTTCAGGGATGTACGTTGTTGAATTGCGAAACCAGGACGGCACATTACTTCAAGTCAAAAAAATTAATCTGATTAAATAAAAAATAAAATGAAAAAAAGATTATTATTTTCACTGTTGTTATTAAGCTGTACCATTTCTAAAAGTCAATATTGGCTTCTTGGCGGCAATAACGGGACACCAGGGCCTGACCAGGTCACGTCGTCTAACAATCAGATTGGAACGACAATTACTCTTCCAATTGATATAATTACCGATAATATCCCAAGAATTCATGTAAATGAAAATACCGGAACGGGTACAGACGGGTATGTAGGCATAGGCAATGCAACAATTCCTCCGTTTTTTCAGTTAGACGTTTCCTCAGAAATTAATATTGGCGCGCCCACAAAGTTTTATATGATAAGTGGAAGCACCGTAATGCATAATTACGGCATCAACAATATTTTCCTTGGTGTAACAGCCGGAAATTTTACCTTAACCGGAACGACAAACACAGCTGTAGGTGTATCATCAGGCCTAGGACTTACATCAGGATCAAGCAACAGCTTTTTCGGATATTATGCCGGCAAAGCCAATTCACAATATGCCGGAAACACCTACATTGGATCGCTGGCCGGACAGATTAATCAGGGTTCCGAAAATGTAATGATCGGAGCAAGTGCCGGTGGAAGTGCAACAGCAACAAATAGTGATTGTTTTATCGGAGTCAGCAGCGGATATAATAATTCAGGAGGGATAAACAATGTGTTTGTCGGACACTCTTCCGGCAAAGCTAATACTACTGCAAACAGCAATACCTTTTTAGGATTCGAAACCGGGCTTCTGAACACAGAAGGTGAGTATAATGTATTTATTGGAAGTGAGGCCGGAAAAAATAATATTGGTTCATCACCACCATCCCTGTCTACCGGACTGGCAAACGTATTCATTGGCAAAGACTGCGGACTGTGGAATCAATACGGCAGTTATAATACATTTACAGGCTTCAGCGCCGGACTTTTTACAGGAAATTCAGGTTCCAGAGCAAATGAAAACTGTTTTTATGGAAAAAATTCAGGATACAAAAATGTTGACGGAAACCGCAATTCTTTTTATGGAACTGAATCCGGTGAAGAAAATCTTACTGACAGCAATGCCTATTTTGGTGCCTATAGCGGGCATCAAAACAGGACCGGAACCCGCAATGCATTCCTGGGAACGAGTGCCGGATACAATAATACAAAGGATGACAATACATTTCTCGGACACCAGGCAGGATTCACCAACATTACCGGGGTCTCGAATACATTTGTAGGCATGCGGGCCGGCATGTACAATACCGCGTCCGACAATTCATTTTTGGGATTTTTTTCAGGTTTAAATAACTCATCCGGGACAAGAAATACTTTTTCAGGTGCCAATTCCGGACAATTAAATACTACAGGAAATGACAATACATTTATTGGCTATTTTGCCGGGAATGCCAATACCAGTTCACGCAATAACACGCATGTGGGGTCCCGTGCAGGAGTTTTAAGCACCGGTTTTTCCAATACGCTGATAGGTAAAGATGCCGGAGCTGCAAATTCAAGCGGCAACCAGAATGTTTTTGTGGGACATTCAAGCGGTGCGGCCAACACAACTGCATCTTTCGGAGTTATAATTGGGTATAACGCAGGAAGTGCAAATACAACAGGTACCAATAACACATTTATAGGAAATTCCTCCGCACCTTCCAATACCACCGGTTCGTACAATACCGTGGTTGGAAACGCCGCCGACTGCAGCGCCACATTCGATCACCAGGTAGCCATTAGGGATTGTGCGGTAGCAACCACAGCCAGCATGTGATATACAATTCCTATGGATTGTTATTTTTAATAATAAAGTTTTCAACACCTGCAACTTCTCTGCATTTTTATACGACCTTAGCATAAACCCACGTCCCATGCCCAGGATTTTCTTCCGGCATTTTTTATTTTTTCTGTTTCTGCTGGATTTAAGTATGAAAGCCGGCGGGCAGAATCTGGTGCCGAATGCAGATTTTGAAAATTTTTTAGCATGTCCAGACAATGCCGGTGAAGTTAATAAATGTGTTGGCTGGAGTAGTTTTGGAAATTCATCAGATTATTTCAATTCATGTGACACATCAGTTGTCGGTGTACCCCTAAATAATTTTGGATACCAGAATGCATCTTCGGGATATGGCTACTGTGGTCTATGGTGCTATTCCCCCAGTGGTTATCGAGAATATATAGGATGCAGCCTTATTTCACCATTACAGGTAAATACAAAATATTATGTATCATTTAAATGCGTACAAGCTAATATTTTTCCGAACTGTAAAGTTAATAAGATTGGAGCAAAGTTTTCAACTATTGAATACTTTGATTCCTTGCCTCCGTTTCAAAACAATTTATCTCATATTTATTCAACCGCATATATTTCTGATACCGCGAATTGGGTTCAGGTTTACGGTTCTTTTATTTCAGATTCTTCTTATTCCTATTTAATACTTGGAAATTTTTTTGACAATGCAAATACCGACACGCTAAATTGTGGTCCAAATGGGTCTCCAGTTTATATTTACATTGACGACATCTGTGTATCTGTAGACTCTACTTTATGTTCAACAATTTCAAATATAAAAGAACCTTCTTCATCTATTCGAGTTAAAATTTATTGTGAAGAACCCGGAGTATATATAATAAATTCTAACTCTAACTTTATTTTAAATAATTTGATAATAACCAATCTATTTGGCCAAACCATTAAATTTACGCTTGAGCAAACCGATAATTCATCTTACAAGATCAAAATAATGTTAAAATCAGTTTCTTTTAAGATTTTCCATGTGATCTATAATTCAAACAAAATTTTTTCAAAATTACTAAATTAAACATCATGAAAGCCATTCTAATTTTAACATTTTTTACTATTTCATCTCTCACTTTTTTTCAAAGCAATGGACAAGCTACCGTAGCTGGTGCTTTAGGCACCCCAAATTTTAACACAGGAATAGAATTTGTTGGCTTTACGAATTCTTTAGGGCCTTTAATGTTACAAAATGGAGGATCAACGTACATACAATTAGAAACTTCAGGAATGGTAGGTATCGGGACAGCCGCAATCCCTGCCACTTTACAACTCGAGGTTAGTTCTGAAATAAACATTGTTTCACCAGCAAATTACTACATGATTGGAGGAAGCACTGTACTTCATAATTACGGTACAAACAACCTCTTTACAGGCGTTTCTGCCGGAAATTTCAGCTTAACAGGGACTTTGAACACGGCTGTGGGTGTCTTGTCCGGCAATTCACTCACTTCAGGGTCAAGCAACAGCTTTCTTGGATATGCTGCCGGCAAAGCCAATTCACAATATGCCGGAAACACCTACATTGGATCGCTGGCCGGACAGATTAATCAGGGTTCCGAAAATGTAATGATCGGAGCAAGTGCCGGTGGAAGTGCAACAGCAACAAATAGTGATTGTTTTATCGGAGTCAGCAGCGGATATAATAATTCAGGAGGGATAAACAATGTGTTTGTCGGACACTCTTCCGGCAAAGCTAATACTACTGCAAACAGCAATACCTTTTTAGGATTCGAAACCGGGCTTCTGAACACAGAAGGTGAGTATAATGTATTTATTGGAAGTGAGGCCGGAAAAAATAATATTGGTTCATCACCACCATCCCTGTCTACCGGACTGGCAAACGTATTCATTGGCAAAGACTGCGGACTGTGGAATCAATACGGCAGTTATAATACATTTACAGGCTTCAGCGCCGGACTTTTTACAGGAAATTCAGGTTCCAGAGCAAATGAAAACTGTTTTTATGGAAAAAATTCAGGATACAAAAATGTTGACGGAAACCGCAATTCTTTTTATGGAACTGAATCCGGTGAAGAAAATCTTACTGACAGCAATGCCTATTTTGGTGCCTATAGCGGGCATCAAAACAGGACCGGAACCCGCAATGCATTCCTGGGAACGAGTGCCGGATACAATAATACAAAGGATGACAATACATTTCTCGGACACCAGGCAGGATTCACCAACATTACCGGGGTCTCGAATACATTTGTAGGCATGCGGGCCGGCATGTACAATACCGCGTCCGACAATTCATTTTTGGGATTTTTTTCAGGTTTAAATAACTCATCCGGGACAAGAAATACTTTTTCAGGTGCCAATTCCGGACAATTAAATACTACAGGAAATGACAATACATTTATTGGCTATTTTGCCGGGAATGCCAATACCAGTTCACGCAATAACACGCATGTGGGGTCCCGTGCAGGAGTTTTAAGCACCGGTTTTTCCAATACGCTGATAGGTAAAGATGCCGGAGCTGCAAATTCAAGCGGCAACCAGAATGTTTTTGTGGGACATTCAAGCGGTGCGGCCAACACAACTGCATCTTTCGGAGTTATAATTGGGTATAACGCAGGAAGTGCAAATACAACAGGTACCAATAACACATTTATAGGAAATTCCTCCGCACCTTCCAATACCACCGGTTCGTACAATACCGTGGTTGGAAACGCCGCCGACTGCAGCGCCACATTCGATCACCAGGTTGCCATTGGGGATGGTGCGGTAGCACAACGGCCAGCACGTGATATACGATTCCTGTGGATTGTTATTTTTAATAATAAAGTTTTCAACACATGCAACTTCTCTGCATTTTTTTACGACCTTAGCATAAACCCACGTCCCATGCCCAGGATTTTCCTCCGGCATATTTTATTTTTTCTGCTGCTGCTGGATTTAAGCATGAAAGCCGGCGGGCAGAATTTAGTGCCGAATCCGAGTTTTGAGGATACTTTGAGTTGCCCTAATGGGCCTGCACAAATAACTAAGGCAACAGGTTGGATGAGTTTTAGAAATACTCCAGACTACTTTAATAAATGTAATAACACCGGTTATGGTATTCCAATAAATTCAGCAGGATATCAAAATTCTAAGTCAGGAAATGCTTATGCAGGGATTAGCAATGCTCTAAATGGCTCCAATTTAAGAGAATTTATCGGAATTGAATTGACACAGCATTTAGATTCTGGGGTAAAATACTGGGTTTCGTTTTATGTTTGCCGAGCATCAAATATTGGAATAAACAAATCAATAAATAAAATCGGCGCGAGATTCTCTTCGGTTCCATTTTCCAATTCAAATCCACAACAAATTGATAATTATTCGCAGATCTTCACAGATTCTATTATTAGCGACACAGTTAATTGGACCAATGTACGAGGCTCATTCATTGCAGACTCCAACTACAACTATGTAGCTTTTGGGGACTTTTTTAATGATTCTTTAACCTCATTTTTTTCAGATGATACATTGAGTGGTGTAGCATATTATTTTATAGACGAAATCTGTGTTTCCCAAGATTCATCAGAATGCAGTAGTATTGTCAGTGTAAATGAGAATATCAATATAAATCCAGATCTTTTTAATTCCATTTATAATCCTTCTTTAAAGACTTTTTATGTGAATAACAAATCTGGCGCTCTGGCACAACTTGAAATTTATAATTGTATAGGGCAATTACTTATACAGAGAAAACTTCTTGTGGATGAAAATATGATTCCATATGAATCAATTAAGAATGGCCTTTATTTAATTTTAATAAGACAGAAAACTCAAGTTTTCATTAAAAAAATTATTATTTATTCCATATACAAATGAAAAGAAAACATTATTGCCCAATCCTGTTACTATTGGCAATGCTTTATTGCTGGGAATCTAAAAGCCAATCAACATCTACAGGTATTTTAAATTTTGGCTTTCCAAATCAGCCATCTACTGCCACAGATTATTTAGGATGGGCCAGCGGCACTTTAGGCTCAGCTGTATTATCTAAACCTGAGCTTACAATTAAAAACGAAGACAACATGCCCATCATTTTTTACACGCAGTCTGGTTCAGGCGGGTATGCAAACCAGCGGATGATTATTTACGAAGATCCGGGGAATGCCTCAGCACCCAATGCCGGGTTTGTCGGGATCGGTCATGCTGCGCCGCCCAGGCATCTGACCATTGCCACTTTAGGTAACGCCGGATTGATCGGAACCACGCCTGCAATGACAGAATTGCTGGTCGCTGGCGGCATCACCGGTGATAATACGGGCCGCCAGACAGTCGCCGATTTTCAAAGCATCAACGACAACAGCAACAGCATCGGCATCAGGATACGCGGTTCGCGCAATGTGAACCACGAAGCGGACTGCAGCTATATCGACTTCGATAATTATTATGTTGATGGTCCGGGCGAAATGCCGATGGGAAGGATTTCTGCCGATGTCAGGGCATTTGGCATAGACGCCGGGACCGGGTATTTCAGGTAAGACCTGCAGACAGAAGTGCCACCGATGGATACAATACAGCTATTTTCGCTGATTATAACGGAAAGACTGGTATTGGACTGTCGTTCTCATATGGTGCGTCCATTTTTCCCAACAAAAGGTTAGAAGTGCTGGATGGATCAGATGTACAGCTCAGGCTGACCAACAACTATAACAATAAAATATTCACTGACTTTTATACCTATACAGATGGTAATCTGCTGATTAATCCGCAAAATAACGGGAACGCAAAAAATGCAGGTATTGGTCTTACGACATCCACCCTGCCGACAGAAATGCTGGATGTGGCGGGAGATGCAAGGATTAGAACAATTCCTTCCGGAACGCCGGTAACCAACGATTTTTTAATTTATGGGGAAAAATCAGGTGCTGCAAACAACGGAAAATTACACGGCCTGCTCTTTACCGGTTCTGCAACCCAGGAACTTTGCGGTGACGGAAACTGGCGCACGAGACTGTCTGCATGCAGCGGGAGTGGCGGTACCGCTAACCAGATCGCCAAATTTACGGCCGGCTTTGATATCTGCAACTCTACCATATGGGAAAATTCGACATCAGATTTTAATGTTGGTATCCATACAACGACCCCGCGATATAAATTTCACTCCATTGAAACGGGCATGTTTTCACATGCGGCCCTGAGCAGTGCCATTACGCAATACGTAGTCAGGCCATATCCGCTTGCAGTGGAATCATACAATACCGGCACGACAGCGGGGTACACCGGATTTTCTGTTTTTGGCGGTAGCGGCTCCTCACATAAGGATGAACTGAATATTTTTGTAGATGATAATAATATTACCTGCTTTACAAACCGTGGAAATCTGACGAATTTTTATTATGAACCAACAAATCCGGCCTATGCCAATGTTAGCATGTTGGGTTTTAACCCTGCCGGTTCCAGTACTTTGATCATGGATGATTTTTCAATAAGCCATTATACGGCACCAACACCCTTTACAAACACAAGGTTTTATGTTGAATCTCAGGACCACGGGAATACAATTGTAGCCTATGCCGGATGGATCAATAACAAAAGCAACGACAATGTCACATCCAATGCAAGCAGTTACGGGTTAAAGGCAGAAAGTGATAATGAACATGACCAGGTCAATATGAGCAATATCGGCGCAGATTGCATAGGAGGGAATGCATCGTCATTAAATATTGGCATTGTGGCAACCGCCAACAATACCTGTGCAAATTGTTCAACTGCAACTTCAATTGCCGGCCGGTTCAATGCATCGGGACCCCACAATAATATTGGAACGCAGATAACCATTCAAAACAATACCTCCACCGGTAAAAACCATACAGGAGCGGACATAACCGTGGCAAATAACGGCGATAACGCGGTTCAGACCGGTTCTAATGTATATATCTGGAGTTACGGCAACAGTTCAGAAAATATCGGTTATAAAGCAATCATTAACGACAATAACGCAACAACCAATCAGGGAGGCTATTTTGATGTATGGCAGGCCGGCACTTCTACAACGGAAGGCATATTTGCAAGAATTCCCGCAGTCTCCTGCACAAGCAGCTGCACGCAGTTTGCAGGTCATTTTAGCGGCCCAGTCCTTGTCCAGTCCACACCAATCTTTTCTGACTCTGCATTAAAGCAGAATATCCAGCCTATTCAAAAGCCTTTATCGTTGCTTGATAGTATAAACCCGAAAACTTATGAATTCAATAAAAATGCTATTCCTCAGCTCTGGCTTCCGGATGGCACACATTACGGTTTGATTGCGCAGGATGTAGAATCGGTGTTTCCACAGTTTGTTTCCAATGCAACGGAGCCGGCACTGAAAGATACTGCAGGCAATATTATTTACCCTGCTAAAAACTTCAAGGCTTTGAATTATAACGAATTTATACCTATCCTCATAGCATCCGTGAAGTCACAGCAGGTATTAATTGACACACTAACCAGTCAGCTTTCCAGCCTCCAGACATTGGTAAATGGCTGCTGCGGCGCTGCCCGGCCAGGACAAAGCGAAAACGGTCATTCAGAAACCATCACATTAAAAAACATCACAACGATTATCCTTGATCAGAATGTTCCCAATCCGTTCAAAGATCAAACCGATATCCGTTATTCCCTGACAGACGATGTCAAAAGCGCCACCATGCTCTTCTATGACAACAGCGGTCATGTGCTTCAGACCGTAGACCTGAAAGAAAGGGGACAGGGTGTGATTCATATCTATGCACCGGATCTCAGCAGCGGAATTTACACGTATTCGCTTATTGCAGACGGTAAAGTCATCGAAACCAAGCGGATGGTCAAATCGAAATAAACCTTCAGCAGAAAAAGATAAAAGCCCGATCCCCGCACCGCCGTCTCAGCCTAAACCCGAATGAGCGAAGGCTTCGCCGCAGCGAATGCGGGACCGCAGCTGCGATGGAACGCAGGCGTTTGTTTCAAAATAAATCACAAAAAACCGCTACTGCTTTTTCTCTTCCAGCTGCTTCTTTACAATGGCCAGTCCTTCGGCCAGTGTATGCGGGCGGTAGCCGAGGTCTTTCATCGCTTTGTCGAGGATGAAGCCCGTGCGCGGCGGTCGCTTTGCAGGCTGGTTCAGCTCCGGGGATGTAACGGGACGGATATACGATTTGTCGAGTCCGAAGAAATCAGCCACGGTATGGACAATGTCGATGATGCTCATGAGTTCGATGCCTGAAACATGATAGATGCCCTGTGCACGTTTCAGCGCGGCGGCTTCGCAGGCGGCGGCCAGGTCTTCGGCCAGCGTGGGCGAACGGTACTGGTCGGTGATGACGTTGATCGTTTTATGCTGCTCGAGCGAACTTTTGGTCCACAGCACGACGTTGGAACGCTGCGCATCGTCGACCACACCATAGATGATGATGGTGCGGATGATGGCATGATCGCAGCCGGACTGCGCGAGCACCTTCTCCGATTCCAGCTTGCTCCACGCATAATAGCTCAGCGGGTTGGGCCGGTCCGTTTCGCGGTAAGGGCCGCGCGCGCCGTCGAACACAAAATCGGTGGACAGGTGCACGATGTGCGCCTTATGGCCTGCAGCCCATGCGGCCAGCGTTTGAACGGCCTTCACATTCAGGGCCAGGCAGCCGGCGTGGTCCAGCTCGCACTGGTCGACATTCGTCATGGCGGCCGTGTTGATGATGCAGTCGGGCATGATGCGGTCGAGGAGGTTTCTGACTTCTGATTCATTCGTGATATCGAGCGGTGCGTAATCATATCCGGATTTCTCCCTGGTGCGGTTTTCGCCTTTCGACGTAGCGGTAAGCCGGATATCCGGGCGGTTGCGGAGCAGGTAAATGAGCTTCTGGCCGAGCAGTCCGTTGCTGCCTGTGAGGAGGATCTTCATCATATTATTTCAGAATGCGGTAAACAGGATAGCGGTTGTACGTTTTTTCAAAATACGGCGAATGCTCATAGATGTAGTGCAGCATCGCGCCCGGGTCTGCAGCAAATGCGGAATCGGCGGAACGCTTTTCCTCAAATGACTTCTTCAGCGCCTTGTCTTCCGAAAGCAAAGCGGCGGCTTTGTCTTCAAAGACATAATCCGAAAAATATTCTTTCTGCTGCAGCACGGCATCGAAAAATCCCCAGGAGAAAAACGAATCACCGCCGCGGGGCTCCAGGGTCTCCACGATGTACCGCGCAGCCGGCTGGCTGACCGGTATCAGGCAGTCGCCGCTGTGAAAACGGATGGTCTGCCTTTCTTCGCGGACCGTCGTGCGGCTGTGCAGGTAATGACCTTCGTACGGCCTGTTGCCGGTCTGCATGCCGGTGATGTAATACGCCGAAACGGCGATATCGGTGTCTTTCGGGAGGACCTGCATGGTGACGCGGTTCCATTGGAGCCGCTGGATGACTTCGTTCCAGGCCATGGGAACAACATAGTAAGCCGGCGCCTTCACCGAATCGGTAACTGCATAGTGGTCGTAAAAACGGATATCCTTGCGGTAAGGCTTTTGCCGGTCGTAATAGAGCCGCTGCATGCCCGTCACATCGCTGGTTTTGTGCATGGCTTCGTAACCCTTAAAAGGGATCATCTCAAAGCGCGATGTGTCTGCCGACCATTGCAGGGGGAACCAGGTCTGGGCTGCCGCTGCGGCCATGGCGGTTTTCCGCACCGACATGATCTCCCCGGCGTGGCTCGCCGTGTATTGGACGAGGTCCATCAGCAGGTCGTGCGTAGCCTGCACGCGTGCCGGAAACGGCTTCAGCATGTGGGTTTCGAGGACGAATCCGAAGGTGTGGAACAGCGCCGCATAGCCGGTCGCAAAGCGCGGTGTTTCCAGAAAGCCGTCGATGCCGCTGTCGGGCGTTTCATCGTGCGTGTTGACGTACGGGCACATTTCTTCGTTTTGTGCTTTCATCATGCCGTACAATGCGGGCAGCATGGTTTTGGTGAGGTACGTGCCGGCTGCAGGACCGAGCTTGTCGTGCTGTGTGGCAATGAGCGTCATCGTATACTGGTAGTCGGCGCCGTCGCTCACGTGGGTATCGGCAAACACGTCGGGATCCCATTTGCGGAACAGGCCCGTAAATGCTTTGGTATTGGCGGCATCGGCCTTGATGAAATCCCGGTTGAGGTCGAGGTTGCGTGCATTGCCGCGAAAGCCGTACGCTTCCGGACCTTCCTGGTTGGCCCGGCTGCAGCATCCGCGGTTGAGCGCTCCGTCGATATTGTAAACCGGCACGATGCAGACCACCACGCGGGCAAGCAGCGAATCGTATTTCCCGGAAAGCAGCTCCGTCGCCAGCCAGGCCGAAGCATCGATGCCGTCGGGCTCACCGGGATGGATGCCGTTGTTGATCAGGACGACGGCCTTGCCTTTTTTACGGATGGAGACCGGATCGAAATCACCATCGGATGAAATGACGAATACCTGGAGCGTTCTGCCGACATCGGTCAGTCCTGCGCTCTGAAGCTGTGCTGCAGCGTGGTATTCGTCGAGCCGGCGGTATACGGCGATGGCTTCGTCGTAAGTGAGCGACTGGTTCTTGCGGAACCTGAAGATATCTTCCTGGGCCAGGCTGCAACATGCTGCGCCCATGAACAATAAAAAAAGCAAACGTTTCATGGCTGATCTGTCGGTGTAAAACTACATTTTATTTCTGCTGGTGCCCTCCGGTTGAAGACCTGATCAACAGGTGTATCTCCATGGCCTCAGATGAGCATTGAACCGCACAGCCTTCGTCTTCAGGACATACGAAGGATATTTTTTAACCGTTAGTCCCGCGAAAACCGGGATGCGGAATTTAAAAATTTCTGCATCACGGGATAAGCGGTTTTCACAGATGCCCTATATTTGTTAAACGCAGCGTATGGCCACCACCGAAAAAAACTACTACCTCATTCTCGGTCTTTCGCGCACAGCAACGTACGATGACATCCGGCATGCTTACCGCATGCTGGCCATGCGCCATCATCCCGACAGGAACGAAGGCTCACGCGAGTCGGAGGAGCTGTTCAAGGAAATACAGGAAGCCTATCATGTGCTGTCCGACAGCGAGAAACGGCGGAAGTACGACCTGGCGAAAACGTGGAATTTCTCATACAGCTATTTCCGGCAGGTCCGGCATTATTTTATCGTGCATTCAGACCGCGATGAAGTGCGGCTGAACGAAGAGTTCACGATCACTTTTACGTATACGGGCGAGGGCCGGTTTTTCCAGAAGCCGCCAATGCAGCTATTTTACATCACGGGCAAGCCGTATGTCACATTTCGTAAGATCGTGATCGACGGTGTGGAAGTGAAGGAAACGAGCCTGGAATATACGGTGTCAGCCATGCATACCGGGGAGCTTGTGCTCGGACCGGCGACGATACGGATCCACAACGAAGCGTATACCACCGCCCCGCTGCGCATCCTGGTTACGCCGGCTCCCTGCTATTTCCGCAAAAATGCGGAAGCGGGCGACCATCCCCTCCTCTACCCGATGCATGCACGGCTGATTGCCGGCACCGAGCACCACAAGGTTTCGTACTATCAGGACCATGTGGTGGTCATTCCCCGCAGCGAGGCCGCACGGTATTATCACCACATCGGCACGTGCATCAAGATCGGCTGTGCGGGATGGGGCTTTTTCCTGTTTGCAGAAACCGGGCTGAATGAGCTGGCCGGGCTGCTTGCGGGCTCGCTGTTCGGCGGGATCTGCTGCCAGCTCTTTTACCTGGGCACGGGGATGAAATCAAAATTCTATTATGCGGCGCGGTATCCGGTGGTGGCGTTGTATGAAGCACGGGGCTACCGCAAAGGAAGGTATTCCGGGTCGCGATACCTGACGGGCACGGTACTGCGGTGGTTTACGGAATTGTTCGGGTAATGCATAATTTTAATCTGCTTGTCGCCTGAGCCATTCAATAAGTAATTAACTCTTAAATTTACTACCATGGAATACACTGAACGCGACCATCTGCAAGGTAAAACACCTGAGGTAACAGTGATGTATGAAAAGCTTATCAGGGAATTATTAAAATTCGGTCCGCTTAAAATTGATCCGAAAAAAACCAGCATCCATCTCTGCAACCGTTATGGATTTGCAGGAGTTTATACCCGAAAAGATTATATCAATTTAGAGGTTCATCTTGATTACAAGCTGTCAAGCAAACGCGTTACCAAAGTTGAACAGGCATCTGCAAACCGTTTTCATCATACCATAAAAATTGTTTCGGCAAAGGAAATTGATAAAGAATTGCTGGGCTGGCTGAAAGAAGCGTATGAACTAAAGGCATGAACCGTTACTATTTTTTGATATTTAACAGACAGCCCATTATGATTTCTTCATTGAACGCTATCATCAATTGTATCATTAAATAAGCATCATCCCTGCACCACCGTCTCAGCCTAAACCCCATGTAGCAAATGCTGCATGGCAAGCGAATGCGGGACCGCAGCTGCGATCGAACGCAGGCGGTTGTTTCCAAAAAAATAAAAACGGTAATTGTCGTCTGCCGATCAATAGTTGGACCCGGCGCCGCCGCCACCGAATTCACCTCCGCCGAATGGTGTTCCCTGCTCCCGCGCAGGCATGCCCTGTGGCGTAAGCGTCTGCGCGGCGATCAATGCTTCGGCGGTCACCCTGAGCACGGGATTGCGGTAGCGGTCTTCCCGGAGCGTGAAGCCCGCTTTGTCTGTTTTAAAATACCGCAGCGCCAGTCCCGCTGCGGATATCAGCAGCATGCCAGCAGCGATGAGGGCGAGCTCCGGGGACAGCACATGGTAATAATACCTGAATGTCAGTGCCGAAACTGCAATGAAAAGGAGCCCTGCGTTGAGCAGCTTCATATCCCGGCGCCTGTAGCCGCCATAAAGATACACCAGCGGAACGCACACGGTAAACGCATAGAACAGCCAGGCAAAAGGTATATCGCTGCCGGGTACGATCTCCATGTTCATCAGCAGCACGCTGCCTTCACGGACAATGAAATAGTTGCCTGCCGCATAGAAGAGCACGAGGGCGGCGATTTCCACCATTTCCAGCGACGGTTTCCAGAACAGCAGCTTCGGGTCGCATGCCTTTTTATGCACCGGAAAATAGACTGCCGCAGCGGTGATCATCAAAATAAACGGCAACAGCAGACGTCCTGCATCGCCGGCCTTCAGCGCAAGTGAAAATACCAGCGCCGTCCATGCTACAAAAGCGGCAAGCGCCAGCAGGCGTTCGGTGAACAGGATGGCGCCGGCAACCAGGCAGGGCAATGCCACGGCAGCCACCACGAGCACGATGTTTTCGCTCCCGGGTTCGATGATCAGCACGACGGCGGAAACCAGCAGCAGGATGCCGTTGTACAGCAGCGATTCAACCACACCCGATTTGTAGTGGTGGTTATTGCGTACGTAAAACGACAACGATCCCAGCGTGACTGCTGCATAAAAGAGCAGAAAGAAATTGACGCCGGCCGGGTTGTCGTAAATGCGGAAGAACAGTCCGAACAGTCCCATGGAGCACCACAACACGACGGTGGTCAGCAGGAATACGCCGGTACGGTAAAGCCAGTGGTGCTTTTTATAGGCGGGAGCATATATTGCCATGAGCGCAACGGCACTTTCCTTTTCCAACAGGCCATAGCGGTACCATTTGCGCACCTCTTCCCTGACCAGGAAGTTCATCAGCCGCACAGGGTCATAGATCAGCATGGGCCACGAATTGATTACGCATGGATTTGAGGAAACGGATCAGCCAGATCGAACCGCCGATATAAAAGGCCATCATCAGGTAGGCCGCGAGCGGTTCGGGGACGATATTAAAAATATGCATGGTGACCAAAAATGCTGCGCCGATAAATCCATAAACAACGGCCACCAGCAGCACATAAAAAGATTTTTCAGCCACTGCATAGCGCCACATCAGGTAAACCGATGTGGCAAGAAGGAGCGTCCAGATGATCTGCGACTGTGTGAACAGTCCGGCCAGCGCCGAGATGCCGGCCAGGTGGATGGCGAAATGGATCCACGTAAAAGCGAAATGGGCTTTGAAGCGCTGCTGCCTGTGAAGAAAGCCGCCGAGGCCGTATGCCAGGGCAAGCACAAATGCGGTAACGATCAGGCGGCCAGATGAGAAATCATTATTGGTCAGCAGCGCGACCGGCGTAACGGAAATACCCACCCAGGAAGCGAGCAGCGTGAGTCCCATGGCGAGCACACCCAGGTGATCGAAACGGTAAGCAACGAACAGCAGCACCATGGCGGGAATGAACGTCGCCAGTCCGTAACGGCTGCCGAATACGCTGTACTGCCACTGCAGGTATCCGAGGAAGATCAGGAACAGCAGGCAGCCCAGCAGCAGGATGTAATCATACGCGGAGCCTGGGCTCTCTGTCTTTTCCCTGCTGAACGGCGGAAGCGAACGGATGCAGTAATAAAAGCAGCCTGCACACAAGATGCCGATCAATGTGACAATTGCGGCATGACCGATCGTGTCGATGTTTTTATAGATCAGCACACCAAGTCCGCCGGCAAGGAGCGTAACGCCCAGATAGAGCAGCGTGCGAACATGCCAGTACAGTGAAAGCGGCTGTGTGCTTTCATGCTGCGCAATGCGTTCCGCCGTTGCCGGATCGAGGGCGCCGTCGGCTTTGAGCTTTTCGGTTACAGGGTTCAACCGGACAAATTTAGCAGGAATTTAAAATTGGCGGGGGGAAAATTGCAGGGTAGAAATTCAGAATAGCCAATGCAAACAGACGCGGATGCTGTGCATATTAAATTTTGCATTTTGAATTTTCAGATTTTTCATTCTTCGAACCACCCGCATCCGCCTGCAATTCCTTACCTTTGCAGCCTTTGGAAAGTCCAATACCGTTGCATTTTTACCGCCTGTTATTTCTGCTGTTGCTGCTATGCGGCCATGAAGCTTATCCGCAATGCAGCAGCACGGTAAGCACTTTTCCATACCTGGAAGATTTTGAATCCGGCAAAGGCGGGTGGTCCGACGGCGGCACGCTGAGCGACTGGGCATGGGGAACGCCTGCAAAACCTGTGATCAGCGGGGCAGGCAGCGGTCTGAAGTGCTGGATCACCGGCGGGCTGACTGGCTCCGCATACAACGGCGGTGAACGGTCGTATGTGGTCAGCCCGTGCTTCGACTTCACAGGTCTTGCGGTGCCTTTCTTCGCCGCCCGCATCTTCTGGGAAACGGAAAAGCAATACGACGGCGCCAATCTGCAATATTCAACGGACGGCGGAGCCACGTGGCAGAATGCCGGCGCATTTGCCGATCCTGCCGACTGCCGGAACAGCGGATGGTTCAATTACACATCCATCACCAACCTGGCTACGCTGGCCGGTGTGAAGGAAGGCTGGTCGGGAAACATACAGCCCACATCGGGAAGCTGTCTTGGCGGCCTGGGCAGCAACGGCTGGATCACCGTAAAGCATATGATGCCCTACCTCGCCGGGGTGCAGCAGGTGCTGTTCCGTTTTACGTTCGGCTCGGGCACAACGTGCAACGCTTACGACGGCTTTGCCTTCGACAGCGTGGTTGTTTCTGAATCGCCACCGGTGCCGCTGCCCGGTATACAGGTGACGCCATCGGGATGCAACCCGCCATCCGGCACCGTAACCGTCAGCGTAACCGGTCCTCCCCCGCCCTATGCTTACAGCTGGTCGCCGAATGTGAGCAGCACCGCACAGGCTTCGCAGCTGGCCACGGGAACGTATACGGTTACCGTTACCGACGCATCGGGATGCACGGCGTCGGCTACGGCCGTCGTGACGCAGACGCCTGCCGTATCGCTTGTGGTTACGCCGTTTCCCGACACGTGCAGCACTTCGCGGGGCCTGGTACTTTCCGTCCCGTCGGACGGCACGCCGCCATTCGGCTTTCTATGGAGTGACGGCAGCAGCGGGCAGGACCTCAGCCATGCTGCCTCCGGCACGTATACCCTTACCGTTACCGATGCGGCCGGATGCACGGCGGAGGCGGAAGCGGATGTCGGCGACACCGGATCTTTTGTTTTCGACCTCGGTCCCGATCTGGTCATCTGCGGTCATGATCCGCATGTGCTGACACCGGCCGTTGCAGGATCGGTTTTGTGGCAGGACGGCACGACAACAGACCCCTATATCCTGACTGCACCGGGATTATATTCAGCCGTGGTGACATCACCTGAAGGCTGCACCGCCACCGACAGCGTGACGGTCACGGAAAGCTGCCTGGACGATGTGCTGCTGCCGGCCGCGTTCTCGCCCAACGGCGACGGGTTCAACGACCTGTTCTCCGCCTATGGAACAGCGGTTAGCAGCTTTACCCTGCAGGTGATGAACCGCTGGGGCGCGGTTGTTTTCAGCGGCACGGACCTGCTGCAGGGATGGGATGGCCGGTTCCGTGGCCGTGATTGTCCGGCCGGAATCTATGCCTGGCGGGTGGTTTTCCGGACAGGCAACAGCGAAAGCCGCACCAGGCGCGGCACGGTGCTCCTCATCCGCTGAGCAGAAAAAATGATTACCTTCGTGCGCTTTTCAGCACCCTATAGCTAAATTCTTATGTTTAAACCGTTGGGCCGCCGGCCTTATTGACCGCTTTGCATTTCAGAGATTTTCATTTTGAGCCTCAGCTGATGGAAGGCCTGGATGCGATGGGATTTGAAACCCCCACACCGATCCAGGAACAGGCCATTCCATTTATCCTGGAAAACCGGGACCTGATCGCCTGTGCACAGACCGGCACCGGTAAAACGGCTGCCTACCTGCTGCCCATCATTAACAAGATCATCCAGTCCAATGACGAGCAGTTCAACACGCTGATCATTGTGCCCACACGCGAGCTGGCCATCCAGATTGATGAGGCGCTCCAGGGTTTTGCCTATTTCGCACCGGTGAGCTCCATTGCCATCTACGGCGGCAACGACGGCATTTCTTTCGACCAGGAGAAAAAGGCGCTGATGCATGGTGCAAGCATCATCATTGCCACACCGGGCCGCCTGATCTCACACCTGAGCATGGGTTATGTAAAAGCGGACGGAATCAAGCACCTCGTGCTTGATGAAGCCGACCGTATGCTCGACATGGGATTCAATGAGGATATCAACAAGATCATCGGGTATATTCCGCCCAAACGGCAGACGCTGATGTTCTCGGCCACCATGCCACCGCGGATCCGGACGCTTGCACAGCAGACGCTGCATCATCCTGCACACATCAACATCGCCGTATCCAAGCCTGCCGAAGGTGTGATGCAGGGCGTTTACATCCTGCATAACGAGCAGAAGCCTGCTTTGATCCGTGAGCTGCTTTCCGGCAAGAGCATTCCGTCGATCCTGATTTTCTGTTCCAAAAAAGACCGTGTCAAGCAGCTGGAGCGTGAATTGCGCAAGCTGAAGTTCAACGTCGATGCGATCCATTCCGACCTGGAGCAGGAAAAGCGGATCGAGGTGCTGCGTCAGTTTAAAAACAAAAACCTGCAGATCCTGGTGGCAACCGATGTGCTGTCGCGCGGCATCGACATCGACTCGATCGGCCTGGTGATCAATTACGATGTTCCTAACGACGCCGAAGACTACATCCACCGTGTCGGCCGTACTGCACGTGCGGCAACCACCGGCGTCGCCCTGACGCTGGTCAACAACGAGGACCAGTACAAGCTCCGCAGGATCGAGCAGCTTATCGGCGAACCGCTGCGCAAGCTTCCATTACCGTCGCATCTCGGCGCAGCGCCGGAATATAATCCTGACAGGCCGACGGGGCAAAGGGGGAAGCGGAATTTCAATCGCAAGAAAAGAAAATAGTTTATAGTTTTTAGTCTATAGTTTATAGTTGGGGCGTTTGGCAGGATATATGAAATTCTGATGGTTTAAAGTTTCAGGTTTAAAGTTTAAGGTTTCTGCTAAATCAGTTTAAAGTTTCAGGTTTAAAGTTTAAGGTTGCTGCGCTAAATCAGTTTAAAGTTTAAAGTTTAAAGTTTAAAGTTGCTGCGCTAAATCAGTTTAAAGTTTAAAGTTTAAAGTTGCTGCGCTAAATCAGTTTAAAGTTTCAGGTTTAAGGTTTAAAGTTGCTGCGCTGCTTTTGAAATTAGATTAACGTTTAAGATTTTGTTGTTCTGACAGGCTTTGTGAACGATTCCTGTCTCTGTCAGATTAAATAAACTCTCCTTCACTTCTGGAAGACAATAAAGTTAGGCATTGCCATTCCGGTTATCTCTTTCACCATCAAACCTGGACCATGCTTATTTGGACAATCCTTTTTTCTTTAAACGGATTCAACTTTAAACTTTAAACCTTAAACTTTAAACTTTCCGTCCATTTTAATTTAATGCGAATTCAACTATAAACTATAAACTATAGACTATAAACTCCCTTCACTTCGTTCGGGATGACAATAGAATTAGACATTGCCAGCCGGTTAGCTCCTCTATACCATCAAACCTGCATTCCGGCCTGGACCATGCTTGTCGGGACAATCTTTTTTTCTTTATACGGATTCAACTTTAAACTTTAAACCTGAAACTTTAAACTCACTGTCCATTTTGTTTTATACGAATTCAACTATAAACTATAAACTATAAACTATAGACTATAAACTTTTATTGAGTTATTTATTGATTTCGTATCCCGTCAACCGCACTTCAATGGTGCCCTTTTTAGGGTCTTTGCCTTTCCGGCTGTCTTCGGCATTGTTGTTCAGGTCGACGGCGACGGCTTTGGGGACTTTGAATTTTTTTACGTCGACCGTGAATACGATCCGGTCGGGCAGGCTGTATCGGGCAGCGTCACCATAATGATAGGATGCATCGATCGTACCGTTGGTGCGGGTGGTGATCTGTGACCGGAGGATGAGGTGGCGGCGGTGGTCGATCCAGCAGCGGGCAAGGATCACTTCCATCGTGTCGCTCAGCGGCAGCAGGCTCACCACCTGAACCGGAATACCATTCACCGAATCGGTTCCCTGCAGCACGGCAGTGTAATTTTTCCTGTCGCTGATGGCGCGGAAAACCTGGTCGAAACCCTGCCTCGGCAGAATGGCAATGCCCTTCGAGACGATGCGCATCTGGTCAGGCTGCTGAAAATAAAGCCGGGCATGCATCGGCAGGATACGGATGAATGGAATGTCGGCGGTGATGGTGGCCTGCGCGGAATAATTCCGGACTCGGCTGTATGCAGCGGTTACACCACTCAGGATTTCCTCGGCTGTCTGTCCGGCAGCAAAGTGCACGGTGAGGATCAGGCACAATATGAAGTGGCGTTTCACGAGAGCAGGTCTTTCCGGTTAAAATGATATAAAGCCAGTCCGGTAAACCCGGCAATATGCAGCAGCATGACGGACATGCTCTGCACAATCTGTCGCACCGGCAGCGGCTGGTCGAAGAAGCTTTTCCAGACGATCATGTGGGTGGTAAACAGGAACGGCTTGATGCGGTCGAACAGGGGAATATCCATTGTACCGATGATGGTAAACAGAATGATGACGGCCATGGTGGTAATGATCGGTCCGATGCTGTTGGATGCATAGCACGACAGCAGCAGCGAAAATGAGGCGATGAGCATCAGCGCCACAAACGCCGCACCAAGCGCTGCCATGAAACGCCAGAGCACATCGTCCTGCTGCAGGATGACCAGCTCGTCGCTTTTCAAAACCACCAGGTCGCCATTGCCGAAGATCAGCAGTCCGCCGCCCAGTGCCAGGATGCCCAGCCACGCCAGAAGCAAAAAAGTGTACACGCCGCCGGCCACCAGCTTGGACAGGAGCAGGCTGGTGCGCGACACCGGCCGCGAGGCCAGCAGCCTGATCGTACCTGCAGCGGCTTCACCGGAAACCAGGTCGCCGGTTACCAGCGCAACAAGCAGCGGTATCTGCAGAATCAATGTCTGCAGGATGATAAAGCAGACCAGGTTGCCGTTGACAATTTTGCCCGACATGATAAAGGACTGCTCGAACGACTGCGTGATGAACCCGATGTACGATTCACCATCCTTAAGCATGGCCAGGTGGATGATGCCAACGATGACGGTGATGGCGATAAAGCCGATGTAGCTGCGCGGCCTTGCGGCAATACGCTGGAGCTCGGTGCGGATGACGGTGAACATATCAGCTTTTTACGGCGGTCAGGTTTAAAAAATAATCCTCGAGCTTTTTCCTGGAATCAATGGCCGTCACTCCTACCCCGTTGCTGCAGAAGAATGCATTGAGCCAGGGCACATCTTCCTTACCGATATGGAAGATCAGCCGGCCGTCTTCCACGCGATCCAGCAGCTGCCGCCACGATGAGCCGTTCACGGCTGCCATGGCCTGCTGCGGATCATCGACAGTAAAGCCGGCCACCAGGGCCGTCGCATGCAGCAATTCAGCCACACTCCCTTCCACCACAGCTTTGCCTTTGTCCATGATGAGCATACGCGTGGCGATCAGCTCGATTTCGGAAAGGATGTGCGACGACAGCACCACCGTCTTGCCGAGGTCGCGGCTCAGGTGGGTGATCAGGTTGCGCATGTCGATGATGCCCTGCGGATCTAGACCGGTGGTGGGTTCATCCAGTATGACCAGCTGCGGATCATGGATCAGCGCCTGCGCCAGGCCAAGCCGTTGACGCATGCCATGGGAGTATGCCTTCACCGGATCTTTCTCGCGGCCTTTCAGTCCGACGAGGCTGAAAATTTCTTCGAGCCTGCTCCGTGTGGGGTGGTATCCGGACAGACGCGAGAAAAGAATGACGTTCTTCTCTGCCGGCAGGTACAGGTAAAAATCCGGCTTCTCCACAATGGCCCCGGTATGTGCCAGGATGCTGCTGCGGTTTTCGCGAAGCGGCTTTCCGAATATCCGGATCTCGCCCGACTGTGGCCGGATGAGCGTCAGCAGCATGCGGATGGTGGTGCTCTTGCCGGCGCCGTTGGGACCGAGGAATCCGTACACATCGCCTGATTGCACGCCAAAGCTCAGCCCGTCGACCGCGCGGAAAGCGCCGTACGATTTCACCAGGTTGCTGACTTCGATGATTTTTTCAGACAAATTACAAAGTTTAGAAGGTTTAGAAGGTTTAGAAGGTTTAGAAGGTTTAGAAGGTTTAGAAGGTTTGAAGGTTTGGAAAGTTACGAAAGATCGTTTAGAAAATTAAAGCCATTGAACCTACGGCTGAGCTTGAATATATCCAGGAAGCCATTTTGAAACGGAGAGATTGGTCAAAAGACCGCACAGGCGTCTCAGGCTAAACCCGGCAAAGCAAGGCCTTTTCAGGCCGCAGCGCATGACGGGCCTGCAGATGCAGCACGGCATGAACGGTTGTTTCCAAAAAATGCAGTTTACGCAAAAGCCATTACATTTGGCCTATGGCGGTAAGGATTGAAATGCTTCGTGCGCTGCAACGGGAAACCGTAGCGGCTGGCGCGGTGCTGGTGGCGGTATCGAAGACCAAGCCCGTTGCCGACATCCTGGAAGCATGGGAATCAGGTCAGCGTGTCTTCGGTGAAAATTACGTGCAGGAGCTTGCGCAAAAACAGCCCCTGCTGCCCGAAGACATCGCATGGCATTTCATCGGCCACCTGCAGCGCAACAAAGTAAAATTCATTGCACCGTTCGTCAGCATGATCCACGGCGCCGATTCCGTTGCACTGCTGGAAGAGATCAGCCGTCAGGCGGTGAAGCACAACCGCATCATCGACTGCCTGCTGCAGATACGCATTGCAAAAGAGGAAACGAAATTCGGCCTGCCTGTGGACGAAGCCGAAACCATGCTGGCGTCGGAACAGGTGCGTGAACTTCCGGGCATTCGCGTGTCCGGCATGATGGGCATGGCCACACTGACCGAAGACCGTTCGCAGATTCGTGAAGAGTTCAGGGGCCTTTCCGATTTTTTCAGAAGGATGCAAAAAAAACATCCGCAGCTGCAATGGCTCAGCATGGGCATGACATCAGACTACCGCATCGCACTGGAAGAAGGAAGCAACATGGTGCGGATCGGCTCGGCGATTTTCGGAGACCGGTAACGTGGTCTGTCTTTCCTTCCTTTTATAACGGAAAATATTTTTTCAGGCTTTCGCTGAAGTGCGCAGGCGCTGTGCAGGGCTTCATCGTTTCCTTGCTGAGAAAAACGAGCGTGGTGGATGCGCGGTTCAGCAGCATGTTCTGCGCATTGTATGTTTCATATTCAAACTGCAGCCGCACGGCAGGCATGGCGGTGATGGTGGTGAAAATGGTCAGCAGGTCGTCGTAGTATGCAGGCTTCATGTAGCGGATGTGGTATTCCGCGACGGGCAGAATGATGCCATCGTCCTCCATTTTTTTATAGGTGAAGCCCAGCTGCCGCAACGATTCCACACGCGCCACCTCGAAATACTGCGCATAATTTCCATAGTAGACATAGCCCATCCGGTCGGTTTCGGCGTAGCGCACACGCAGGGTGATCTCGGTTTTATACATTTTTTAAGAAGCTGATATTGCGAAGCAAATTTTTTTTCCGGCCGGAGTAAAAATAGAGAGTTTATGCTTATCATTGTACAGCTTAACCCCAGCCGTTTTCCTGATGTTTCCTCCCCTTTGCCGTGCCCTGCCGGTTATCCTTGCGATGACCGCCTGCAGTGCGGCCACACGGATCGATCATACCGCAACGCAGCAATACCCGCTGGGAACACCGGGATACAACCAGCCCGATTCAGACATATATTATACGGTGCTTCCGTACAAGCTTGCACTCGACAGCGAAATGGATGTTGCGCTGGGCGTTTCGGAGCAGGTAATGGAAAAGGGACAGCCGGAAGGACTGCTCGGCAATTTTGTTGCAGACCTCAGTCTCGCTGAAGCGAACCTGCGTTATCATCCCGCCGACGGTCATGGCATCGACTGCTGCTTCCTGAATAACGGAGGACTCCGCGCCGAACTGCCGAAAGGCACGATCACGAAAAGAAAAATTTTCGAAGTGATGCCATTTGAAAACGAGCTTGTCGTGCTAACGATCGACGGCGCCACCATGCAACGCCTGCTCGACTTCATGGCGGGCAAAGGCGGCGTGCCGGTTTCGGGTTTGCGCTTCCGCATTGCCGGGACGCATGCCGAATCGGTGATGATCGGCGGAAAGCCTTTTGATTCAACGGCAACATACAAGGTGGTCACTTCCGACTACCTCGCTAACGGCGGCGACAACCTGTTTTTCCTTGCAGCCGCTCAGCGCCGCGACCGCCTGGACCTCAAGATCCGCGATGCCATGATCAGCTATATTGCAGCGCACCCTGACATTAAGGTAACAACAGACCAACGCATCAGCCATGAACAGTAGAAGGGATTTTATCCGCAAGGTAACGGCTGGTGCGGTATTTACCGGTCTCGGCGGTGTGCCCTGGGATCTGCTTGCAGCAAAGGAAATGGTGAAGATCACCGTGCTGCATACCAACGACGTGCACAGCCATGTGGAACCTTTTCCGGCAAACGATCCGAAATGGCCCGGTCTGGGCGGTGCAGCCGAACGTGCCACGATCATCAACCGCATCCGCAACGAAGAAAAAAATGTGCTGCTGCTCGATGCAGGCGATATCTTCCAGGGCACGCCCTACTTCAATCTTTACGACGGCGAGGTGGAGATGAAGCTGATGAGCAAAATGAAATACGATGCATCGGCGATCGGCAACCATGATTTCGATCATGGCGTTGATGGCCTGAGCCGGTCGCTTGCGCATGCAGACTTTCCGCTGCTGTGTGCCAATTACGATTTCACCGGCACGCCGATGGCTGGCAAGACACAGGACTATAAGATATTTACACTCGACGACATCCGCATCGGCGTATTCGGTCTGGGCATCGAGCTGAAGGGGCTGGTGGATCCGCACATGTATGGTGCGACGGTTTACCTCGATCCGCTGGAACGGGCCGCTGTAGTCACGCACCTGCTTAAGAAAGAAAAAAAGTGTGATATCGTCATCTGTCTTTCCCACCTTGGATTCAAATACCCGGATGAAAAAATTTCGGATGAAGTGCTTGCAAAAAAATCACTCGACATCGACCTCATCATCGGCGGTCATACACACACATTCATCGATACACCTTACCGGTATTTCAACCGCGACAACAAGCCTGTAATGGTTGCCCAGGTGGGCTGGGCGGGCATCCGCCTCGGCCGCATAGACTTCTTCGCGGAGCGGAAATCAAAGAAAATTTTTGCATGCGGCAACTCAGTAAAAGTTTTCTCAAATGCAAGCTAAAAAAAAATTTTTTTTTATTTTTATTCTGTCAATATTTGCGTACTTATTAACCCGAAACTAACCTACATTTACAATCACCATTATTTACAGCGGAATCTTGAGCATGGAGAAATCTTTTGAAAAAGTATGGGAAAATTGCCTTAAGCTCATCCGGGATAATGTTTCACCCCAGAATTATAAAACGTGGTTCGAACCGATTAAAGCAGTAAAGATTGAAGATAAAATCCTGACGATAGAAGTGCCCAGCCAGTTTGTTTATGAGTGGCTCGAAGAGCATTACATCGACCTGCTTCGGAAGACCATCAAGCACGAGCTCGGAAGAGACGGCAGCCTGGAATACAGCATCGTGATGGAGAATGCATTTAACAATGCAAAGCCCTACACCGTAAAATTTCCGACAAAGAACAACAGCGTCACCAGGAACCCTGCAGTGACCGTACCGCTTACGATCAACCAGGGCATCCGTAATCCGTTCATCATCCCCGGACTGAAAAAGGTGGATGTGGATTCGCAGCTCAACCCGAACTACTCCATCGAAAATTTCGTGGAAGGCGACTGCAACCGGCTTGCACGCTCTGCGGGATTCGCCGTTGCAAAAAAGCCGGGCGGGACGTCTTTCAACCCGCTGCTGATCTACGGCGCGGTGGGCATGGGTAAAACACACCTGTCGCAGGCCATCGGCATCGAGATCAAGAACAACACGCCGAACAAAACCGTGCTGTTCGTTCCTTCCGAAAAATTTATCCAGCAGTTCATCGACTCGGTTAAAAACAATACACAGAACGACTTCACACATTTTTACCAGATGATCGATGTGTTGATCATCGATGACATCCAGTTTTTTGCAGGAAAAGAAAAAACACAGGACATCTTCTTCCATATTTTCAATCACCTGCATCAGAATAACAAACAGATCATCCTTACTTCTGATAAATCACCGGTCGACCTGCAGGGAATGGAACAGCGGCTGCTGTCGCGCTTCAAGTGGGGACTGTCTGCCGACCTGCAGCAGCCCGATCTCGAAACGCGCATCGCCATCCTGAAAAAGAAAATGTATGTCGACGGCATCGAGCTTCCGAATGACATCGTTGAATATATTGCCTACAGCATCACCAGCAACATCCGTGAGCTGGAAGGCGCACTGATCTCGATCATCGCCCAGTCGTCGCTGAATAAAAAAGCGATCACACTGGAGCTGGCCAAGCAGATGATCGATAAATTCGTGAAGAACACTTCGCACGAAATTTCCATCGACTATATACAGAAAGTGGTTTGCGATTATTTCGACCTGCCGCTCGACCTCCTGAAATCCAAAACACGGAAACGTGAAGTGGTGCAGGCACGTCAGCTGGCCATGTACTTTTCAAAAAGCCTGACCAAATCGTCGCTCTCCAACATCGGCATCCACTGCGGTGGCAAGGACCATGCAACGGTGCTGCACGCCTGCCGCACGGTCAACAATCTGATCGAGACCGACAAGAAGTTCAAGGCCCAGGTGCAGGACCTTCAGAAACGCATCAACGTCAGCGCCAAGTAAGCGTGTCATTGCATGGCTTTGTCCATGCGACTTCCGTCAACCCCATTTCCAGTGAAAAAAATCCTGATGGTTTGCCTCGGCAACATCTGCCGTTCGCCATTGGCCGAAGGCATCCTGCGCAGCAAAGCACTGCAGCATGGCCTGGATGTGGAAGTCGATTCGGCAGGAACCATTTCATGGCATGCCGGTCATCCGCCGGATGAGCGGTCGGTGGCGGCAGGTAAAAAAAGCGGCATCGATATCGGCGCGCTCCGTGGCAGAAAAATAACAACCGCGGATTTCGACCGGTTTGATCTCATTCTGGTCATGGATGCCCAGAACTATTCCGACGTCGCTGCCCTTGCAAGAGATGCCGGCGATCTGGCCAAAGTGCATCTGCTGCTGGAGTTTGCCGGCCATGGCCGGAACGATGTCCCCGATCCTTACTACGGCACCATGCAGGATTTTCACGATCTTTACCGTCTGCTCGACGAAGCCTGTAACCTGCTGATCACCCGGCTCCGGGAGCACAAACTGTAAACTCCGCGGTTTTGAATCCTGCTTACGGCAAGCTCTACCTCATTCCAAACACCCTCGGTGGCGCAGCGGTTACGGATGTGATCCCCGAAGGAACGCTGCAAAAAATCCGGGGCCTTTCGCATTTCATTGCTGAAAGTGAAAAGTCAGCACGACAGTTTTTAAAATCAGCGCAGACACCGGTTCCGCAAAGCGCACTGCAGATTGCCGTCATCGATAAGCATGCAGCGGCCATACCGGTCCGTGAAATGATGCAGCCGCTCTATGCAGGTCACGACATGGGGCTGCTCAGCGATGCAGGCAGTCCGGCCGTGGCTGATCCCGGAAATATTTTTGTGCGGCATGCGCATGCCAACGGTATCCGTGTGGTGCCGCTTACCGGTCCGTCGAGCCTGCTGCTGGCGTTGGCTGCATCGGGTCTGGAAGGACAACGTTTCTGCTTTCACGGATATCTTGCCGTTGAACGGCAGGAGCGCATCGCACAGATCAGGCAGCTGGAGAAAGAATCCGCTGCCAGACGGCAGACGCAGCTCTTCATCGAAACGCCTTACCGCAATAACGCGCTGCTGTCGGACCTGCTGTCAACCTGCCGGAACAGCACCCTGCTGTGCATTGCGTGTGATCTGACCCTCGGGACCGAGATGGTTCAAACGATGAGCATAACCCTGTGGAAAAAATCTGTACCGGATCTTCACAAGCGTCCGGCCGTATTCCTACTTTTACATCAATGAAATCCCTTGATCTGAAAGCATTCCGCCAAAAGGTATCGCGGAAGAAAAAAATATACACCACTTTTTTACGCGGACTGCACCGCCGGAAAGTGCGCGGCATCGACCCGATGGCCATCCGCCTCAACCACGAATCCTTCAGGGAGATCGACTGCCGGACCTGCGCGAATTGCTGCAAGACGATGACACCGACCTATACCAAATCGGATATCCGCCGCATAGCAGCCCATGTGAACATGACGCCTGAAGCCTATAAGGAGAAATACCTTTACCTCGACGATTCAGGCGACTGGATGCACTACAACCTCCCCTGCCATTTCCTTGGCAAAGACAACCTGTGCACCATTTATGATATCCGTCCGCTCGACTGCCGGGGGTTTCCGCATACGCACAAGAAGGATTTTGTCAATGCAGCCACGGTCAATATTCAGAACATCACCTACTGTCCGGCAACGTTCCGTATTGTGGAGAAGATGTATGAAAAAATTATTTTGAAAAAATAAGCCGGTCTAAGTTACAGGTTGGCGGGTTTCGGAAAATTGTTTAGTCGCAAGAGTTCCTCACTTCCTTCGGACCGATAATGTTGTTATAGGAAAGCAGTCTCACGGCATGGGATCACGTACTGCGTTCGGGGTGACAATTACGTTTTCAGAAAATTCGTTTAGCCGGAAGAGATGCCTTACTTCGTTCGGGATGTTGTTATAGGAAAGCAGTCTCACGGCATGGGATCCCTCACTTCGTTCGGGATGACATGGTAGTAGTGTTATTATCCCAAGGCCGGGAAGATCGTTGTTTAGTTTGAATTTCATTCCGGCCTTGCATAAACATGAAAAGAAAACTGAACATTTCGCTAATCGAATTCAACTTTAAACCTTAAACTTTAAACCTTAAACTGTTAGTAAGAAAATCTTATCGCCAATCGCCCGAACTATAAACTACAAACTATAAACTATAAACTTTTTTCAGGAGATCCCTCACTGCGTTCGGGATGACATTGTAGTATTAGTATCCCAAGGCCGGGAAGATCCGAAATTCAGTCAAATCACGTCACGGCCTTGTAAAACATGAAAAAAAACCTGAACATTTTACTAATCGAATTCAACCTTAAACTTTAAACTTTAAACCTTAAACTGAATAATTGAAAGCGTTCTGTGCGCCACCCCCGGCCCCTGAAGGGGCGCGCACCATGGATTTACCGGCTGTTCCGTACCGGCCTTGCATAGACAAACGTGACTCATTCGCAAATCGAATTTAACCTTAAACTTTAAACGTTAAACTTCAAACTGTTAGTAGGAAAATCCTTTCGCCAATCGCCCCCAACTATAAACTATAAACTATAAACTTTTTTCCGGAGATCCCTCAATGCGTTCGGGATGACAATTACATTTTCAGAAAATTCGTTTAGCCGGAAGAGATCCCTCACTTCGTTCGGGATGACATTGTAGTAGTAGTATCCCAAGGCCGGGAAGATCCGAAATTCAGTCAAATCACGTCACGGCCTTGTAAAACATGAAAAAAAACCTGAACATTTTACTAATCGAATTCAACCTTAAACTTTAAACTTTAAACCTTAAACTGAATAATTGAAAGCGTTCTGTGCGCCACCCCCGGCCCCTGAAGGGGCGCGCACCATGGATTTACCGGCTGTTCCGTACCGGCCTTGCATAAAACAAACGTGACTCATTCGCAAATCGAATTTAACCTTAAACTTTAAACTTTAAACTTTAAACTTTGAACTTTAAACTGAATAATTGAAAGCGTTCTGTGCGCCACCCCCGGCCCCTGAAGGGGCGCGCACCATGGATTACCGGCTGTTCCGTACCGGCCTTGCATAAACAAACGTGACTCATTCGCAAATCGAATTTAACCTTAAACTTTAAGGGCATCTCTAAAAACCTCTTATACTGCGTTGCAGAAAATTTTTAAAATCCTCATTTACGTTTAGTAAACTCCGGTTTTAAAAATTTTCTGCGCCTTGTCTAAGAAGGTTTTTAGAGCGCCCTTGAAAAATTACCTTCGAAATTATACTTACCAGATACCCCTAAAACTTTAAACCTTAAACTCTCAGTACGAAAGCTTTTTCGCCAATCACCCCAACTATAAACTACAAACTCTAACTATAAACTTTTTTCAGAAGATTCCTCACTTCGTTCGGGATGACATGGTAGTGTTAGTATCCCAAGGCCGGGAAGATCCGGAAGTCAGTCAAATCACGTCCCGGCCTTGTAAAACATGAAAAGAAACCTGAACATTTCGCTAATCGAATTCAACCTTAAACCTTAAACTTTAAACCTTAAACTGTTAGAAAGAAAATCTTTTCGCCAATCGCCCCCAACTATAAACTACAAACTATAAACTATAAACTACAAACTATAAACTATAAACTTATTTCTTCTTCCTTGTTAAGGGAAATTCCTCCCTCCTGATCATGCCATTTTGCAAACCGGCGATCACGGCCATGAGGGAGTTGTCGGGCAGCAGCTCGTAGGTGATCTTTTGCGGGAAATCGTGCATGGGGTTTTCAAAAGCAAAAAGGCTGTCGTTTGAAAAAGTGAGGTGGAACTCAATGGGACGGCCGTCGTTCTGATCTTTCACAACAGGAATATAATACAGCGTACCGTTCCGCTGCTCGAGCGAAACGTATTCTGCAGAAAGGGTATCCCTGCCGCGGATGAAATAGCTCTCACCGAGATAGACGGAATCGTTTTTCACATGCCATGTTTCGGCATAGGTTCCCTGGTCCGAGATGTTTTCCCATCCGCCAAGCAGCCAGCTCATCTTCTTTATGCTGACACTTTTGGATGACTGGGACCAGGCTGTCGTGGCTGAAAGGATGATGATAATAATCAGGTATCGTTTCATAAAGCTGTTGTGAACCGTGCAAATGTAAAAAAGCGATGCAATAAAAAAAGGCGTGACATGAATGAACATGTCACGCCTATAATCCTGGTGCCGGAATTATTTCTGGATGGAGAACCGTTTATAGATGACCCCTTCTCCCGTATTGACGCGGAACATATACATGCCTGCCGGAAGGTTGAGGTTTTCGAACTGCCATTCGTTGAGGCCTGCGTTGGCGGTCCGTATGGTGCTGGCCATCACCTGTCCGAGCTGGTTGAAAATTTCGACCGGCATCTGTGCATGCTGCGTGGCAGACAGTCTTACACTGAAGTCTCCGGATGCAGGATTCGGGAATAGCGAAATCATATCGTCCTGTGGCGCGTTCCGTTTCACCGGCTGGGCAGGCTTATGCGGTACGGCATTGGAATCGATCACATGATAAATCTCGCCGCTGGATGCACTGGCCAGGTAGAGCTCTTTATTCATGTCTTCGCCGAAGCTGGTATAGCTGAAAGGATCGAAAGTAGCCAGGTAACGGTTGACCCAGACACCATGATCCTTGTATATGGTACGGAAAACGCCGGTGCAGAAGTCGGTATAAAAATATTTGCCGAGCATGTTCGGAAAGCGCGTGCCGCGGTAAACATAACCCCCCGTAATGCTTCCGCCGCAGGGAACAGACTGATGCTCATACTCGGCTATTGGAAATATGGGCGGCTGGTTGGCTGCGTCGCAGTTGGACTTAAAGAAATGAGCCCCTTCCCAGCAGCTCCAGCCGTAGTTTTCGCCACCGCTGCTTGAAGCCGGCTGCACATTGATTTCTTCGTATTCATCCTGTCCCACATCGGCGATCCACATGTTGCCGTTCTTGCTGTCGAAGCTGAACCGCCAGGGATTGCGCAGGCCGGAAGCCCAGATCTCGCCGCGGTGACCGGCTTGCCCGGCGAATGGATTGGTTGGCGGAATGGAGTATTTGATGCCATTGCCATGGTGGCGGATATCGATACGCAGGATCTTGCCGAGAAAGGTCGACATGTCCTGTGCGTTGTTCATCGGGTCGGCTGCATCGCCGCCATCGCCGAAAGCAATATACAGGTAGCCGTCGGGCCCGAACTGCAGCTGACCGCCGTTATGGTTTACGAAAGGCTGCTTCACGGTCATATAGATGAGCTCGGATGAAGTATCAGCCTTGTCGGGGTTGTTTGCATCCACCTCATAGCGTGAAATGCGGCTGTTGCCGGCCTTGGTGATATAATCGACATAAAAATACCCGTTGGAGGAATAGCTGGGATCGAATACCAGACCAAGCAGACCCTGTTCATCGCCGGTGGTCAGCACCTTACTGGACATATCGAGAAACGGTGCAGCGCTTTTATTTCCTGCCGTGTCGCACATCCAGATCTTTCCGCCGCGTTCAACAATAAACAGCCGGCTGTCGCCTGCATTGACAATACCGAGTGGTTCGGAATAACCGGATGAAAAATCCTGGAGGCGGAGCTTCGGGAGTGCATCGGTTTGTGACTGTGCCGACAGGGCAGCAGACAATAAGGCCATGGCCATGGTAAATTTTTTCATGAGATAAGAATTTAAGATTTATAAAAATGGAAAATCGGGGAACGGACCGGCGGTTATGCCAGGTCGTGCTGATGGATCACAAAGACCCGGGTACCGGATTTGTCAGCGGAGTCGGCTTCTGTGTGCTGATCTTCCTGCAGGAAAGGAGAAGCCTGCTTGATGCTGAAAGAAGAGCCTGCGGCTGGAAGTGAATGTTGAAAGTCCGGGCTGGAATCAAAAAGGGAAAATTTGCCGGACCAGGGATCAGACAGCCTGGTCAACTGCTGCTTTTTTTTGAAACCGGCTTTTTCCATCAGCTTCAGGGACATCCTCGATGCGACACGCTGCCAGGATGCAATCAGATTCACAAAACTCATTGAAGATATTATAACTGAACCAGGATGCAGGTTCGCCAAAAGGGTAAAAAAAATATGCCAGGGTCCGGCAGGATAAAAATCCGGTCTGCACAGCCGCCGGAGGAAAAAAACGGGCAGCACTTCCTCTCTTTTCTGTGGTAAACCTGGAGTATAAAAAAACGAACCAGTGTCAAGGTGTCTTCAGCCACCGGCGCGCCTCGTCTTCCGTTTCGAAAAGAGCTGTTGTCAGCCTGCTCCTGTCGGCATGCCGGAGGATCTCTTCGATGGCTACACGGTTAAAGTGATGCCTGGGAGCCAGGATGGCACAGCGGGTGAATCCGGCGGCTATAGCCCGGGGAAGAAAGCTGTTTAAAAGCCATTCACGGTCTTCCATACCGATGATAAGCATCTCCCGAACGAGCGCCAGGACGCGGGTGCAGCCATGCTGCTTCAGGGTTTCAAACATTTCCAAAGTATGGGCTCTGAACTGCGCAGATGTAAAATAGCCCGACCATTCCATTACCACAGCCCGGATGCTGTGATCGTAACAGACATGAAACCGCTTTTCAACAGCCTCTTCCATGCGATGAAATTACTTTATTATCAAATGTGATTTGATGGCGCACAAATCATTTATATTTGAATTTCATATTTATTTAAATCCCATGAAGTCACGTATGAAATTCACCCCCGCCCTCCTCCTCTTTTTGCTTCAATCGCTGCTTTCACCGGCGCAGATTTTAAACCAGGATGTCACTTTTGATTTTTATCAGAATGCATCCAATAATGATTTTGTCAATTATTTCGGGAACGGTCCGGGATTGCTGCCTTCAACCACAGGCGGCATTACCGGCGGCTGCCTGATTGCTCCGGATTCCATCAACTGGGGTAACGACGATGCGATCTTCTGCAGCCATTACAAGCCCGTGCTTAACGACACGGCCGTTTTCAGCATCTGCTTCCTCTATGATTCTTCCGCCGTTCATCCGAACAGCTTCCAGCGGCCGGTTTCCATTTTTTTGCATCCCTACGCCGATTTCAACCACTATATCATCGCTTCGGTTTCGCTGACCAAAAAGATTGAGATCATCACTTATGGCTGGATCGCACCGAATGCCAGCGCGATCCTGCTGCAGAACCACTGGTACCGGTTTGTGCTGAAGGTAAAAATGGTCCCTTCTGCATTTACCGCCTATACCTGGGCCGAAGTGCTTGACCTGGGCACCACCGGTCTTTCAGCCCCGCTTTCGTCGGGAGGCAACCTGGGGTCGTTTACCGATAACATCCTTACTGTGGATACCAGCATCCAGGTTTCTTTCTCAGGTGCAAAGGTCGGGGGTGCGGTGCTGCTCGACAATTTTCATTTCCGCGCCGGACAGGGCGTAAGCACCTGCCCGGCGACAACAGGCATCAGCGAGGCGGCTTCACCGGCAGATTTTCAGCTGTATGCATCACACGGTTCGCTTCAGGTAACGTGCAGCCGCCCGTCATGGCTCCGGATTTACCAGGCTGACGGACGCATGGTGTTCAATGGCAGAACGGCCGGCCGGTCCACAGTCGTAGACGGTCTGGGCACAGGACTGTATGTCGTAAGCGTGGATGACGGAAAGCACATTGTCCAAAGGAAGGCTGTGCTGGCTGATTAAGCCTGCATTTCCGGAAGGGTGATCACCTGCCGCAGGTGGTGTTCCATGTGGCTGACATAATCCGTTATCAGCCAGGCCAGCGTCGCCGGTTCGCTGCCTCCTGAAAAACCCTGGCGCATCAGCATTTCATCAGGTATCAGCCGGATCAGGCGAAGCAGGTGCCGGTTGTATGCGGCCCAGAAACCGATGACTTCCTGCACCGGCATGTTCCTGTACCGGGAATGGCTGTTCCATTGATCCTGATCATAATAAATGTCGGGATGGTTTTCAAACTGTATCCTCACAAACCGCTGGTGGTTATTCGTTGCGCTGTCGATCAGGTGGCCGATGATCTCCAGTCCGCTCCATTTTCCCGGAGCCGGTTGCCTGGTGATTTCTGCTGCCGGTATCTGCAGCAGCAGCGATGGAGCAATTTCAAGGATATGCTCCAGTCGTCTGGCGGCGCGTGCTACTTTCTCTGATTCCTTCATCGACCGCGCATCAATGGCAAAGCAGCTTCTGATGCCATACCTTTCCCCCTGAGCCGGTGACCGTTACGAGATAAATTCCTTCGGTCAGTATGCCATGCAGCTCCTGCCTGCTGGCCGTAACACCCGTATCGATCAGCTTTTGGCCTGCAACATTGACCACGGAAATCCATGCAGGCAATGCTCCTGCATCATGCCATGAGATGGACAGGTGACCATCACTTACACTGATTGCATACGGCCTTACCGTTTCCTGCTGGGCAATACCGGATACAGGATAAACAGTAATAGGAACGGAGTCTATATCACCCGGCACGATGCCGGGCGTACAGGCAGGTCCGCTTCCGGTGCTCAGCGCAAAAACAAAAACATACTGCCCCGGCGGCTGAGGCGGGATGACAACGGTATCATCATCTGCGCAGAGTGCGGTCAGCATGCCCATGCAGTGCAGCGCACCGGCCCCGATATGGTTGCCGGCCACACCGCCGTAATAGGCAGTTCCCGCGCAGCCGCTGTAATTGAAATTAAGGTGTATATATACGGTGATGGAATCAGCCGGGCCGGGCTGCGGTGGCGAGACGATGAATGATGTGATGGTCTGCCCGCTCACATACGCTGCGGCAAGACATAGCAAAGCCAAAAAAGTGAAGCGTTTTTTCATTTCCTGTTTTTTTAACAAATATAATAACAGGAATTGAGCGCCGGAAATTAACCGGTCTGCCGCGCCTGCTGACGGACAAGGTGGATGGTGCCGTACATAAAGTTCAGCAGGATGCCCAACAGCACGGTCATGCCCCAGGTCCGCGGATAAGCGCCGGGATCGGCGAAGCGTGATGCAATGTCGCTGATCAGCGAAACCGGGCTGGTGAGCAGATCCCAGCTGTTCCACCGCTCATAGCGTCCGAGGTATATGCCGAAGCTCGCAAGGAACAGCAGGATAACGGTCATGCTATACGCGGTAAATGCACCCGCCCTGGCCTTGATCATCCGTTCGAGATCGGCCAGGCTTGCAAATCCGAACGCAAGCCCGGTCCAGGCAAAGCACAGCACCATGACCAGGTCAAACCAGGGAGGCATGTTGCGCCTGTGCTGCAAATGAAACAGGTCAGTCAGGATGTATGGCGCATTCGGAAATACGAGCAGCCAGGCCGCCAGCAGGATGGCCAGCATCCAGGATTTCCTTGCAACCGGGGTGCAGTCCATTACGGTCGTCAGTCCCCAGGGCAGGAATGCCAGGAACAGGTTCCAGTTGAGAAATATAAATGCCGGCGTTCCCGACAGGTAAAAACGGACGAGCCAGAGCAGCAGGCAGAATACCGACATGGCAGCCAGCCAGATGGTCAGGTGCCATTTGCCCTGATGTTTAAGAAGACGGATCATATGGCACATCCAACGTTTTAAACCGGTCGAAAGATATGATCAGGGAGAAATTACTTTCAGCCATGCGGATCGGCATGGTGATCATGCGACAGGAGCCAGGCCCGCACATCATCCAGGCTGTGGAAGTAAAACGTCCCGACCATTTCATCGTCATAGTGACTGACGATGGATCGGATCGACTGCTCGTGGTGGCTGTAAGGCGATATGACCAGTAGCTCGGTTCTGAAGCCGGCTGCAACGGCGCGCGGATACCAGTCATTGACAATCCATTCCTGGTCATCCCTGGAGATGGGCTTCATCAGGCGGGCATCGGCAATAACGACACCCGTATGCTTTTCACGCATCAGGCTGATGACGCTGTCCAGTATATGGTGCATCGTTTCGCCTTCGGCATATTTTCCTTTCCATACTGTAAAGACCGCGTCGGCTGATTCATCGAACCCGACATCACATGCCGGGTGACTATAGCTAACCTTCATGTTATATGGTTTGATTACGGCCAGATAACAGGATGAAGCCCGGCTTTGTTGCGTTGAATTAAGGAATCTTTTGCGTTCCTGGCTCAGGCAGTCGCCTGCGAAGGGGCTTTCCGTTTCAGGACCAGCGCCGTGATCAGGGTGATCAGCAGGCCTACCGGTACGATCTCCGCATAGGTCAGCAATATGACAAACAGCGGGTTCCTGTACATTTCCTTGTAACGGTCCATTTCTGCTGTCTGCCGGGCAATCTCATCCTGCGCCGCACCGCCGGCTTTTGCCGTGGCGATCATATGCTCGGCATACCGGTCCATAAAATCAGGGAAGAAAAAATAGTACTCCACCATCCACACCAGCACATAAACTGTTGAAGCAATCATGGTGATGCCGATCCCCAGCCTGAATGCCTGGCCGAAAGTGATCATACCGTAGTTATACCTGTCCCTGAAATTCTTAACCCCTGCAAAAACAAAAGTGAAAGCGGCGATCATGATGGCATAGCCCATCGCCATGTTGCCGGCGGAAAAATTGTTGCTGCGGATGAAGATCACGGCCGACGCAATCATGCCGGCGGCAATAACCGCTCCGGCCAGCAATCCGAATACCCATACGTTTCTTTTCATAAGATGATTTTAGTTTTGGTTTGAGGCCGCAAATATGCCGTCGCTGCCCCGAAATGCAGTCATACTTTCGGGTGATTTCATCCTTTATTGATTAAAAATCACCTTTTCGTATGGTTCATGGAATGAGCGAAAGTCGCCTGCCTTTTTCCACCGCCTGTGTACGCCGGCTGACCTCCAGCTTTTCAAATATTCTGGACGAATGCGATTTTACAGTATTCAATGAAATAAAAAGCTTACCGGCGATTTCGCTGTTGCTGTGCCCGGCAGCCATCAGTGCAAGCACATCGAGCTCGCGTTTGCTCAGGGAAAGCCGTTCCGCTTCGGCTTCGTTCAGGATAAAGGTTTCAGGCGGCCGGACGGCCACCTCTTTTTCAATCACCACCGTTTTGGGCCGGGCAAGCTTCATTGCCAGCCAGATCCCCAGCAGCGTAAAGATCAGCGCGATGCTGCCGGCATAGATTTCAATTGCATGGTCGATGATCAGCAAACGGAACTCCAGCCATTTCAGCAATGCAATCAGCATGGCCAGCATAAACCCATAAAGAATGGTCTCCCGGTGACGGCCGGCTGAACGCATCAGACCTGCTGGATCAAATGGCATGGCGGCAAAGGTATTGAAACAGCAGATTATTTAACGGACGAAGGAAATACCTATCTTGAGGATTCAAAAAAATAAACCCTATGCGTATACGCTGCTTTTTAGTCTTCCTGTTATTCCTGCGACTTTCCGTTCACGCGCAAACCTTTCATTGCGGATTCGACCAGGTGCACCGGACCATGCAACGCGACAAAAAGCTTTTGCGGCGCGAGACCGGAATCGAAGGGCTGCTCCTGGAGCAGTCGCTGCTGCGGAACCAGTCGGCAAACCGCAGGAGCAGCAGCCAGGTGGTCACCATTCCGGTGGTGGTGCATGTGATCCACAACAACGGACCCGAAAATATTTCCGATGCTCAGGTGATCCAGGGAATCCAGTGGCTGAACGACGCATACAGCAACGCGGGATACTTCAACAATCCAGGCGGCATCGACTGCGAAATCCATTTCTGCCTTGCCCAGCGCGACCCGCAGGGGAATGCCACCACCGGCATCGAGCACATCCAGTCGTCGCTGACCAGCATGACCCTGGAAACCGACGACCTGACCATGAAGGCGCTGAGCCACTGGGATCCGCTGAACTATCTCAACATCTATGTAGTCGCCAGCATCACTTCGCTTTCTGCCGGTCCGGGCGTGGCCGGCTATGCCTACTTCCCTTCGTCACACGGCAATCCGGAAGACGGCATTGTCGGCGAATACACGTATTTCGGCAGCACAGCCGGCGCCATGTCGGTGTTCAGTCATGAGGCCGGTCACTACCTCGGCCTGTACCATACGTTCGAAGGCGGCTGCACGAATAACAACTGCCTCACCGATGGAGACAGGGTCTGCGATACGCCGCCCGACCAGAGCACCGCCAACATACCCTGCACTTCGGCAATGAACAGCTGCACCACGGATGAAGACGATCCCAGCCTGAATAATCCTTTCCGCAGCACGACGCTGGGCGGTCTGGGTGACCAGGACGACCTGACGCACGATTTCATGGACTACGGCAACCTGGGATGCTTCAACATTTTTACACCGGGTCAGAAGGCGCGCATGCAGGATGCCGTGCAGTTTGCGCGCTACAGCCTGCTGCAGTCGCTCGGATGCCTCAGTCCCTGCAACAACCCGGTTACGGCTGCCTTTACACCCAGCGCCACCAATGCATCGGTGGGCACGACGATCAGCTTTACGAACACATCCTCGGCGAACGCGCTTACACACGACTGGAGCGTGAATGGCACGCCGGTTTCTTCTGCGCTGAATTACAGCCAGCAGTTCAACAATGCCGGCGCATATGCCGTCACGTTACACGTTACCGACAACACCTCGCTGTGCTTCGATGACCATACCGATACGGTGTTCATCACCTGTCCGGTGCAGGCTTCGTTTACGGCGGGCGATACGCTGATCGGCCCGGGCGACAGCGTCACCTTTACTTCGCCGCTTACGGGTTTGCCGGTTTTTGAATGGCTGCTCAACGGCGTGCCGGCCGGCAATGCCAATCCGTGGACCCATGCGTTCGGCAGCCTCGGAGCTTATTCCGTTCAGCTGGTGGCAGGCAACGGCATCTGCAGCGATACCTCGGATGTGTTTTATGTGCAGGTCGGGCAGTCGTCAAACAACGAAGCTTCGTGGTGGTATTTCGGCGACGATGCCGGCATGCAGTTTACCGCCGGCGGACCTGTGGCGCTGCTGAACAATGCGCTCGGTTTTACACAGGAAGGCACGGCCTGCATGGGAGATGAAAACGGCCAGCTCTTATTTTATACGGACGGCATTGTGGTCATCGACCGCAACCACCAGCAGATGCCGAACGGTTCGGGGCTGCTTGCCGGGGCAGGGACCTCCGCTTCGCAGGCTGCGCTGATCCTGAAGCAGCCGGGCAGCAACAGCCTGTACTATATTTTCACGGTGGATGAAGAAGCGGGTGCAAACGGCTTTAATTATTCCATTGTGGATATGACGCTGAACAACGGCTTTGGTGATGTAACGGTTAAAAATGTGCAGGTGCTGGCACAGGTTTCCGAAAAGCTGACGGCGACGCGTCATTGCAACGGCTCGGATTTCTGGGTGGTGGTGCACGGCATGGCCAATAACAATTATTACGCATTCCAGCTCAGCGCCACCGGGCTGAATACCCAGCCGGTGATTTCACCCATTGGCCAGACCTATACGCTGAGCGGCATTCCCAACAACGAGCCCAATGCCCGCGGCTATCTGAAGATCAACCATACAGGCACCAAAGCGGTCGCCGCGCTGCTCGGCAAAAGCATGTTCGAGCTTTTCGATTTCGATAATTCCACGGGTGTCCTGAGCAACCTGGTCAGCGCGCCGAACAACAAGTTCCTCTGCTATGGCGCTGCATTTTCCCCGGACGACTCGAAGCTGTATATCTCTTCCGGTCAGACGTCGCAGCCTTCGCGGTATCTGTTCCAGTATGACCTGATGGCAGGCAACGGTGCGGCGATCATCGCCAGCGAACAGATCATCTCCACACTGCCTTCGTTCGGCGCCATTTCTTCTGCGCCCGACGGCAGACTGTATACTACGACGAATTTTCCCGGCGATGCCGACTACCTCGGTATGGTGAGCAATCCCAATGCACCGGCGGCACAGGTCAGCTATGTGCAGCATGGATTTTACCTGCAGGGCAAGCACGGCCATTACGGCTTTCCGAATTACATGAGCAACTATTTTTTCGAGCCTGCATTCAGCCTGCATGGACCGGATACGGTCTGCACCGGCACAGCCATGACCTTCCTGATCCGGAAGCCATTTAACTTTCCCTATTCGTTCAGCTGGCTGACCGCGCAGGGCATCAGCGTGCAGGTGCTGACCGACAGCACCGCCCTGCTGGGCTTTCCGGGGCCGGGCCTGTATAGTGTGATCGTCAGTCCGCAGAACCCCTGCCGCTATGATGCCGATACGCTGCAGGTGTTTGTCCGGACGGCATCGGTTGCGCTGGGAAATGATACCACAACCTGCAACAATACGCCTGTGCTGTTATCTGCGGGTCCGGGCTACCTGTCTTATCTCTGGCAGGATGGTTCTACCCTGTCGACGCTGCAGGCGCTGCAGGCCGGGACCTACTGGGTGCGGGTTACCGACAGCAGCGGATGCATCGCTTCCGACACGATGCATGTTTCGCATTTCAGCACACCGGTGCTGGACCTGGGTCCGGATACAGCCATCTGCGAAAGCGGTGTGGTGCAGATCACCGCACAGTCCGGATTTTCCCATTACCTGTGGCAGGACGGTTTCGACCAGCCTGCATACACGGCTTATGCGCCGGGCACATACTGGGTCACCGTAACCGATACGTGCGGTGTAACGCAGGCTGACAGCGTGGTTATTTCGCTCCGCGAAGGGAATGCCATCAGCCTGGGACCGGATACGGTGATCTGTGATACGGCGGCCATCGTTCTGCATGCAGGCACTGGTTTCAGTGTATACCTGTGGCAGGACAACAGCACCGGCAGCACACTGACCGTGACCGATCCCGGTACTTACTCGGTTCAGGTAACCGATGCTGCGGGATGCATTTCTAAGGATTCGGTTACGGTAGGTGAAAAAGACTGCTCCACGGTGATCCATCCTACTGATCCGCCGCATTTCCTGATCTACCCGAACCCGTCGGAAGGCGCACCGGTGATCGACATCCTGCAGGACGACCCGGTCGGTGATATAACTGTAACAATATACGATATGCTGGGCCAGATGGTCTTCGACCGGGTGTACCATTGCGGTTCAAATGCATGCGCACAGGTATTGCCCCTGCAAAGCCTGGCGCAGGCGGTTTATCACCTGCGGGTTGAAACGGCAAGGGTTCATGCGGAGAAGAAGCTGATGATTGCGAGGTAAAATCACGGCTTATATAGTTATAAGATCCTCGAGGCTGGAAAAACGATTAAAACCGGCAAACTAATAAGGTCCAATAAATGAAAAGGTATTTAATGCTATTATTTGGAATGCTTACACTTCACGGGGTTGGCCAAAATCTGATTCCGAATCCTGGCTTTGAAATTTACGATACCTGTCCAACATTTGGTGTTCAGACGCCTATGGATTGGACAATGATTGAGCATACGCCTGATTATTCCAATTCTTGTGCTCCAGTTGGATCATATTCAGTGCCCATTAATTATTTCGGGTATCAGCAGGCCCATAGCGGATGTGCCTTCGAAGGGTTTTGGTTTTACGATTCATTTGGACCATCCAACTGGAGAGAGTTTTTGCAAGGAAAGTTAGATTCAACATTAATAATTGGAGACAAATATTATTTTTCTTTTCAAATAAATTTAAGTGATGGCTATCCATACGTTTGGTCCGGAATGAATAAGATTGGCTTTAAGCTTTCAACAAGTTCGTTTGGCTTAGGCGATGATGGTAGTCCAGCAGTCGATAATACTGCAACATTTTATTCTGATTCAATTGTTTCCGATACGGCTAACTGGATTAGCATAAATGGTAGTATAATCGCTGATTCTGCATATAAGTATATCACATTGGGTTGCTTCTTTGATGATCAGCATATTCAATTTGATACAATAAAAGGCGGACCACGCTATTGTTCCTACTATTTTTTCGATGACATTTGCCTTTCTCACGATTCTTTATCGTGCATCGGTGTTACTCAACAATGTTATGTGCCGAATTATATTCATAATGCCTGGGAAACGAACATTTATGTTTCACCCAATCCGTTTTATGAATATTTGAATTTTGATGCACCCACCGCTGACACCTATCAATTGGAGCTATACGACACCAATGCAACCCTGATCATTTCAAAATACGTTACCACCGGATCAGGGATAAACACAGGTCATCTTAAGCCTGGTGTATATTTTTACCGGATTAAAAAAGACAATATCTTAATGAAAAGCGGGAAGGTCGTCAGGCTTCTCAATTTTTGATCATTACCATTTTTTTTCTGTTCGAACAAAGCACAGGCGCTGCAAGCTAAACCCGAATGAACGGAGGCTTTGCCGGAGTGAATGCGGGACTGGTGGTGCGACAGCGCGCCGGCATTTGTTTCCAAAAAAATAAATCAATCTGCCGTCGCGGTTTTCTTCGGCTTGGCGCCCATGTAAAAATCCAGCGTTCCGCCGTTCCTTACAGCGGCAGATGAAAGACGCCATGAGGATAGCGCAATGCCGTTGAGCAGCACCTTCTGCACATATACATTCCGTTCGGACTGGTTGTGCACGGTGATAACAAATGTTTTCCCGTTTTCAAGACGGATGGTGGCTGACCTCACCAGCGGGCTGCCCAGTGCATATTCACCCGAAGCCGGCGCAACCGGGTAAAAGCCCAGCGCGCTGAAAACATACCAGGCGCTCATCTGTCCGCAGTCGTCGTTGCCGCCCAGGCCGTCCGGTGCAGCGCGGTACATCCGGCGCATCACCATGCGCACGGTTGACTGCGTCTTCCACGGCTCGTTACACCAGTTGTACAGGTAGGCCACATGGTGCGAAGGCTCGTTGCCGTGCACGTAATTGCCGATCATGCCGTCGCGTGTGATGTCTTCTGTTTCTGCAAAATAACGGTCGGGCAGGTTCATCGTAAACAGTGAATCGAGGTGGCTCGCAAAACGCTTTTTACCGCCCATCAGGGTGATCATCGAACCGGGATCCTGCGGGACATACAGGCTGTAATTCCATGCATTGCCTTCGATAAACCCCTGCCCTTCCGTGCTGAGCACATCCTGGTTTGCCCTGAATGCACCGGCAGCGGTGCGGTTGCACATAAAACCGGTGCCGGCGTTATATACGTTGCGCCAGCTTTCAGCGCGGCGGTTGAATGCCTCAAAGGTTTTCATGTTCCCCAGCTTTTTCGCCAGCTGTGCAATGGCCCAGTCGTCGTAAGCATATTCAAGCGTCTGAGAAACGGCGTTGCCACTTTTCTCAGCCGGCACATAGCCGAGCTGCAGGTAGTCGCGCAGGTTGCCGTAAGCGCTGTCAGAAGCCGTAGCGATGCATGCATCCAGTGCCCTGTCCTGATCAAAACCTTCCGAACCGTTGATCACGGCATCGGCGATAACAGCAACAGCATGGTAGCCGGTCATGCACCAGTTTTCATTTGCATAATGCGACCATACGGGCAGCATGTGCCACGCACTCTGGTCGTAGTGTGCCAGCATGGAGCGGATCATGTCGTCGTTGCGCGACGGTGTGATCAGCGAAAGCCACGGATGCTGCGCACGGTAGGTATCCCATAGGGAAAAGGTGGTGTAGTTGGTAAACCCGTCCGCCGTGTGTATCTGCTGGTCCAGGCCGCGGTAACGCCCGTCGGTGTCCATATAGATCGTCGGTGCAAGGAATGTATGGTAAACCGATGTATAAAAGCTGGTCATGTCGCTGTCGTTCATCATGGTCACCTGCACCTTTCCCAGTGCTTCGTTCCAGGCATCGTGCGCCCTTCTGCGCACGGCGTCGAAATCCCATCCCGGAATTTCCGACTGCATGTTTCTGATCGCTCCGGCCACGTCGACGGCCGACAATCCGACCTTCATCATCACCTGTTCCCCGGCACGTGTGTCGAAGCCAACCCATGCACGGATCTGTCTGCCGGCGAGTTCGGGAAAGTCATGCTCCGTATCCCATTTGCCCCAGAAACCCCGGTATGGCTCGCGCGGACTGAAATCATGCCCGCCGAAATGACGGAACGGCTTTGAAAATGCAATGGCGAAATAAACCGTCCGTGTGCGTGCCCAGCCGGACGTCTGCCGGTAGCCGGTGATCAGCGTATCGTTCTCGAAGCGCAGGTAAGTCCAGATGTTTTTATGGTCGTAGTTGTAAATGTTATACGCCAGGTCGATGATGATGTGTGCCGAATCGGAAGCCGGAAACGTATAGCTGTGCATCCCTGTGCGTGCTGTGGCCGTAAGCTCGGCCCTGATACCGTTATCGCCGAGCATTACGCTGTAATAGCCGGGCTCTGCATGCTCATCCGCATGCGAAAATGCCGAGCGGAAGCCGCCGGTGGGATGGTCCGCCGTGCCGGGGTTGAGCTGGAGCGGACCGGTAGCCGGCATCACCAGGATATCGCCGAGGTCGCTGTGGCCCGTGCCGCTGAAATGCGTATGGCTGAAGCCTACGATGGTTTTGTCGCGGTACTGGTATCCCGCACAGTATTCGTATACGGGTTTGTTATAGCGGCCGTCGGTTGCATAGGGAATGGTATCGGTTTCCGGGCTGAGCTGCACCATGCCGAAGGGCACGGTGGCGCCCGGATAAGTATGGCCCATGCGGTCGGTGCCGATGAAAGGGTTGACGAAACGCGTGTAGTCTGCAGGTGTCTGTGCCTGCACCGATCCGATGGCGGAAATTAAGGCCAGGAGCTTAACCGTTCGGGAAGTCATTATTCTATCCGCACGAATTTAGCAGAAAAAGTATGTGCTCCGGCCGTGCAGCGCAGCAGATATACGCCGGCGGACAGACGCGCTGTATTCAAAGTCTCTTTTTGCACTGCAAATTCATGCATTAGCGTGACACCGGTGGCGTCATACAATATGGTTTCAACCGGTCCGCTCCACGAAGCAGGAAACACCAGGTTCACGCTGTTGCCGTATATGCTTAACGTTACCTGCTGATCATGTAAATCACCAACCGCCGCAGGCCCCGGCGTTACCGGAATGATTACGGTGTCGGATTTTCCGCAGGAAGAGGCGATCAGTGTAACCATGTACGCCTGAGATCCGCTGTAAACATGCACGGGATTGGGCAGGTAATCTGTCGCGCCGTCACCGAATATCCACAAATAGCTGTCAGCATGCGTGGAAAGATTGGTAAAGCTGACCTGGTATCCCGAAACTGCATAACCGAAAGCCGCATGCGGATCATAATCACCGATATGCCACGTTGCCAGGCTGTCAAAAACCACAGCGCTTGCGGCCTGGCGTATGTCGGCTGCATCGGAAGGACTCAGCGTAAAATCGTAGGCAATCTGAAGCGGATCCTTCCGGAAGAGGGCCGCGTAAAAGCTGCAGGCCGCCGCATAGGTTCCTGCAGGTGAAGGATGGCTTTCGTCGGCCTGGTAGAGATCGATCAGCGGATGCTGCTGACGGATGTAGTTCCATACCGCACCGGCAGGCGAAACTTCCGCACCGATCGTATCGGCCATCATCAGGTAACGCAGGTGCAGCAGGCTGTCCATGCCTTCGTAGGTGCAGACCGGCGGCCAGGTCGGACAATAATCCGCGTCACCGTTCTTCCGGCCCCAGGTCATGTACATCATGGTCTGCGAGCAGGAATCGGCGGCATGGATGAGCGAGTCGAGCGTATGCAGGTAAGGGAACATGTACGTGGCGATCACGTTGTCCTGCAGCGCCGGCATCTGGCTCTGCTCCTGCAGGACCACGACATCCCACCCGCCCTGGGCAATCTTTGCCAGCGTGGCAGGCAGCGTGCTGTGTCCCATCAGCGTATAACCCCCCGGTGTGCTGCTGTCAAAAATTAAAGTATCCCCGGCGGACAGCGCACAGTCGGCAATCACCTGCGGCATATTGTTCGTATAGGTATAACTGTTACCGATAAATAAAACATGCCGGGCCTGCTGTGCCATGGCAGCGCTTTGAAACAACAGCAGCAGAAAAAGACATCGCTTCATGAGATTGAACATTTCGGAGCAATTGCTCAAAATACAAATTTCCCGAACCGCCTGAAAAGAATGAATTGTTAAATTTATTGAACATCCTGAATTCCGTATCAGATCAGGATTGACCCATTCGACTCCTCCGGGGTCGTAGATATTATGGTGGTTTTCTACAAATGTGCAATCCCGCCGGGATTGCAAAAATCAGTCAACGCAGCAGCCATTCGTTTTTTCTGCCAGCGCTTCCTCCGTCGCAATGACATTCTCCCCGGCCTTGTACAATTATAAAATAACGATCAACCAAATCGCCGAGACGAATTTAACCTTAAACTTTAAACCTTAAACCTTAAACTGAATGAGACTCCCCGCTTCACCCAGCCCTTGAAATAACGAT
>JADMIO010817095.1_pt1 | contig 103051 bp, 122 predicted proteins | sample 8958161 | NCBI WGS metagenome assembly JADMIO01 (sample SAMN16585339, study PRJNA669376) | soil metagenome | isolation source: Crop rotation soil | place: USA: Cullars Rotation, Alabama | collected 2011
CTTTGTTTCTCAAGAACTAAGGGGGGCTGTTAGCGGGGGTGGTACACGAGTCTGCATCTACCACAAGAAATTTTTTATGAAATATTTTTTAGACTACACTCAAAATTTTATGGTAATTTTAATAAAAATATCAGAAATGGAACTCCGTAGTATAGTCAATTCAGAAGAAGTACAGACTTCAAGATATAAATTCTCAGGTAGAGTACCTAGAGGAATTAAAATAGGTATAAACGTAGTAGGAGGAGAACTATATATACCAGATGATAGGGGAGCATGGGCACAATTCGCAGGAAGTGGAGGTGGAGGAGGCTCTGTAGTAGTAGATGGTACTACCATTACTGGAGCCGGTACAATAGGAGACCCACTTGTAGCTCATACAGACACATCAGGACTAGTTCCATACACAGGAGCTAGCTCTAACGTCAACCTAGGAGCACATAGTCTAACTATAGATGGTAGTTCTCTTACAATCCAAGACTCAAATAGTTCAGGTGCAGTTAATATACTTACACCAGTAAATGCAGGATTCGTTAAGACAGTAGTTATAAGCCAGCCTGCTACACTAGGCCCATCTGTATATATGAGAAATGGTAATACAGATGATACAGTAGGAGGAGGTATAGCAAGAGTAGGAAATAATGTAGGAGAATTAAGGATATACTCTAATAGAGCTACCTTCGGTGGTAATCCTCAATCCTCTATGACATTTCATACCAATGGTACAGAAAAGATGTCTATTGCAGATGGAGGACAGGTTAAACTAACTACCTACGGAGCAGCATCATACACAGGAACAATAGCTAGATTACTAGCAGTTAATACATCTGGTGATGTTATAGAAGCTAATGTTGTTAATGGTCTATCTTTTAGTAGTGGAAATATATTACTAGGAGGAAGCTTAACACAATCAACAGCTATAACAGGAGGAAGTATAGCAGCTACATGGAGTGGTAGTAATGCTTCTCAGACCATAGATTTTAGTAATACTTCAAGTGGAGCTGCTCTTCAGGCTAGAAATACATCTACTGGCATGGGGATTAATATTACTACTACATCAGGAACAGGACTTAATGTTAATGCTTCTACTTCTGGAACAGCTATTAGTGCTAGTAGTTCAACTGGTTCGGGGATGCAAATAAGCACCGCTTCTACTAGTGCTGGTCTTATTACTGCCAGTAGTGCAGGAGGGATTATTTTAACAGGACAAATACAACCAACTACTTCAAGCACTATTAGTCCGATATTGAAATTAGTAAAACAGGCTACTACTACTAACTCTAATGGAACAGGAGTTTCTATAGACATGTATGGAGCTAATGCTTCTAACACTCAACAAGTAGCTACTAAGTTAATTGCAAAATTAACAGATGTAACTGCTTTATCTCCAATATCTGAATTTTCTATACAGACAGTAGATGCTACTAATGGAACACAAGATACACTAAAACTGGCTGGTACAGGACAGCTTACATTACCTCTATATGGAGCAGGTACATTTACTGGTACTGCGGCTAGAATATTAATGACAACCTCTGCTGGTGCAGTAATAGAAGGAGCAGTAGCTACAGGTGTAGCTGCATTTTTAGCAAATCCTACTAGTGCTAATCTAGCAGCAGCAATAACAGATGAAGTAGGTAATGGATTCCTAGTATTTAATAACTCCTCTACCTTTACAAGTAACATATTAATGGGTAGTACTTTAGGAGTAAACACTAATACTCAAACTTTTAGGACTACGAATGGTGGTTCTAATGTTACGGCCTCTGCTATCATGGCAGACTTGTCAGGAAGTGTTTCTTCCGCAGGAGCACTAGGTATTGCATTAGACAGTACTGTGGGAGGTATGTCCTTTACTGGTGCTAATGGTACTAGAAGAATTAGCAGAGCTTACATAGCCTTAGCAAACCTGAATAATACAGCAGGTTCAGAAGCAGGAGACTTAGCTTTTGGAACTCAGACAGGAGGAGCAGTAGCAACAGAAAGACTTAGGATTACAGCTTTAGGAGGATTTGTAGTTAATGCTACTAACACAGCGGGAGGAACCACAGGAGCACAGACTATCAATAAGCCTAGTGGTACTGTGAATCTAGCAGCATCAGCTACATCATTAGTAGTTACTAACTCTCTGGTTACTACTTCATCTATAGTATGGCCAGTAGTTATGACTAACGATGCTAGTACTTTTAGTCTTAGGGTAGTAGTAGCATCAGGGTCATTTACTATACATGTAGTAGGGACTGCTCCAGCAGCAGAAACTAAAGTAGGATTTTTCGTATTAAATTAAACCACAATTATATGACAAAAGAACAAGCAGTGACTAATTTACAAAGTCTTATTGATAGCTGTATAGCAAGAGGAGGTATTTTTACAGGATGGGTACAAGTAGCAGGAATGCAGGAAAGTTTAATATGTTTAGCCGAACCTTCTCCTCCCGAAGAAACTAAGAGTATAGAGAGAGTAGTCCATAAAATAAGTGAGAAAGGTATAACTACAGAAAAGCTAAGTAAGCCAGAGGACTAATAAAAGGCTAATTTAATAAATCTCCTCATATTTATATGAGGGGATTTTTATTTTTAAATTAATTTCATTTTTATCTGAATTGGTATTAACTTTGAACTATAATAATTTTAAATTAAAAATTAATGCCTCAAATAGTTGTTACTTATCCAATCCTTACAAGCAAAGGAGAAAAGATAAGCAAGACTATGATAGTAGAGTTTGCAGTAGGACAAATAGTAGTAGTAAGAGTGGATACCGACAAGGTAGAGAGAATGGTAATAGGATGGTACGTAACAGAACAGGGAGTTAGGTATGACATATTCCCCCATTTCAGAGATACTGATAGATACTTTTTCAATATAGAACTAGAACTAGTTGAAGACTTGTAACATGACAGAGATTAAGAAAGTTTTAAGAGTAGATAAATTATCATACTATGAAACACACCTTTCATTAATTAATTGTATTATACCTAATAAAAACAGAATGACACCAATGGAAATAAAGGTACTAGCTACCTTTATGGCCTTAGAGGGAGAGATGGCAAGTTATAGATTTAGCACTATCGGAAGAAAAATAGTCATGAATAGTCTAGAACTATCAGCATCAGGTTTATCAGGGTATATCAGGACTCTAAGTGATAAAGAGCTAATAGTAGGTGAGAGAGATAAGATAATTATATCTTCTATATTAATACCAGAACCCACACAACAGGACTACAGATTTAGACTAATAAAGAATATAAATATAGAACATGCAACAACAAGCGAAGCCAATATGCTTAGTCAAGAAGCAAGTAGTTGATAGAGATTTTCTTAGTAGAGATATAAATATGCTACAAGAACATCTGAGAAAAATGATGCCAGACTACCATGTATTTGTAATTCCCATGAAAAAGGTGGAAGGCAGAGATTGGCTAGAGTTAGAGTGCTTCTACGAAAAGGATTTTACAGAAGAGAACAAAGGACATATTGAAAATATTCTTAAGCAACTAATAAGAGAGTATGAAAGCCAAGAAAAGCAAAGTGAGCCGAAGTATTAGTACTTCTAATATAGATAATAAAACTATCAAGAAGTCAGATAAACTAACTTCAGTAGAGTTATATAATATGTTTATCAGAAAACAGGGACAGAGAGTTCTTACAAAGGAAGAGTTTGAAAAAATGATAAAGAAAGATGAAGATACACACAACTGATTTAGCTAAAGAGTTTGCAGAAAAGGTTAAAGAGCAATTTCCAGAAATACCACAAGAAGATATTGTAACAGCATGTACTAATATATTCAATTTCATAAGGCATCATATAAGGAGTAGAAAAGAACTTCCGATAGTTAGAATTAAGAGACTAGGTAAGTTCTATGTATCTCCAGGAAGAATACTAAACTTGTTAGAAATTAATGATAATAGGCTTAAACACAAAGCTATCCTAGAGGAAACTCATAAACAGGCAAGAGAAGAACTATTATTTATGTATGACCAACTAAAGAATCATGGATATAACAGTAACAAGGAAATAGTATTTATAGATGAAGAAGATACAACAACTGAAGGAGAGCAAAAATCCGCTTAGAGATATAATCTCTTTCTTTGAAGGCAACCTTAGATACAAGCTCTACTATAGTGAAGGACTATTAGCTTACTTAATGAGAGAGCATATTAGAGAGCAGATAGATTTTAGAATAGCAGTAATGAATCCTAAGTGCTATGAAGAGGGGCAGTGTGTAATATGTGGTTGTGATACCACTGCCCTACAGATGGCTAATAGGTCTTGTGAGGGATTAGAGTATCCACCACTTATGAGTAAGGACAGATGGAAGAAATTTAAAAATGAAAAACTAGCTGTACACAATGGTTCACATAGTTGGCATATGTATTTAGGTACACTAGTTAGGATAACTGAAGTAGGAAACAACTTTGATTTTGTAGAGATAAAAAGAAATCTATGTATAGAAGACTAATTGCAGTTATAAAGTTATTTATTAAATCTTTATTTAGAGCACCATCTAAGGTAGTTGAAGAGACTACCTCTATAATAGAGGAGATTAAGGAAGAAAGACAGGCAGAAATACAGTTTAATTGGAATATAAATCTAGTTAAAGAGTTTCCAGATGAACCACTACCTATATATAGTTCTAATCTGGAATATAAAGAGCCTATAGGCTATATAGTTAATGGAGAGTTTGTAAATTCAATAGAGCCTGGAGCTAAAGTACTTAAGACAATAGAAGAAGATAAGTGGTTACCATTAGGTAGAAAGTCTATACTAGATGAATACCTTGAAGCAGGTATAGACCTAAGAGATAGTGATGCACCTAGTAAACCTAGTACCTATATCTTAGAACCCAAAAAAGAAGAAGATGTTTCTAAAGACTGAACACGACTTAGGTACTATAAAAGCAGGTAGTACACATAGAATGGAGTTTCCTTATGATGAATCTATAAACTACATTAGTAGAATAACAGGTTGTGGTTGTGCTAGTAGTTATAATAAAGCAAAAGAAAGAATGATAGTGCTAGTCTTTACTGCTGGAGACATACCTAAACATCTTTCTACTACTATATGGACAATAACCAAGAGTTATGAAATAGAAGCAGTATTAAATGATGGTACAGTAGCTAAACAAAATATATCTTTTAAAGCAATAATAGTAAGATGAGTAATAAAATAGTAGTTAGTAATATAGATAATAGAAATGCTGCCAAAATAGCTAGAGATAATTATGAGCTAAACTCGCTCTCAAGTAGAGAAAGGGAGAGTAGTTATGATAGTTCTCTAATTAAGATAGGAAGAAGAGTAGGAAATACTACTAGATTAGCAGATAGAGCTATACAAATAGTACTATCAGGTAAAATATGTATAGTATCAGACCATCATTATGGAGTAATAGGAGATTCTACAGAGAGTAGAGAACTTACTCATAGGAGAGCAAGTGAATACCTATTCAGGATAATAATGAAGAGACTAGCTTTGGAGCATAATATGCAGTTAGGTGTTTTAGTAGCAGATAGACAGTATTTAGAAATTTACTTAAAACAACAATACTTAGATGATATTCGAGATAAGAAATAATAAGGCATTCCCTACTACATTTGCTCTACTAAAAGAGCCTTATAAGAGTATATGGGAGGAAGATACATCACCAGATAAGGATACAGCTATTAAATTTTTTAGCTATTTAGAGTTTATGTGTAATCCTAGAAAGTCTAACCCCTTTTTTAGTTATAAAGATGATGAAAGAATTAAAAAAGTCTGTAAGGAAGTGTTTAAAGACGAGAATTTTATAGTACCTTCAGAACTGGTATTAGCTACCATAGCCTTTAAAGATGACCTAGAACATGCTTCATCAGGATATTCAGCCTTAGTAGATGCTGAAAATGCCCTACATAAGATGAGAAAGTTCTTGAATGACCTAGACCCCGCTAAGACAACCCCCAATGGCACTCTTCTTTTGAAGCCTAAAGACGTAATTCTAGCAGCTAAAGAAATGCCTGGGCTAGTGGATAGACTAAGATTAGCTAGAGAGAAGGTAAACCAAGAGTTAGATGAAAGTGCAGTTAAGACTAGAAATCAAAGACAGCCAAATAGATGGGAAGAATAGTAAGATTAGACCTATTACATACACACAAGCCTAGTAAAATCTACTAGGCTTTGATATTTGAACTAGTTACTATGACAAGTTACCAAAAATTAAAGAAAAAAGTAGAAGAATTAGAGAAGGAAGTACTAGTTTTAGTAGATAAACCTGAAAGTATACAAGCACAAGAAATAAAATATAGATATAAACTAGCTAGTAACTTAGAAAGAGTAATATGGTTTGGTAGCCCCTTAAAGTCCTCTAATGACTAAAGAACTAATACGAGATAGTACAGGAAAATGGCTTAATTCACTAGTATTTTGTGAAGAGGGCAAAAAATTCATTAAGAATGGGTACTATATTACTGACCCTAAAGATTCTAGTGTATATAATGACTATTGGGATGAACAATTAGATAGATGTATACACGGTTATGAAGTAGGTGGGTCTAAAATAACCGGAGACCACTACAAATATCTCAATTTCACTACTATTGTTAAGCTAAAAAAGGTAAATGAGAACTCAAGAGTAGGTAAAAAGGTAGTTTCTGTACCAGATTTTTGGGATGGAGACTACGACTACTTTTGGTGCTTAGATATAGCTAAGAATGGAGTACTAAATGATGACTCACAAGCCTCTACTAAGCTAGAAAAGGAGACAGCCAAACACTTAGATATTGAATCTAGGAAGCAAATGGCTATAAAGATAGTAGAAAGACTAAAACTAAGAGTAAAACCACACCCTGATTACCTAGAAGGTGGTAATCATATGATTGTAGGTAAGGCCAGACGTAAAGGCTACTCCTATAAGAACGCATCTATATGTACAAATATCTATAATAGTGTTAGAAACTCACTAACTGTAGTAGGAGCATTTGATAAGAAGTACTTATACCCCACAGGTACTATGGGTATGGCCTCTGCACAGCTATCTTTCTTAAACGAATATACTGCATGGGCCAAAGCTAGAGAGTATGTAGATAAACAGGAGCATAAAAGAGCATCATACGAAAAGACAATCAATGGTAACCCTGTAGAATCAGGTTATATGTCTGAAATAATGGCTATAACCTTTAAGGATAATCCAGATGCCGCTAGAGGTAAGGATGCAATGTATGTATTATTTGAAGAAGCTGGCAAATTCCCTAATCTTAAGGAGGCTTATAATGGTACATACCCAGGGTTAACAGCAGGTGGTCATATTATTACTGGACAGATACTTATCTTTGGTACAGGTGGTGATATGGAAAGTGGAACAGTAGATTTTGCTGATATGTTCTATAATCCTATTCAGTATGGTTTAATGCCTTTCTTTAATATATGGGATGAAAATGCAGAAAATAGTGTATGTGGATTTTTCCTTCCTGTATATATGAACATGGAAGGCTTCTATGACGAACAAGGTAATAGTGATATAGCAGGAGCTAAAGCAAAGGAATTAGAAGAAAGAGCAAGAATTAAAAAAAGTGCTACATCATCTAAGGTATTACAAGATAGAAAGCAAGAGTTCTGTATGTCTCCATCAGAAGCTTTCTTAACAGTATCTACTAATGACTTTCCTACAGAAGAACTACAAGAACAGCTAAACAGAGTTAGAGCACATAACTTACATCTGATAAAGGGTAAGCCAGTAACTCTAGTACCAGAAATAATAGAAGGAGAGAGAAACCAGAAGGTTATAGACCCCTTTACTAATTTACCAGTAGAAGTAGCTCCTAGAAGAAGAATTAAAGTTAACCTAGACCTAGCAGGTAAATTAGAACCTCTTTATACCTATAGACCAAAGGATAAAAATATAGATGGAGCAGTAGTAATATATGAAATGCCAGAGCCTAATGCTCCAAAGGGCTTATACAAGACAGGGCATGACCCCTACAGAATGGCACAATCTAATGAAGCAGTGCCATCTATAGGTGTAATATATATTTATAAAACTGTCATGAGGGGAGGTACTACTAAAAACATCATAGTAGCTTCATTTGCAGGTAGACCTGGAGACCCTGATAATGTTAATAGGATAGCTGAGATGTTATGCGAGTTATATAACTGTGAATTAATGTATGAGAACGAGGTAACTCACGTATCTGACTGGTTTAAGAAAAGAAATAAACTACATTTACTGGCAGCACAGCCAGATGCAGTTATATCTGCTAATATTAATGATAGTAAGGTAGCTAGGGTATATGGAATACACATGACTGAAAAGTTAAAGGATGCAGGTGAGAAATATATCAAAAAATGGCTACTTACTGAAAGAGATGTTGATGAAAATGGAAATGTGTTGTTAAATTTGCATTTTATTTATGACCCTGCACTATTAGAGGAACTTATATTATATAATAGAAAGGGTAACTTTGATAGGGTAATGGCTTTAATGATTTTAATGTTCCAATTAGCTGAAGATGATGAAGAGCAGGAACATGAAGCGCAAGGAACAACTACTACTAATGAGGAAGACCTACTAGAATTAATGCAAACTCAATTTTCAAACGGTATAAACTACAACTAATGTTTTCACTAGATACTACAAGGACTAAAAGCAAACATTTACTTAGTGAAAAGCAAAAGAATGCTAGAGACTTTAAGTGGTATAAGGATAGTATGGATGATTTAGAAAAGTACTCTTTCTATGATAATAAGTTTGGGAGTTTTGCTGATGATGGAATGCCCCTTAGCTTCAAATCAAAGAAGGTTAACTACGACCTTTTCAATGGTATATTAGATAAATCAGACTTAAAGTATGTATATAAACCATTTGGAGATACTGTAGGAGAATTACCAGCTAACCTAGCTAACAGAGATATAGTTTCTCCTAAGATTAAGGCATTATTAGGTATAGAAATGTCTATGCCATTCTCATGGAAGGTAGTAGCTACTAATCCTCAAGCATCCACTAGAAAAGAGGATAAGGAAACGGAGATGATGACTGAGTTTGTAGTCTCTGAAATAATGAAACCCATTAGACAAGAGGAGGCTATTAAAGCACAGGAACAGGTCAAGGGTAAGTCATTGACTCCAGCAGAGCAGCAACAGATTAAAGAGCAAATAGAAGAAGCTACTAAAGCTAGGACTCCTGACAGTGTTAGAAAATATATAGCAAGAGACCATCAAGACCCTGCTGAAATACAAGCAACACAGATACTAGAGTACTTAAAACAGAAGCAAAGGCTGCCTAGTAAATTCAATGATGGATTCAAACACATGCTATTAGGTGGTAAGGAAGTATATAGACTAGCTGCTATTAATAACCAGCCAACTGTAACAGTAGTAAATGCTTTATTTTTTGACCATGACCAATCTCCTGAAATAAGATACATAGAAGATGGAGCATGGGCTATGGCAGAATATAGAATGACTCCTAACCAAATATTAACTGAATTAGGTTCAGAACTAACAGAGGAACAAATAGAGAGAGTATACGAGTATGAGAGAGACCCTAGCTCCATAATTGACCCATCATTTTCATTTTCAGAAGATGGATTTACTAGTGACCTATCAATTAGAGTATTACATGGTACTTGGAAAGCACCTATGAAAATAGGTTTTCTAACATATATTGACAGAAGTAATAATATACAAGAAAAACTAGTAGATGAAAACTATAGACTTAATAGAAAAATAGGAGACTTAGAAATAGAGTGGCAATGGATACCACAGACTTACGAGTGTTACAAGATACTTGATGATATTTATGTGTACCCAAGAGCAGTGCCAGGACAAAATAATGATTTAGATACCTTATGGGATGCTAAGTTACCGTACTATGGAGCTACTTTAGATAATATGAACTCAATAGCAACTGCTCCAATGGAAAGAATTAAGAACTGGCAGTATTATTTTGATATTATATTATATAGAGTAGAACTACTAATGGCTTCTGATGAGGGTAAAATACTTGCTCTCAATATAAACGCTGTTCCCAAGTCTAAGGGGTATGACATGAAGAAGTTCCTATATTTTATGAAAGCTAACAAAATAGCAGTATTAAATCCAAAGGAGGAAGGTAATAGAAGCTCTGGGGTTAGTGGGGACATTACTAGTCTAGTTAAAGAGGTTGATATGTCACTTGTGTCTCAAATAGACTACTATATTAAGCTTTCAGAGTATGTAGAGACTAAGTGTGGAGCTACTATAGGAGTTAATAAGCAAATGGAAGGAGCTATAGGGCCAACTGAAGCGGTAGCTAATACACAACAGAATCTAATACAGGCATCATATATCACTAGACCTACTTTTGAACTACATAACGAGGTAAAGGCAAATGTATTACAGGGGACAATAGACCTAGCTAAGAATACATGGGCAGATAGCCCACCACAGGCACTCTCCTACGTAATGGATGATATGACGGTAAGAATGTTTAATGTAGACAGTGCTTTATTATCTGCAAGTACTTATGGCATATTTGTTACTAATAGTTCTAAAGCACAGGAAACTAAGCAAGCTATTACTAATCTATCTCAAGCTGCGGTACAAAATGACAAGGCAGACTTATTAGATATAGCTAATATTCTTGATGCTAACTCTATTGCAGAAGCTAAGGAGCTATTGGAAGTAGCTCAACAAAAAGCACAGGAAAGAGCAGAAGGATTAGAGAAACAAAGGATGCAGATGGAAAAAGAGAAAGTAGCACTTGAAGACCAGAGAACTAGAGACCAGTGGGCACATGATAAAGAGATGGTAGTACTTAAGGAAGAAGAAAGAAGGAAGACAGAGGTAGAGAAAGCAGCTTTAACAGGACTATCTTTCAACCCAGAAGTAGACCAAGATGAAGATAATATACCAGATTTCTTAGAGATAGCTAAAGCGGGAGTAGATGCTGAAATAAAGAAGAAGAATACTGATATTAATGCAGGGAAATTAGCACTAGAACAAGAGAAATTTGCACATCAGCAGGGGGTAGATAAAGAAAAATTAAAGATTGAGAACAAGAAACTAAATAAACCAGTAAAAACTTAGCAGATTAAAGCTATTTATAAAAAGCTTAATAGTTAAGTTTCATTCTTAATAAAAATAAATTTTAAAACTTAAATTTGTACAGAGATTATGAAAGACAATCAGGTTACAGACACCAAAGATGAAGGATTAGCCGGATTTAATTTCGATGATGATTCAGTTTTTGATTTCGGCTCAAATTTGACAGAAACTAGTACATCTACTAAGACCAGTAGTAAGAATGTACTAAAAGAGTTTGATGATGATTTAGAAGATGATGGAGCAGCACCTACCAAGCTAGATGGTAAAACAGATAAACAAGCAGACAAGATACCTGCTCCAGTTCAAAAAACTAAGCCAAAGGTAGAAGAAAAACCTAAGCCGGCTTCTAAGAAAGAAGAAGATGGAGATGAAGAAATAGAAGACCCTTTTGAGTTTGAAGAGGTTAAGGGTAAAGAAGTAAAGAAAGAGGCTAAGAAAGAAGAACCTAAAAAAGCTAAGACAGAAGAAGTAGAGGAAGAAGAAGATGAAGAGGAAGAAGAGGAAGAAGAAGTAGATGATGATACTTTAGATGAAGATTTCTATACCAACTTAGCACTAGACTTAAAAGATAGAGGTACTCTACAAGAAGTAGAGATACCTAAAGATAAAAAGCTAACAAGAGAAGAGTTCTTTGACCTGCAAGAAGATGAAGTTAATAAAAGATTTGAGGAGGCTATAGATGGCTTTGCAGAGTCTTTTGATGAAGATGGAAAGGAGTATATTAAGTGGAAGAAGAATGGTGGTTCTACAAGGGATTTTGTAGTTAAGTATTTAGCTCCTACATTTGACTTAAAAGAGTTTGATGAAGAAAACGAGACTCACATCAAAAAGACTATAGACCATTATCTTAGAACTGTAGAAGAACTAGATGGAGAAGAGCTAGAAGAGAGGAAAGAGTTTATTAAGAATGGTGGCAAGAGTAAAATCTTTGCTAAGACTGCATTTAGTAAGATAACAAAAGCTGATAATGAAAGAAAGAAAGCCTTGCAAGAAGAGCTAGATAGTGTAGCTAAAGAAAGGGAGGAAAAAAAGAAAGCTTTTGATGATGAGTTAAATGAGTTACTTAAATCTACTGAAACAGTAGGTAGCTTTACTATATCTAAAGAAGATAGAAAGAGATTAGGAGATTATATGACTAAACCCACAGTTAAAGCTGGAAAGAATAGTTTTGTACCTCAAGTAATGGCAGAATTAGGCAAGATACTAAAGGGAGCTACTCCTAAAGATAAAAAACACTTTATAATATTATCTAAAATAATACAATCCAACTTTAAATTAGATGATTTAGAAGCTAAGGTAGAAACTAGAGTAACGAAGGATATTAAGACTAGAATTAAAAAAGGTTCACCTAAACTTACTTCTGGAGGAAGAGGCGTAAGGCAACTTGCAGACGCATTTGAAGATTAAATAATAATACATATATAAAAAAGAATAAAGATGGCAAGACTTAATAACAAGCTCATTACCAAGCAGATGCCTTGGCACGCTAATATGACAGAGCTAAACCACTTAGGTAAGGCACTGTTAACTAAGCCTTATGTATTTGAGAAGAAAATGTCTCAAATATTTACCGCACAGAGGTATTCTGATAACCCACTGACTGCTGCTCTAGCAGGAAGTGCAGAAAAGACCATTGGTACTACTGAATGGGAATGGGATATGAAAGGAGCAACTACAAGACCACTAGTTATAGTAGAAAATGTAGAGCCATCTGGAAATACTACCCCAGGAAAGTTCAAAGAAACCTTTAGGATGAAGCTGGATGAAAACTGGTATCTGCCAGGTGACGTTATTCATCCTGGAACATCTAATAAAAAGAATCAGGTTAGGATTCAGGACAAGGGTGTCTCTCATGGTACTGGAACTATCTATACAGTAAAGGGTATGTCTGATGACCCACAATGGTTCTTAGACCCTAAATACCTAAAAGCAGGACAACAGTGGGGTAAACTTTACTCACAGTACGAAGAAGCAGCAGAACAATCAGGTTCTACTCAATACTCACTTCCTATCTCTATGACCAATAGGATGGGTAGGTACAGGAAGATGTATGAAGTAACTGGTGATGCTGCACAGGAAGTACTTGCAGTAGCAATACCTGGCTCTGATGGTAAGATGTATAGCTCATGGATTAAGTACGCGGAGACTGAATACTGGGAACAGTGGTACAGGGAGCTTGAAAGAGGCTACTGGTACTCACGTTCTACAGTAGAGGTAAAAGGTGCTAATGGAAGACCTATTAGAACTGGCCCAGGCATACAGGAGCTTATGGAAGATGCCATCCAGCACCCTTATTCTGTACTTACAGCCAAACTTATTGAAGAGTTCTTAATGGATATTTTCTATAGCAGGGTTAAACCCGGAAAAGCCAGGAAGATTGAAGCCTATACTGGAGAGTATGGTATGATTCAGTTCCACAGGGCTATAGAAGATTGGGCTTCAAAAAGAAAAGGCTTCATTACACTTGTTGATACAAACTTCATCGGCAAGGATAATTCTCCTTACAACGAAAATGCACTTGTGGCAGGGTATCAATATACACGCTATAGGATGGCTAATGGTGCTGAATTGAAACTAGTGCATCAACCACTCTATGATGATAGAGAAATTAACTTTGAAATTGACCCTATTACTGGTTATCCAGTAGAATCTCAACGTATTACTTTCTTAGACTTCTCTAATCAGGGTGGTTCTAGTAGCAATATCGTATTAATGAACAAAGCAAATAGTTTCAAGCTAGCTTATATAGTAGGTCTACAATCACCTTATGGGCCAGTTAATAAAGGATTCTCTGCTCACAGTGGAGATTACTATGAAATGCACGTACAGAAGCAGTGTGGTGTTCATATTGAAGATATAAGCCGCTGTGGTGAATTAATTTTGTCAAGAGCCTAATAAATTAGATTAAACACAAATTATAGACTATGTTAGTAGAAATAAGACCTTTACCGATTAAAAAGTGGCATGGAAAGACAGGAAAAGAATCTTTCACACAGCCTAAAGATATAGAAGCCCTAGTAAATGAAGATAGGAAATATGAGACGGGATTGACAGATGCAGAAGCAGAGCAGTATGGTAAATTACTAGGAGCAGATTTATCAGATTTATTTACAGGAGAAGCACACCCTACTTGGTCAGATAAGGCTTTTTGGGTAAGACTACCTAATGCCACTTTAATATTAGATACAGATAAGCCTCTGGACTATGTTAAGGTTAAGCTACTGAAGTCACCTTCTGCCCCTCAAGTAGCAAATAGTATGAGAGAGTACCAGGAAGGGAAGTTTCCAAATGCTACTCATGTTATCTACGATGAAGAGGAAGAAATGACTTTAAAAGCTATAGAAGTAGAGAAGTCAGAAGAAGCCTATGCTATTTTGGCTAAGATGAACCAGGAGGAAAAAGCTGCTGTACTACATATACTAAGCAACAAGCCAGCTAGGAAACAGTCAATTAACTATATCAATGGTAAGTTGGGTGAGTACTTAAAAGCTGATGCAGTAGAGTTTTTAAGAGTAGTTAGGCTAGGCAGGGAAGAAGTAACTGTAAGAGCTAAGGTATTAGAACTTCTTTTCGAAAGAGTTCTGACTAAAGAAGCAGGAGCTATTTACTATATGGGTGAGATGATTGCCTTTGATTATGAGGATGCTGTTAGATGGTTTAAAGACCCTAATAATAGCAAGATGAAGGTCTTAATGATGGAACAACTGGAAAATAAGTAAGATATAATGACTGTAGATTCAATGCACTATGACTTAAAGCAGAAGCTTAATAAGATAGACAGTCAGAGATATAGGAATTTAGAAGTGCCTGAAATAGATTGGAAATTAAATGAGGCACAAGAGGTCTTTGTAAAGATAGTGGCAGAACCTAGATTAGCGTCTGTAGTAGGCTTTGAGGTCAATCAGAGAACTATAGAAGATATTAGGACAATAGTAGTTGACCAGAAGAAGGGTCAGGGACAGTCAATAACTATCTATGATAATGAAGATAAGTCATATATAGCTACTCTTCCTACAGATTACTGGTTCTTAACTAATGCTAGATTATATGCTACTAAAGGCAGTTGCACAGCAAGTTTAGATATTGTTCCAGTACAACATGATGATTTAGCGGAACAATCTTTATTCTATAAGAGTTCTTTCTTTTGGAGGACGGTTAATATAAGATTTAATAATGAGGGGATAAGAATATTTACAGCAGGAGGAGACTTTATTCCTAATGAGATATGTCTAGAGTATTTAATACAACCCCCATTAATACACAATGCCGCAGCCTGGGATGAAGATGGCTATGAAGTAGACGGAGTAGTAGTAACAGGAACACAGGATTGTATACTACCTTCTAGAACTCATAAAGAGGTGGTAGACATAGCTGTAGCAATAATAGCTGGAGATTTAACACTACCTGACTACCTTATTAAAAGGTCTAAGGTAAATATGACAGATAACAAACATTAAATAAAATTAAAAACATAGAAAGATGGTTTCAAGTAATCCTGTTTTTTCAGTACTGGTTGCTAGTGGCAACCAAGCTATACTAGCCGCAGGTAGCAGACCTGATGCCCTTAACAATGGGCAAATAGGTTTCTTTAACAAGCAGACTGGTCTATCTGTAGATGGTTCAGTATTAGCAGATACCAGAGAAATCTTTATAGCAGTAGGTATCAACAGGACTACTGGTGGAACTGATGATGCTGAAGATATTAGGAAATCTGCTGGACAGTTTATACAAAGAGACAATGTAAAAGCTATTACGGTAAAAGGGTATGTAGACGAAATACAGCAAGTAGTAGAAATAAGTGGCTTCACTGCTGTTTGTGATTCAGATTACTTACTTAATATTGAGTTCCGTAACCAGCAAAGTTATAGTGTTAATGGCTTTAATCAGTTCAAAAAACCCTACTCTTTCCATACATCTTGCTGCCCTCAAACAGCATGTGACGAATGCGATAAGGTAGGCAGTCCAGCAGAAGTAGCCGGAGGATTGGCTGATATGATTAATGCCGACCCTGATGCTCTAGTTATAGCTACAGCCTATGGTTGGAAAATAACTGCAACTATCAATGGAGCACCTACATCAGATGCCAATACCACTGTAACAGTGGGAAGTACTACCTATACAGTAGCAGTACTTGATGCTGATACAACAGCACAAGCCGCAGCTAAAATAGTAGCAGCTATTAATACGCAGACTGGCTCTCCTTATAGGGCATCTCTTTCTGGCAGTATAATAAGCATTTATCCCACTACAACAGCACTTACTAATACAGATACCTTTGCAGTATCAGGAGCAGGTGTAACAGCTACTACAATAGTAGCAGCCACTAAGACTGCGATAGCTGATACAGATGCTTTTATAACTGCTTATCCAGGAGCTAGTGCCGGTCTTAGGATAACTGGTAAGCTACAAGCAAGAGGTAGCTTTAATGGTAGTATTCCTGCACACTACTATAAGAATGGTACTAACTTTATAGTTTCTTTTTCTGATGGTTTTGGTACTTGCAATGGTACAATAACTCCTATTACTGATATGCAATTTCCAGAAGGAAAGGGATATGACTTACAGGTACTAGAATATGAAGCATTAGGATGGGATAAAATTGGCCCATACAGGACATTATCTATAACAGGATTACAAAAAGAAGGTTATGAGTACTTTACAAGTGCTAGTGCCAACTACAATGTAATCACTATGGAGTATGATGTATGGTCTAAATCTGGTTCTGCACATGAGTATGAGAATCCAATGAAGACATATATTGCAATCCCCTGTGCAGATTCAACTACATTAACAGGCTTTATTGCCGTTACTGATTTGATATTTGCAAATAGGTTAGGAGCTTTAACTGATGATGTAGCTTCAATGGATTGCACTAATGCTGGCACTACCACGCTAGTAGCTGCAACTGATGGCATAGAAATTGTTACATAGTCTGTAATCTCTGGTTTAATTTTAGGGGGGTAATACCCCCTTTTTAGTATGTAGTATATGATAATAACTTATATCAATGATACAGAACCTTTATTGAGGGTGACAGCTAGCGAAATTACTGACTTTGCTACTAATATAGGAGATTATATAGCTATAGAAGCTACTACTAATCTTACTTGTGCAGAGACAGATACAGTAAAGGAATATGATACTACTGAAATAGTAGATACTGATTCTGACTTCTATGTAGTAGTATCAGATAATGCTTTATATATACGTCCAATTATATTTGGACTATCTGAATTTGTAGATGGTATATATAAAGTAACATTAAAGATTAAACCTAGTAGTGGCTTTATACAGATACAAAATTGCATATTTGTAGATATTACCTTTAAGTGTAAGGTAGCTCAGTTACTAAAAGATATTATTAAAGAGAATACTACAGCTACAGAGCAAATATCTACTATGGCGCATGTCCTACACTACTCATTAGTAAATGGTAGTAACTGTGGCTGTAATTGTGATGAACTGTGTGTTAACTTTAATTATTTAAACAATATTCTTTTGAATAACATATCTCAAACAACAGATTGTGGCTGTAACTAACAAGTGTAATATAACTAAGTTAGCTAGTGATAGGTACAATGAAGTAGTATGGGGAGTAACACCTAATCCAGCTACGAATAATTCTATACTTGAGAATTATCTTAAGTACCTAGATTGTGAAGATATAGATTATGAAGTATGCTTAGATAAGGATGATTGTACCAATGATAGTTTTATTCTTACCTGTGCTATATCTGTTACAGAAATTACAGCAGTAATAGATGAAACAGTAGGTAATAAGATAATATTTACCGCCATATATATCAATGATAATACTACAGACCCAACTGAAAATATTTTTGAGTGGGAATATGATACAAGTGTATTCAATCTAGCAGGAGAGCTAGGAAAGGAGAGTTTAGAGCTTACTGTAAAACCTGGGAAAAGTGTTAATGATATAGTAACACCTATATCAGTTACTTTAACAGATGAAAACCATTGCGTAGAGTCTAAAGCATGTTATTATGTAAAAGGAACTATGAATTGTACAGAAGGATATATACCATGTTCCAATCCTAGTAACTTACATTTAAAGAATAAAGTTACAAGCTGTAGCGCACCTTCTAATTTAAGGTTGACAAAAACAATATAAAATGGCTCAAATTACTTTAGAGTGGGAGAATGATAATGTACTAGACAATCCCAATATCATATCACAAAGAGCTTCATATAGACCTAGAACAGCAGGTGGCTCTTTTTTAACAGCAGGATTTACTCCTCCTAATGATATGGATAAGACTGTAGTTACAGCAGATACTCCTAATACCTTAAGTGATAACGTAGTATATGAAGTTAAGGTAGAAGCTATATGTACAGTAAATGGGCCAACTATAAATGATAATGGAATACAAGAGTTTATTAATTTTGCATGCATTACTCCAACATTGACCAAGACATCTACCACTGGTAGCATATCTCTAAATGTAACTGGGTTAGATATAACTAAGGCTAGATTTACACTTAGAAAATCAAGTGATAATAGTATTATAACTCCACCTACTATAATACCAAAATTAGGGACTACTATAGCATTAGGGGTTGTTGGTCTAGTAGGGAGCACTAGTTATTATTGGCAAGTAGAACTGTATGCGACAGTAAATAATACAGAAGTGTTGAGTTCTACTACAGATTATCTAGGAACTATATGTTCTCCATATCCATTTACTACAGATGCCCCACCAGTATGTAGCCCAATAACAGCAGTAACAGTAACATCAATACAAGTATTATAAAGTAAACAAAAATCCAATTATATGACAGCACTTCAAACATTCCTGATTAACCTAGTATTACCAGGGTTAGAACAAGCAGGACAAACACTTTTAGTAGAAGCATTACAAAAGTTTCACGATGCAAAGCCTGAATTATATAAGGCATCTGTTGTAGCAGGTCACGCTTTCACTACTCCTTTTTTGGAGTTTGTTAAGCAAAGTGATACTAAGATAGATGATAGTATTCTAGAGGCTATTAGTGAAGCTATTGTCATGTCTGCTACAGCTAATGGTATAGAACTAGAAGCTATTTCAGAGCAGTTAAAAGCAGAAGAAGTAACGCCTACAGAGCAACAGAACATTATCAATGTTCCTATTACTCCAGAGTCAGAAACAACAGAACAAAAGTAATCATGGTAGAAGTAACACTAGATAATCTAGTTCCATCTACCCCACCAACTGATGGTTGGAGGGTTGAGTACAGAATTAAAGGAACTACAGGGGCTTATATAACCCCTGTAGGTTCTCCATTTAGTTCATTTCCTATAGTATTTACTACTACAGACCCAGGTGGTACTTTATATGAGGGGCATGTATGGAGAGATTGTGGGACTTTAGAAAGTACTAAATTTAATTGGGTAACCCCATGTGATTGTACAAATGCAGGAGTAGGATATACAGTATCAGGAGATGGAACTTTTTGTGAGAAGACAGATACCATAGCTGCTACTGTAACTAGTTCAGGTTTTTGTTTAGCTGCTACAGGATTTGGAGTCTATAGTCAATATGGAAGTAGAATATACAAACCAGGTTTTACAGCAGCTACTCTATTTCTAGCACCTGGTACTGTTAATACATATATAGAGTACAATATGTCTATTTCTCCACAATGGGCTAATACAACAAACTCTATAGTACAAGGGCCAATGAATAGAAGAGCAGTATGGATAGATAGTGATTGTGATGGTAATAAGGACTCTCTATCAAGTGGAGTTCAGACTACCATAGCTTTTATGTATGATAATACAGGCCCAGCTAAGACCATATATATTGGTATAGCAGCAGATAATAAGTTTAAGCTAGTAGTTAATGGGAACATTATAGTAGATACTACAACTGTTGACCCTACTGGAGTTAATGATATGGAGTTTAAGATGTGGCATATTATACCAGTAACCATGGTTAATGGACTTAATTACTTCAATGCAGTAGCTACAGGAGATGGTACAATTAATGATGCTATGGCTATGTGTGGTTATAATAATACCTCATTACAAATTAAAAATGCTACTACAGATTCAGCTCTGACCATTATATTTGATTCAGTTAACTTACGTGGAGAAGATTATGATGTAGCTACTTGTCCTCCTAACTATTCTCTAGATACATCAGAAGGAAGTGGTAACTACGTATGTGTAAGAAAATTTACTTCAATCTGTAATCCAATAGAACCATAATATGCCTTCACCGTCCATAGATACAATGTGGCAAGAGATTAGAGTACTTAAAAATAGAGTATGTAATCTTGAGAAAGTAGCCTCTAATCAATCAGAGGTTTTACAATTTGTAGTAGGTGAGCCATCTAGTAGTGCAGTATTTTCAAGGGGAGATATTAATATGGTAACTCTACCTGTTAATAGTACTTATATATTAGAAATAAGAGATAAAAATATACAGAGAGATAGTGTAGATGTATTTTGGGATAATTTAAGAATGCCAATTAAGAGATTAGATAGGGAAAGCTACTCCATAACATATATGACAGATAGAGTAATAATAACAAGACCAGCAGGGAATCCCTTTTTAGATGGACAATTATATTTAATAACATATAGACATGCTTAGAAAATTTTATACCATATTGCTCCTCTTAGGTATAGCTCTTTCTTTTGATGCCAGAGGACAAGAGCCTGGAAGTGGTCTACCTGCCTCAAAATTTACAGGAGCATGGTATGACTATACAGGTTATATAAATGTCAAGGGTATGTTATATAAGCTTAGTGATACTTCTTCTAAGCCTGTAGTACCTACTATGATATACTGGCAAAATACTGGAGTAGATAGTTTATTCTGGTACTGGAATATGGTTAAGTGGCAAAAAATAGGTACTGGAGCTACAGCAGACACTCAAGAGGGTAGCATAGGTGGGCCAACTACTACTAATAATCCTGAGACTATAGGCTTTAACCCAGGTACTAATATATCTGCTGACTCTTTTATAAGGAAAGCTTATTATGGTATATTACCACCTACAGCTACTATAGGTGGAGGTACTACATTAGAATTAAGGTCAGGAGGTACAGTATCAGCTACTTTAAGCTGGAGTGCAGGAAGGCAATCTAATACTCCACCATTAAGTACTATAGTAGTAGCTAGTCAAAGTCAATCCTTTAGCCAACCATCACCCAATGGTAGTGTATCTGGTACTCAAGGAGTTAGCGTACCTGCTAATACTACAACTTCATATAGTACAGTAGTTACTGATAATACTGGAGTTCAGACAGTAGCAACTACAACATTTACATATTCTGGTAGGAAATACTATGGATGGGTAACTGACACTACAGGTATAGGTACTGGTACTCAAGATGCAGTAATAAGAGCTTTGACAAACCAGCCATTTGCTACTACTAAATCTTTATCTGTTAATACAGGTACACCTACAGGAACTCAATTCTATGTATATGTATATCCGTCTAGCTTAGGAGCATTAACAGGATTCGTATTTAATGGGACTCCCTCACTAGAAGCTATGAGTGTAGCAACGAGAACATTTACTAATGCTCTGGGCTATTCACAAACTTATAAGCTATATTGGAATAAACAAGGACAAACTACAGCATCAGATATAATAGCACAATGAAATACTTAATTATAATAATCATACTTCTATCTTACAGTTGTTTGGTAAAACAGACACAGACCTTTAGGGTTTCAGGTAGAGAACTTAATTGTTCACAAGGAGCAGGTATTAGAGTTTTAGATACTACTTGGATAGTTAGAAATGATACTCTTTGGATAGAGGGTACGGGCTATTTTCCACTTTATTACAGGATGCCGGCAAAAATATCTTTATATGAAAACAATATCCGTATTGATAGTAATTTTCTTATTAGCCATTAGTCTGCCTACCTTATCACAACAACATATAGGAGCAGATGGGTTGTTTCATCCTAATGGAGCTTATGGTACTGCTGATATGTTAGAAGTTAAGGGCTTTTCTAAATCTGTACAAAGTTTAGTAGAAAGAAATGCTATTCCGGCTAACATGAGAAGTCTTGGAATGAATATACTAGTAAGAGATAGTTCAGCTATATATACTTTAGTAGGTGGCTTATTAGACGCTAATTGGGTTAAATCACTATCTACTACAGTAATTCCCGATAATGCGGTATATAGAGATACTACTGTAACGTTTACAGGTAATAGTGTTCAATTAATAGTACCACATTTTATGTCCGGTACTCCACATATAGAGTATGTAGAGATAAGTGACCCTGAAGGAGTGTCGGAGATACCAGCATATACTGATGGAGCTAATATATACTTTGATTATTCAGTTGCTCCTATCAGTGCGTCCTGTACCTTTCATATTAAATTAACTCCTCCAGCCTCACCATGATGAAGACTAAATTAATCCTCCTATTTATAGCACTGTTATTTTGTATAACTGCTAGAGCTAATAAGTTTTATCCTACTAAAAGCTCAGTAGATGGTAGTATATATTTAACAGGTAATAATTACGATACTGTAGTATTTAGAGCTTCTACTTTAAATGTAGGTATGTCATGGTTTTGTTATGTGAAAACAAGTGGAACACCTAACAAGCCAATAGTCTTTATAAATGAAGGCTTAGTAGAGAACTCCACAGGCTTTGCTATGGAAAACTGCTCTTATATTAAGATAACAGGTACAGGAACAGGACAACAGTCTGCTGTAGGTACTGTATTAGGAGTGACAAGAAATTGGTCTTATGGGTTTTATTTCCATGATAAAAGTGGACAGGCAGCTAATATATGGGGCTATTCACACCATATAGAAATAGAGCATATAAGGGTAAGTAGAATGACCTACTTTTTTTGGGTTAAAAATGAAGTAGGAGAAGTTGGTTGTGACTTAGGCTTAAACTACCCTAACGCACCAATATATAATATAGTTATACATGATAACTATCTCAAAGGATGTCAGCAAGATGGTATGTATATGGGGTCAACAGCACCTACAGGGGGTAGGAGTGTAACATGCCGTGAAGTTGGAAATACTAATATTAGTGCTCAAGGAACTGGTTATACTAGTGCATCTGTTACCTTTACTCTTCCAATTAATGTAGACCCAACTAATCAAATAAGAGCAGCTACAGGAACAGCGACTCTTTCAGGAGGTAAGGTAGTTGGAATAGTCATAACTGATGGTGGGGCTTATAGAAACAATACCGTCCCATTAGTAAATATTACTGGAAATGGCACAGGAGCTAATGCTACTGCTAATATGAAGAATACTACATATAATGACAGAATAGCTGGAAGAATGTATAATATAGCAGTATATGGTAATTATTTAGATAGTATGGGAAGGACTGCAATGCAGTTTTCAGGTATTAATAATGCTACTTCTGACTTCTTTGGAGGTAAGAATGTTATATATGATAATCTCATAAAAAATGCAGGCTGGGAATTTAACGGAACACAGGGAGCAGGTATATTCTTAGGTGGCATGGCATCAAGATTTAATGTATATAATAATAGAATAGACTCAACATGGAGTCACGCTATATTCAGCTATGGAGTAGATACTACATATATACATGATAATGTAGTTAATGCTACTGGATGGGTATATGGAGATAGCTGTGATAGGAACTCAAATGGAGCATGTATTCCAGGAACATCAAGAATAGGAGTGCATACTAACTTTTGGCAAGGCAGCATATACCAAAATATACCTTTTGCAGTACCCCCTAGTGTAACTTTATTTATGTATATTAATAATAGTTGTGGGACTAACACTGACCCCGACAATTATAAAGTGTTTATAGATGATGGTGGACAAGCTACATCTAGCTATGCCACTACTGGTAACCTAATATGTGGGAATGGTAAGGCAGGAGCCAGACCAGGCATAAACTATAGTACTAATTGTACTATAACTAATCAGCCTCCTACAGTTAATGCTGGAGCTAATAAGACATATACCCTACCTATAAACAGTCATACTTTCCAAGCTATAGCTAGTGACCCAGAGGGAGGATTACTTACTTATTTATGGACTAAGCAGAGTGGGCCTAATACTTTTACATTTAGTAGTACTACTATACTGAATCCTACTGTGTCTAATATGGTAGAAGGAGTGTACACCTTTAAACTACAAGTAACCGATAATGGTGGGTTAAGTACTAGTAGTAATGTAAAAATAACTATAAACCCTAAACCTAATCAGCCACCAGTTTGTGAAGCAGGTAATAATGTATCATTAGTACTACCAGTAGATAACTATACGTTTATGGCTACTGCCTCTGACCCTGATGGTGGACAATTAACATACTTATGGACTAAGACTTCAGGAGGTAATTTTACTATAACTAATCCTAATATATTAAATCCTACAGTTGATAATTTAGAGGTAGGAGTATATCAATTTACCTTAACAGTAACCGATGATAAAGGGGTTAGCACCAGTGATATAATCACTATTACTGTAGATAACCCACCTAACTCTGCACCTTCAGCCAATGCAGGAACAGACTTTACTATGGTATTTCCTGACAATTCTTACCAAACAAATGCTACAGCTACAGATATAGATGGTACTATAGTATCATATAAATGGACTAAGAAGAGTGGGCCTGTGCCTTACACTATATCTAATGATGCAACAGAAGACCCACTTATATATAACCTAGCTGAAGGAACTTACGTATTTACTCTTACTATAACTGATGATGATGGTGCTACCAATAGTGATGATATTACTATAATAGTACAGCCTCAACCTAATCAGCCACCAGATGTAGAAGCAGGAGATGATACTACTATTGTATTACCCGTCAACTACTATCAAGCACATGCTACTATTACTGATGATGGTAGTATATCTGATATATTGTGGACTTATGGAGGTACAGGTACAGCTACTATTAGTAATACAAAAATATCTAATCCTTTTATTAGTAATCTATCTGTAGGTACACACCCGTTTACTATAACAGTTACAGATAATAATGGAGCAGTATCGACAGATAACATAACCATAACAGTACAACCTAAACCTAATACTCCACCTTCTGTAGAGGCAGGGCCAGATATTAATGTACAACTGCCTGCTAATACAGCAGATGTAACTGGGTCTGCAACTGATGGAGATGGTACTATAAGTACTAAACTTTGGACTAAGGTTAGTGGTAGTGGAACTTTGAGTAATACTGGTAATTATACTGTTAGTGTAGCAGGACTAACTCAAGGACAGACTCAATTAAAATTGACAGTAGTAGATAATAGTGGAGCTTCTTCATATGATACCATGTTTATTAATGTATCAGCAGCAGCTAATATAGCTCCAGTCGCAAATGCTGGAGTTGATGCTACTATATCATTGCCTGCTAATAGCTATCAATTAAGTGGTAGTGGAACTGATGCTGATGGAACTATTACTGCCTATAAGTGGAAAATATTAAGTGGAGCTGGTACTTATACTATAAATAATAATAACATATCTAATCCAACACTTAATTTTACTGCTGCTGGTACATATACACTAAGTCTTACTGTAACTGACAATAGTTCAGCAGTGTCCAATCCTGATACAATAGTAATAACTGTATTACCAGAAGTAGGAAATGCAAGTCCTGTGGCAAATGCAGGAGCAGATGTTTCATTCCCTCTATTAAGACTGTCTTTTAGTCTGAATGGTTCAGGTTCTTTTGATAATGATGGAACTATAGTTTCTTATATGTGGACACAGGTAGGTGGGCCAGAGACGATAATTACTAACTCTAGTTATATATTCACTGAAGTTAAGGGACTTCAGAGAGGCAATAGTTATATGTATTTACTTACTGTAATTGATGATAGAGGAGCTATAGGAACTGATACAATTACAGTTGTAGTTACAGGAATAGGAGTAACTATATTTTCAAATCAAACAATTAGATACAAGCCATAAAGATGAAATACTTATTATCTATAATGCTCTTACTAGTAGCTATACACTCTAATGGGCAATATAATAAAGAATCTAAAACCTTTGCCTCTATTACAGACTTAAAATTAAGAATAGGTGAAGGTAACGGTATGGTAGTTACAGTGGGTGGGTTCTATAATGACCAAGATGGTGGAGGAGGAAGATTTAAGTGGGTAGCTGCTAGTACTAAGACTCCTGTATCTGGTATGATAGTACAAGTAACAGGAGTTTCAACTGGAAGGTGGGAAAGAGTATATGATGGCGGGAAGTTTAATTATCTGTGGTTTGGAGCTAAGGGAGATAGTGTAACTTACAATACTTTCTTTCAAGTAGCTATAGACTATATATCTAAAAACTACCCTGGTAAAATACTGCTTATACCACCTGGTAATTATATAGATACATCTCATACCTTATGGAAGACAGGGTGTAATATAGAAGGATATGGAGCTTATATTATAAGTAACTTAGCTACAAGAACAGGAGCAGGCTTTGGTTACCAGAACCCACTACGAATTGGTAATATGGGGCCGAGTGATTGGGATAGTGTAGTGATGAATACATACCACTTTGATAGCATAATATCAGGAGGAAGTAAAATAGTAATGCACAATATGCCTGATAGTGTACAGGTAGGTAAAATAATGATGGTAAGAAGTTCTGCATACTGGTTAAATGCAAGAGGACTGGTTAAACCATATATAACTAGACTAATGTACATAGTTAAAAGAGATGGAGACTCAGCATGGTTTGAACACCCTATAGATACTACCGCCTTCTCCGGTAACTTCTCAATGGAGTTGGATTTTAAAAATAACGGTAATAAGGTAGATGCTTGGGGACAGTTAAAGAAGTGGATTTGTCATGGAACAATAAGAGGATTAGGTCTTAAGTCTATGTATGGACAAATTGCTCTTGGTTGTATGAACTATGTTTGTGAGTTTACTAATATGTATACCTATGGCTTTGAAAGCATATCAGGGAATGGTCAAGCATGGTGTACATTTACAAATATGACTATAGACTTTTGGAAACAAATAGCAGAATCTTCGATAGGTTCACACGATAATACTTGGATAGGAATAGATGCCAACTGGCAACCTAGAACAGATGGATTAAAACCAAACAGCAAGCAACCCTTGTTTAAGTTTGGGGAGAACGTATACAATATAACCTTTAGTGATATTAAGATTAATGCTGGAGATTACAATGGCCGATTAATATGGTTTGGTTCTGCAACTCATTGTAGGATGGAACATATTAAGGCTGTCTGTAAGAATTTAAGAACTGTGGTAATATATTTTAGTACCACAGACGAAGACCCTGATGATGAGGATGATGACTTTAATGTAGCCTCATGGGTAACTGACTGTAAGGTAAATGACATAACGGTTTTTAGTGATAGAACTAATAGAATACAGCATTTCGTTGAGATGGCAAAGCCTGTCACTTTAGGTAAGCTATCAAATAATATAGTAGAAAATAGCACATTTTATGGTACTCCAACACAGGGGTCTGTTAAAATAGATGGTGTTAATCCTGTAATTAGGAACTGTACTTTCGAGAATGGCGGATTTACCTATGGTGATTCTCTGCATTATGGAAGCATAGAAAACTCATATGCTAAGGATGCGACATTAACTGCTAACTCTAATGTAGTTTTATCTAATATAAGGACTGGAACTACAGTATTAAATACTACTGTAGCAGGTGATTTTAGACCACTTATATTTCGTATTACATCAGATGTTACAACTACTAGCTCTACACTAACAGCATCAGGGTTAAAATTACCAGTAGCAGCCAATAAGTTTTATACATTGGTTGCAACTATTAAGACAGCATTTAGTCTTGATGGAGGTACTGCTGGAGTTCAGATAGCCTTAACTGCACCTACAGGAGCTAGCTTCTTTGGTGGTAATGCAACTGGGTCTGCGGCAGCATCTAATAATAATGCAGGAACTACTAATCTATCAGGATTTGGAAGTGCTGCTGGATTAAATTTTAATAGGTTTAATGGTCAGGGAGGATTATTATTTATCATGTCATTTAGTACTAGTAGTACAGCAGGATTTATAGAGCTTACATTTGCTAGTTCAGATAATACTAGCACAGCTACTATTAAAGCCAATAGTATATTTACCTTATATGAAGGAACTATATATTCACCATAATATTTATGCAAGCCCCCGAACACAAGCATAAATTTAAAAACATGATTAAAGAGTTAAACATAGCTATATATGCTATTGATGATGATGAAGGTACTAGAACAAGTCTAAAAGGTCTATTTAAGGCTCATGAAATAAAAAACTATACTATATATTCAAATCCAGAGGATTTACTAGAAGAACTACATAAGGGAGTACAAGTATGTATTATAGATTATGACTTAAAGAATCCAGACTATAATGGCGTAACATTAATGCAAGCCATACTAGGAAAAAATAAGTACTGTAAGTGTATAATAATGAGTGGATTTGAAGAAGCTAAACTTATTAAGAACTTCCTTAACTGCGGTGCTTTTAGGTATATTACAAAAGCAGAAGAACATTTTAGTGAACATTTAATCAGATATATCAATGAGGCTCTAGAGACAGTATTTGAAACTATGTCTTTTTACTCCACCCTACTCGAAAGCTTAGACGTTACAAAGCAAAAGCTATCGCAAATCTATAAGAAACAAGAAGATGAAAGATTACATTGATGGAGTTATCTTAATTGTAGTATCTCTAAGTACATTAGTTGGATTATATAAGGCAACTTTAGAGCTATCTAAAGAAAAAACAGTAAGACTTGCTAAAGAGCAGGAAGAAGAAACTAGAAGAGTTGAAATAAAGGCTAGAGAGAGTTCATTAGGTAGTACAGCTCTTGCTCTGTTGAAAGAGGAGATGGATAGGCTAGCTAATGAGATTAAGCATTTACATCAGGCAAAGGAAATAGATGGAGCTAGGATTAAGTCAGTAGAAGAGATTATAAGAAATATAGAGATGATGTATAAGTTTATAGAACAAAGATTTCTTAACTCTAAAAGCCAGGACTAATGAAATACATGCTAGAACATATGAAGGAAGTAATAGGACTACTGATAGTAGTATCTGGAGCTGCACTTCTGTGGTATATTATCATTAATTATGGTCAGGAGAAAGAAGTTTTGTTTACTGTATTAGGAGCAGCTAGTAGTACACTGTCAACAGTTTTAGGGGCTTATTATACTATATCAGAGAATAGAAAAGCCAAAAATCCTCCACTCTCACCTACAAACGTTGATACTGTACAAATAGAAGCAAATAAAGCAGAAGTTTCGGCAGATACAGTTACTAATACAGACACTTCAAGTTAATTGGTATAATTTATGATAGCAATTATCTTTAAATGAGTAGCTTAAATCAATATTCTACAGAAGTAGAAAAGCATATTTATAATTCATTCAAAGACCTTAAATTTGATAAGGCTAGACATTTATACAGTACTATCGTAAGTGGCAGATTAATATACCTACCATCTGTTAGTTCTAAGGTAGAATCACATGCAAATAAGTTTGACCCACATAAAAGAATAGGAAGTACTACTTTACTAGAAGCTAGTGCTAGGAAGGCATCAAAAGAAAGAGGAGAACTAATTAGCCCTGAGCAACTACAGGGAGAGTGGATTAGAACTAATAAAGAGGCTTGTGATTTAGGACATAGAACACATGACTTCTTAGAAAGATTTACCGGAGTACAAATACCATCTACACCACAAGAGAAGGCAGGAGTTAAATTTATTAGGAGTTTGATGGGTAAGTATAGAGTTAGCTTTAGAGAGCTAAGAGCTTACTCAAGAGAGTTCTTATATGCAGGAACAATGGACTTACCTTTAGAGCAGGTAGAAGGAGGATATTTTGAAATAGCTGATTACAAGACCAATGGAGACTTGTTTAAATCATATGGATACTTGAAGCCTCCATTTACTTATATGGAGGCTTCTCCATATAACAAGTATCAGCTACAGTTAAGCTACTATCAAATTATGTTAGAGGAGATACATTTACCAATTAGTGATAGGAAGCTTATCCATTTGAGAGATGATGAAGAGTATGTAGTATATCCATTAGTAGACCTTACTTCAGAACTAAAAGATTATATGAAATTCAATCAAAAAGCAGAATGATACCAATAGGAGAAGCTATAGAAAGATTAGAGTCTATATACAACAAAGGAGTTAAATCCAAAGACAGTAGACTATCCTCTAGATTAGTCTATAGTGCCCTACTTTCTGGAAGAAGTGAGCTTATAAGACAAATGTCTAATAAGAATCAGTACTTAGGAGATTGGATATATCAGACACTATATAAAGTAGAGTTGGAGTATAAACCAGTTAACACAGCTAATATAGGACTTAAGATAGAAAACATTCTTAAGGGTAAGAAGCAGTTACCTAAGCTAGTATCTGATATGGATAGTTCACTAATAAGGTCTGTATCTGACTTAGAGAATAACAGTTCTTTTAGTATAACTAGCTGGGCTAATAATAAATATAATCAGGGAAATCAATATACAGCTAACAAACCTAGATTCTATATAAGAGATGGTTATCCTTATATAACTCAACTTAAACTATTGCCAGCAATAACGTTAGAAGCAGTATTTGAAGACCCATTAGAAGTATATACCTATAATCTAGATAACTTTACTGATTGCCCTGACTGTCAATGTAAGGCAGCTAAAGATATAGATTTTCCAATAGATAGGAACTTAATAACACCAATGCTCAAACTAGCTTATACCGAACTAATTATATTAATGTCACAGATGGTAGAAGATAGAAATAATAATGCTGCTGATGATACAAGCGCAGCAGGTAAAATGATTCATCAACCACAAGAAGGATAAATATGGACGTAGGAAAACAGTATACTTTAATAGATAGTTATCAGATGTATAGAGAAGCTTCTACAGCTAAAAAGAAGATGGTGAAGGCTAAGTATTTTAAAGTAGTAGACTTATATTTAAAGTTTTTAGTAGATAAGTTATTTGAAGGACATGAGATAGCAATGGGAGCAAAGTTAGGTAGTCTATATATAGGAGGTAGGAAGCCAAAGGTCAGACTAGATGCTAATGGTAAAATATTAGGAGTGGCTATAGGATGGGGGAGAACTGGCAAACATTGGAGAAAGATGGCAGAAGAAAGAGGAATGACACTCAAAGAGTTCATAGAAAAAGTACCACAAGAAGAAAGACCACCTATATATTGTTTTAATGAACACACTAATGGATATAGCTATACTCTTAGGTGGACTAAAGATGAAGCAATATTAGCTACTAAAAGTTTTTATAGCCTCAGATTTGCTAGAGCTAATAAGAGGAGATTAAATACAGAAGTTAACAATGGTACAGAATACGTTATAACAAGTTTAAAATAGTACTTATGGCAACTGATACTAAAAAGAAAGTTAGGATAGAGTCTATTAAAAGTGAGACCAAGACTAATAAACCACCTAAAGGTGCTACCATAATAGAGAGTAGTACAAATACCTCTATAGAACAGATAGAAAATGGGTGGCTAACTACTAAGAACTATAGTGGTAGATATACTACAGACTCTAATAAAGATAGTTATGGTAACTATTTTGACTACAGCAAAAGATGGTACTCTAAAGAAAACCCACTGTTAATAACAGTTAATGATAAGGAACTAGCTGATGCTTTTGAAGATGATTAAATAAATAATATGTATCAATATACTTCAGTAGAAAGGATTTTTAGTAAGCTCACCAGAGAAAAGGTTTCTTTTGATGAAGATACCGTTATAGAACAAGTAGGGGAGGCACTAGCCTTTATAGGTACTGCCACTATGCTGGAAGATGCAGTAGCTTTTGCAGAGGTTAAGGACAATCAGTGTGCTGTACCTAGATATGCTTTATCTATATTACAAGTAGCTAGAAATAATAAATGGACTCCTACAAACCCTAGCTGTGTTACTCCTCAAACTGTTATTCAAGAAGCCCCTAATATTTTTTACCAGACTTGTACTGATTGTAGAGGGCAATCATCAGTAGATTTAGGGTATGTAGTATTAGATGGTAAGGGCACTCCATTAGTGGAATATGATATAGCATACTACAGACCATACTTTAACTTAAAAGCAGAATATGAGGGATGGTCTAATACTCCAAGCTACAGAGGCAACTATACTCCAATAAGACTAGCTAACTCTAGTTTCTTTAACTCAATAGTAGACCCACAGTTTGATGGGGCACTATATTCTGGTTGTAGAGATGAATATAGTTTAGTAGGTGGCAACAGTGTATTAAGATTCAGCTTCAACTGTGGCTTTGTAGCTATAGCTCATAAGAGACCCTTATTAGACCCAAAGACAGGGTATCCAATGATACCTGATAGTCAACCACATCTTACAGCTATTACATCTTACATAAAAAAGATGGAAGCAGAAATAGACTTTAGGAAACGCAGAGAAGGTTCAGAGAAAGTACTAGAAAAATATGAAAGAGATTGGGATTGGTACTGTGGACAGGCATCAAACTTAGATAAGATGCCTGATAGTATAGATGAACTACAGAACTTACTAGACCAGAGAAGCTACCTCCTACCAGACCATAATAAGTATAATAACTTTTTTGGTAATCTTAGTGTTCCTGAATACAGAAAATATAACGACCCTGATAATAGAAATAACCGTTATAATACATATCTAAGATAATATGGCTAATAACACCTATAGTCAAATAGTCACGGAATTAAATAATGGGATAGATATAGATGTAGACCCCTCTAATCAACCTAAAGGAAGTAGGAGATTTACCTTAAATACTGTAGAAAGGTCTATAAATGGACATATTAATCTATCTAATGAACCTAGAAATATAGTATGTGAGACATTCCCTGATGGGTATGTATCAATAGGAGATAGATATATAGGTAATAATGAGACTCTTGTTATCCTATGTAATGAAGAATTAAACAGGCAGGATATAGGTATTATAGATAAAAATGATAAATATATTAGCTATGTTAAAACGGGACTACTTAACTTAAGTATAAAGTATCAATGTGATATTAGATTTAGGGTAAGAAGGGGCAATGAGAGAGTAGTTTATTGGACAGATGGTAACAATAATGCAAGGTCACTTAACCTAGACAGGTTAAGTGATTTTTATAATGTACAGTTTAAACAGTACTTAAGTACAGGCGGAGACCCAGACACTTATACACTAGAAAAGTGGGATGCCTCTAGTTTTGAATTAATTAAGACTACTTCTACTATACCCACATTTGATAATATATCTGTGCTAGAATATGGCAGTATACCACCAGGTAGCTACAATTTTACTATACAGCTAGTAGATGAAGATTTAAACTCAACTGAATGGATAACTACCTCTAATACTGTTAATATATACAATGATAGTACAGATAGCGTATATGCTACTATAAGAGGTAGTAGAAATATTAATACAGCCTCTCAATCATTCCCTAGAGCTAGTAAGTCTATTAGATTAACTATAGGTAATCTTGATACTAGCTTCCCTTACTATAGAGTAGGAATTATAAGAGCTTCAGCAGGAACAGGTGTACCAGATAAGGTTTTAGTATCTGATTTACAAGCTACTACTAATAGTGTTTTTCAATATTCAGGTAATGAAAACAGTCTACAAGAGACGCCTATTGGAGATATACTAATAGATAAAGAAGTAATATATGCCCCCAAGCATTTAGAGCAAATAGACAATATACTTACCTTATACAATACTAAGGGTAAGGGAATAAACTGGTGTGAGTTTCAGCAATATGCTTCAAAGATAAAAGCTAACTTATGTACTAAGCAAGTAATACTTAATAGTGCCTTTTCAGATGCTAATGTCAAGAATGCTAAATCTACCTTCAACTTCAGAGGCTATATGCCTGGGGAAGTATACTCATTTGCAATAGTATGGATATTTAAGGATGGGTTCATATCTCCAGCTTTCCATATTCCTGGTAAAAACAGCACTGATAATAACTCTGATATGTTATATCATCAGTTAGACAGTAAGTATTTAGATATACATAACTGTTCTACAGGAAACTATTGGGGAGTAGATAATTTAGGGCAGACATTAGTTGGTAAAAATGTTAGACATCACAGATTTCCATTTAGGAAAGATGTAGGTAAACCAGTAGTAACTAGAACTTCTTCTACTACTAACATAAATAAGTATAAATTAAGTTTAGTATTTTCTTTGAATCCAGCACATACTCCATCACCAGAGTATCCTAAAGATGGAGATGATAATCCCATACCAATATCATATACTATTAACTACCAGATAAATGGAGCAGCAAATACTGCTTCCTTTAATGGCACTCTAGTAGATACAGATGTTAGTACTGGAGCTAGTATAGTAATATATGATGATACTGTTGCTCTTGATGATATAACTACAGGAGTTAAGTATGAACTAGACCCTGATAGCCAATTAGCAACATATCAAGATGGTGTAAATGATGTATTCATAATAACAGCAACATATACTCCCTATGTGGCTAGTACAGTAGAGAATACTGATATATCTGAAATATTTGGAATTGAGTTTGGTAATATAGAGAAACCACATCCTGACGTAATAGGTTTCTATATAGTTAGAAATAAAAGAGAGGATGAAGATAGAATAGTAATTGATAATGCACTATTTGGTACAATGACTGAATCAAGTAACTACAAAACTTTTGGTTTAGTCATGCCTAAACAATACTATGATGTAGATAATTGTGGCACTGAAAATAGTTCAGGTAAGACAGTTACTTTTAGTAATGATAGTATGTGGTTCTTTAGTCCAGAATATGAATACTTTCAGAAGAGACTTAACTTTGAAAATGTAGTAGTAGAGGGAAGATATAATGAGACTAGCTATAATATGCCTACTATATCAAATGTCACAGGTTCTACTTGTAACAAGCATCATAGTAAAGGAGTATACATAAATGACGTACAGGCAGGAACTTCCTTTAATCCAGACGTTAATAAGAAAAAGGATAAAGATGATGATGGGTTCGATTTAATAATAGGTTATAGAAATACTAATGTAACCTTCACTCCCAATACTAGTAATATAACTATGCCGGACTTAGATAGAACTATCTATCTAACTGCTGCTGCACACCAAAACTACAATGGTAAGACCTACTATAATGTTTCAGTAGACAATAAAATAGGAATGTATATAGCTAGTGAAACTTTCAGTTCAGAGCTATTACGTAATACCGCAGCTAATACTAATAGATTAGTTTATGGTAGTATGACCAGAACTAATACTACTAGCTATAGTAATTTTACTAATAGACCATACTACAAGGAGTTTAATAACCATATTAACTATGAAACCAATAATGTAATAAATGGAGTTCAAGTTTTTAATGGAGATGCGCAAATATCTGCTACCACTATTAATAGTACAGTATTCTATGATATGGTAGTAGCTGACAGAGCTAAGAAATCTGGACTTTGGAAGATAATAGCTGGGGCAGTATTAGTAATTGCAGGTATAGTACTTACTATTTATGGTGGGCCTCTTGGCATAGCTATTGGAGCAGAAGGAGTTGCACTATTAGCAGGTCTAGCTTTAAGCTATGGTGTATCATTAGTAATGTCTGGTATTAAATTTGAACAGTTTAAGTCTATGGTAGAAGTAGATTATGAAAAAGGTCTTAAAGATACTATAACAGATGGCGGAGTATATGAAACAATCAGAGAAGAGGTAGAGACAGAAGATGATACTATAAGATGGTTCGGAGACTTATTATCTACAGTATACATAGAAACCTCAGTACCTATGGGACTAAGGTCGGGACTAACATCTGGAATACCAGACTTTGTAGATGCTCCAACTACTTTTAATGAACCAGCTTATAGGTCTTACTTAACTGAGAAACTAACTACTATAGATAGGGAGCAAGGGTCAGGTAGGCTATATAGAGGATTTGCTAGTGCGGAAATATATGATATGAACCTAGACTATATGAGATTCAATGAACAGAAGATATATAGTCACTTACCTATAGAATATAACTGCTGCTCAGACTCTAATGAAGAATTTCCGAGAAGGGCATGGTATTCACAACAGTCATTTCAGGAAGAGAAGGTAGATAACTATAGAAGTTTCCTACCCAATAACTATGTAGATATAGAAGGAGAACATGGAGAAATAACTGGAGTATATAGAATGGGGGGCAATTTATTTATACAAACAAGAGAAGCTACTTGGCAGTTATTACAAAATAAACAAGAAAGAGTTACTAACGAAATAGTATCATTCATAGGTACTGGTAACCTGTTTGATATATTACCTAGAAAAGTAGTGGATGATGATTTAGGAAGTCTAGGCACTATGCACAAATGGGCTAATATAAAGACTAGAGTGGGTCATTTCTCTATCTCTGAAACTGAAGGTAAAATATTCTTACACGCTGATAAAATAGAAGATATATCAGCTAGAGGAATAGGAAGCTTTTGTAAAGAGGATATAAAGCCATTCTTATCTACTCAGATGTATGCGGAATTTGGAATTACCTTAAAAAATATTAATAACCCTGTTAATCCAAATGGAGTAGGTTATCATGCTACATATGACTCTAAATATGATAGAGTAATCTTTACTAAAAGAGACTACTTACTCTTACCAGATAGAGTTGACTCTTTAGTGATAGTGGCTAACAAGCCAATTTCAGACGAGGATACAGACTTTGTATTTAATACGTCAGATGAACTATTCTATCAAGGGACTCAAGTCATTCACTATAATAACCCATCTTATTTTGAAGACAAGTCATTTACTATATCATACTCTCTAGTTACAAAGAGGTGGGTATCCTGGCACAGTTATATACCTAACTACTATATACACGCAAAGAACAGTATGTACTCTATTATAGCAGGTAATAATAACTTATATAAACATAACATAGAAACTGGCTATCAAATCTTTTATGATACCTATTTTCCTCATATCATAGAGGGCGTGATAAGAGTAGAAGATATAACTGAAAGAACCTTTGAAGATATACAAATACAAACTAGAGCTATGTCTTATAGCAGTGCTACTAAACAGTTTGTAGATAAAAGGTTTGTAACATTTAATAAGATAACTATATATGATAATGAGAGATGTTCTGGTGAGTTAAATATGCAAGTCAAGCAAGAGAATCCTAATAAGCAGAAGTGGTATTCTCAACAGACCACTAGAATAGTAGGCAGTATTATAATAGATAGAAGGGAGGTAGGATGGAACATTAATAATTTTAGAGATTATGTAGTAGATTATAATACACCTTTCTTTACTACAGATTGGGAGACTATTAAGACACAGTACCCCATTGATAAGGTAGTCACCCCTGATGTTATAGATTTTAGGAAGGACTGGAGAACATTAGAGAGTTTTAAGGGGAAATATATAGTATTTCGATTAAAACTTGATAACTTTGATAATATTAATTTAATTACAAATTATTTAATATCAACAGTTCAAATTTCAGATTAAAGTGAACTTAAATTAAATTGAAAATGAAGTTCTATACTGATGATGAAAAGAAGCCGAGAAAAGTGTCTAGTGTACCCACAGGCTATGTCTTGGACACAGCATTTAAGGATAATAATTTTCCTAACAGAAAGTATTACAAGAGAGAGACCTCCTCTAAAACGTCTATAAATGGTTCAAAACCAGCAAGTAAAAATCCGGTTGTATCTGCAACAAGAAAAGCAAATGCTATTAATAAGGTTAATGCTATTCTTAGTAATTCGGATATTGATAGAGTATATCTAGAACCAGAGGAAGTTCCTGCTACTTCTACTAATACAGTAACTAACAGCCCAGCTAAGGCTTTTGAAGGTAATAATATATTTATGAGGAAGGGGTTATCTAATGTAGCTATAGGACAGGCAAAATATCCTAGTAGAAAGAGTGCCACTACTTCAGATGGTGGTATGTTAGATACAGGTAATCAAGACGTACAGTTCCAATACTATACTCCAGGAACAGGTAGTCTAGATGGTAATACTATTAACATACCATTCGATGCTTGGAATAATAGAGGAACAACAGCTAACTTTGCTGATACCTCTTTTATTAATAAATACAAGCCTAAGATGGGATTAGGAGGAGATGTAGCTACTAGCGTAGCCCCTACTGTCTTTAATAGTATAATGGCACTACTAGAAGGTAATAAAGAATATTCAGCACAGCCTATTATAAATACCTCTACTGCTAGAGCTATGGTGTCCCCTTACGCATGGGGAGGAACTATAGATGATTTAACAGATGAAGAGTTAACCCAGCTACAAGCAGATGCAGACCAGCAAGGAATAAGTGTGGAAGAGGCATTTGATGCAGCTAATCAACAATACTATGATAGTGAAGATAATGGAGAAGAGTACGCTAAAGGTGGATGGATAAAGAAAGCTATTAATCCTGCACACAAGGGTTATTGTACTCCTATGACTAAAAGTACTTGTACAGGACATAGAAGAGCATTGGCTAAAAGATTTAAGAAAGGAGGAGATTTGCACAAAGCTATGGGGGGTAATATAAATGCAGAAGTAGAAGGAGGAGAAGTAGTACAAGCTCCTGGACAGCCAGCAGTTAAGGTTAGTGGGCCTAAACATGAACAGGGAGGAGTAGATATTAAAGCACCAGCAGGTACTAAAGTATACTCTGATAGACTCAAGTTAGACGGAAAAACCATGCAAAAGAGGAAGCTTGAAAGAGAGAAAGCTATAGCTAAGCTAACTAATCTATCTGCTAAGTCACCTAGAAATATACTACTTAAAAATACTATAGAGAGAACACAGGAAGGGTTAGCTATGGAAGATGAGCAGGATATAGCTTTGCAGGATGCAGCTAGTAAGATATATGCAGATAGACAAAAGTTTCCTACTGGTGGTAGAATAGATATACCTAGACCTTGGTGGGAGACTGGAGATTCACTGGAAACTCCTCCATTGGGCTACACTGATACTCCAACAGATTATCACGTAGCAGCTACTCTATTTGACCCTGACAGTAGTATAACTGGTGAGGGTCTATTAGGTTTTGGCCCTAGTTACTCTGGTAGAAGAGCTATAGGCACAGCTAATCCTAGTAAGGGAACTACTGGCTATACTCCTACAACTGGAGACTATGTAGGTATGGCAGGAACAGCTTTTAATGCTATAGCTCCTATACTTAATTCTAATGCTGCGGCAAGAGCTACTAAGCCTACTATTAATAGATATAAAGGAGTAGGACAAAGAGCTATTGATAATGCTAGACAAGCTCAAAGTTTTAATGCTAATATGCAAGCAGATGAACTAACAGATATAGATACTACTATTAATACCCAAATGGCTTCAAATAGAAATAATGCTTCAAGCATAAATACTTTGAGGGCTTTAGATACCGCTACTACTATGGCTAAGAATAAAGCTAAATCTGAAGCTAGGTCTAATTACTTCAATAGAGTGATGAAGCTACTAGATGAAGAATCAAGAGCTACTAATATACAAGATGTATATGAAGCTCAAGGACAAACACAAGCAGATACAGCAGATGTAGCTAATGTTGATAACTACTTTACTAATAGAGGTTCTAACTTAGTTAATGTAGGTAACAGTATACAAACTGTAGGAAAGAACTTAAACGTCTCTAAGAGTAATTCAGCTAACATGAAGCTATTATCACAGCTATCACAATATGGATTAGCTATTGATGAAGATGGTAACTTAATAAATATATGATATGAAAATACATAAGCAATTTGGACTAGCATGGAATATCAGACATAATATTTCACCTGATCTCACCATAAAAGAACTTAATCAAATATTCGTTGAGTTTGAAGAAGATATTAATAAGACCGACAAGGTAGTAGTCAGTCTAGAGGAGACTGATATGATATTGTTATACAAACTTATAGACGTTAATAAAGAAGATGTAGGTATTGATAGTAGAAAACAACTAGTAATAGCTAATTTAGAGATTCCTATTAATAATACTTAGAAGATGGCTAGATTTTTTAGGACTACTAACGCTACTCCAATAGATTATATGTATCAACTCAATATACCTCTCATGGAGAAGGTACTTGAAGTTAATGATAAATATATTACTAATACATTAGATACTGCTGATAAAGCTAATACATTAGCTAATTTCAACTATCTCCCACAAGATGCAGAAGAAGCCAGCAAAGTAATAGGTAATTATAAACAAAAGGTTAAATCCATAACAGATGCTATTAGAGCCGACCCTGCTAATTGGAAAAGTCAACAAGGAGCTATAACGCAACTTACTTCAGACCTTACTAATGACTATACTAGTGGAGCTATCTCTAAATATACTGGTAACTATAATCTAAGAAAGAAGTATCAGGATGATGTAGATAGTCAGGTTAAACTATGGAATGAAAGTGGTGGTACTAAGGGTGTATCTCCAGAGAGAGCCGCAGCCTATAAAACCTATTGGGACTCTTCTTTTGAAGGTACTAATTATGATAGTAATATGCCTTCTAAGTACAATACTTACAAGGGTGGACAAGTAATGTCTAATCTTAATATACCTAAGATACTAGAAGATGGTTTAGATAAGATTAAGGCTGATAAGAGTAATATGTATGAGGAAAGACCTGATGGAGCATACTTTCTTAATAAGGTAACTCAAAAGATGGAGAGAATAACACCAGAGAAGGTATTACAAGTAGCCACAGGTAATATAACTCCAGAGATGCTTACCTATCTTAGAAATGATGCCCAAGTAGGATTAGTAGACCCTAACTCTATTACTACTCCATACACTACAGCAGGAGTACCAATATCTCCACAAGAGCAGGCTAATATAGACTACTTACAAGACAAGGTTAATAAGTCTAAGGGAGATGTAAAAACACAATTACAGAAACAATTAGATGACTATAATACACAGCTAAAAACTAGAGGACAAATTAAATGGAATAATGATAGTTATTTTACACCTACTCTTAGAAAGCTAGCTGAACAATATAGCTATGAAAACATAGAATCAGGTAATGATTTATCTACTAATGAACCTGCATTAGCTCAATATAGAGAAGGGCAGACTAATGCTAGACAGGCTAGGAGTTTAATGCAAGCTGCTCAATTCCATAAAGAAAGTATGGATGCTGCTAAAGAGAAATTTGATTTTGAGAAACAAAAGCATGCAGATGACTTAGCTAAAGATGCAAGAGATGAAGCATGGAGAAAGTATGCACATGACAATCCAGCAGCTAAGGCGGGAGTAACTGTTACAAAACCTGGAGCTAAAACTAATACTTCTAGTAAACCTGCTATATCCTTTCCCACTACTACAGGAGTATCTAAGTTATCTACCAGAGATTTTAATAGTTGGCTAACTAACGATGCTAATACTAATGCAAAAGTGCCAGTAATATCAAATGCAGGACTATCTAGTGATATAGACATGTATAGAGGAATAGCAGAAGAGAAACAAGCTACTATAAAAGATATAAATAATCAATTACTTAGCTCTAGCTTATCTTCAGCAGAAAGAGATGTTCTTAATAGGAGAAAAAATAATGCTGAATTAGACTTACAACAAGCAAATAAAGAACTATCATTTAGAAGAACTCTTTACAAACAAGGAATGGAAGCTGCTCTAACTGGAAACGTAAAAGCAGGTACTCCATTATCTCAAACAGAGTTAGACATATATCATAAGTACGAAGGTGATAGGGATGGTACTAAAGCCCTAGCAGAAGCAGAAGAGTTAATACATCCTAGTTCTCCACCAAGGTATGGTGGTAAGAAGTGGGATGATTTAAATACAGAAGAAAGGCTAAAATATCTTAACCAATCTATTAAAGATAATGAGGTCTATAATAAGAATCTAGAAAAAGCCTATAGTATTAGAAATGATGTAGCACAATATAAGAAGGTTAAGAGGATGGTAGATAATAATAGGGAAACTTATTATACTAACATGAGGAATAGTCCTATCAGTACTGATGCTATTGCTACTAATGCAAAAGATAGTAAAGATGTGGCTGATATAATACTATCAAATCCAAGAGGTACAAGAATCTATAACGAATTAGGTGCTAGTGCAGAAGGTACTAAAATAGATGGTAGTACTAATATGACTTTTGCAGGAGGCAGTTTACAGGAGTATATGGATAAAACTGGCACTACTATGAATGTACATAATCTAGGTAATTCAAATAGTCTAGGAGATGGCAATGCAGTAGCAGAAGTGACCTTTAATGACCCTACAGGAAATATAGCAGCAGGCAGAAAATTTTACATATCACTTGATAATAATTTGCAAAATACAATAGGTAATAAGTTTAGAGCGTATCCTAGTGCAGTAGCAGATGTAGCTAACAGTATGTTAGACCAAGAAAGTAATTATATCAGAAAACAAATGATACAACCCTCTGCTAAAAACTCTATTAATGCACCTCAAACTGGAGAACCTTTTACCTATGATATAACAGTACCAATTAATGGTAGAACAGTACCACTCAAGGTTACTAGATTTTCAGAGAGTAATGGACAGGATTCTTATATGATAACTAAGACAGTTAATGGAAAGCCAGTACCATTACCTAGACTTACTATCTCTTCAAATAAACAGATAGTAGAAGACCCTAGTGCAGTTCAGGGAAGATATTTTGGTATAGAAGATTTTATCAATCAATTAAAATTAGATAAACTAAGAAGATAATGGGGACATCAATAAGACAACCTATTAAAGCTGCATCTCTATTTGGAGATGCAGATTCAGTTGAGGTAATATCTACTCCCGACATTCCTAAAGAAAAGAGTGTTATACAGAATACTAGAGACTACGAATATTTAAAAGATGTATCTCCATTAGACAATCCTGATGCACTATCTATACTCAATGCTGATAGGCAGCCTATGAGTACTAAGATAGCTAACACTGCTACTCAGTTTGGAGCTAATGTAGTTTCATCATTTGGTCAAGGTCTTGCTAATACCTTCGACTTATCAGCACAATATAAATCTCTTAAGGGAGATGCTACTGATGATTATAATAGTAGTTTATTTGGTCTTACTTCAAGAGAGATGGCTAATTGGGCTAGTGGAGTAGCTGAACGTAACAAAATATTAAGTAGAAACCCAGGAGGATTCAATCCTTCTGACATGAGCTGGTGGCTAAATCAGATAGCTAGCTCTGGTACTGGAATTGGTATGGGTCTAGAAGCCTTAGCTACAACAGCACTTATAGAGTATGCTACTGGTGGACTAGGCACTGAAGCAGCAGTAGCTAAGCTAGGCTCTTTATTTAGTAAGCTCTCTAAAGGAGCTAGAGGAGCAGAAGTATTAGCAGAAGGAATAGCAGCAGCAAAAGGGATGAAGTCTGCTGCTACTATATATGGCATAATGAGTAGAGTTTCTGAATCTAGAATGGAGGCTCAACAAACTTTTGATGAAGTAAGTAAGGAATTATCTTCACAAAAGAATGAGGATGGCACTCCCAAGTTTACAGAGCAGCAAGTAAAAGAGATGGCCTCTGAAGGTGCAGCAAGAGATTATCATTATAACCTTGCCTTACTTCCATTAGATATATTATCATATAGAACTATGGTATTCAACCCTATTTCTGGAGCAGGAGAAGGTCTTATAGAAAAGGGATTAGCCAAAGTAGCAGGAATATATGGTAAATCTAAACTAGGCAAGGCTGCTGGATGGTTAACTACTAAAACTATAGGTGCTCAATTTGAAGGTGCAGAAGAGGGCTTTCAACAATTAGGACAGAATGAGGGAATGAGGTATGCTAAAGTTCTAGCAGGAGAGGATGATGGTAAAGGCTATTTAGAGAGACTTGGAGAGACAGTATCTTCTGATGACTTTTGGAATAGTTATGCAGGTGGTGTAATAGGTTCTCCTATTATTGGCGGAGCTATGAATCTAGTCAATGCTACTATACATGGAAAACAAAGGGCTAATCTTAATAGAGCGCATAAAGACTTTGTTACTAATATAGGCAAGATGGATAGTGCCGATGCTAAAGTAGTTAGAGACTTACAAGAACAAGGTAAGGAGGAAGAAGCTGCAATAGCTAGAAGAATGCTTAATAGCAACAAGACTATAGGAGCACTACACTTAGATGCTATGACTAACAAGGAAACAGCATTTGATTCTAGAATAACTTTTATACAGGGTGTCCTAGACGAACTTGGACAAGGAAAAGTAGATGCTCTTAATGACTTAGGTTTCCTAAATACATCTCAAGAACAAAGAGAAGTTATTAAAAGTGAGTTTGAAAACTATTTAGCTGATGCTAATGAAATTAAGGGTATCTATGATAAGGTTAAATATCAACATAATAAAAATTTTGTACCTCAAATAACTCAACAGCACTTTCAACTCAATAGCCTTCTTAAAGAAGTTGCACCTATTGAACAGAGAATACAACTAGAAAGGAGTAAGCTACCTCAATACAATGAGTTATCAGCCAGTGGTAAAATTATACATGACACAGAGTACCAGTTAGAGTCTCTTAATGAGGAAAAAGATAGACTTACTAATGAGCTTAGGAGAAATAGTAATGTAGAAGAGAAGCAAAATATAGGAAATCTATTAGACCAAATAAATGAAAAGATAGCTACAGTAACTAGCAGCTTAGATAGTATTAACACTGATGAAAATTATCTGCCGGAATCAAAGAAAAAAGATAATGAGATTTTACAGTCTCTATCTACCCTGAAGAGTCCTGAATATCTACAAGCTACTTACGACAAAGAGCATTTAGACAATGAAGTATCATTGCTTAGGAAAAATCTTGCACTATGGAATAATGAGAAGTATGTTACTGGCAAGATGAGAAATATAGCTAAAAATGCTACTACTCAAGAGCAAATAGATAATCTTAAAGAAGCTAAGAAGTCTAAGAAGTCTAAGAAGAAATCTAAAGAAATTATTTCTACCATACCAGAGACTAAAGAGGAAGCACCAGATGAACTTATAAAGGAAGCAGAGGATAGAATTAATTCCAAAGAAGCTGCTGAAGCTGCTAAAACTGATGCCCTTAAAGGACAGAGTATAGCTGATGATGAAGAGTTCGCACACCTAGCTGATATACTAGATGGAGTAGAAACTTATACTCCTACAGCAGAAGACTTAGCTGCTGCACAGCCTACTGGATGGTCTCTATCTCCTACTAGATATGATTTTAATAACTCACCTGATGTAGCTAAAGAGAAAATTAAAAGAGGAGTGCAGGGGTTATTAAACAGAATAGGTAATACAAATACTACTTCATTTGAAGACTTGGTAAGACATGTAGCTAAGTTAGACGGAGAAGGTACTGCTGATAAAGCTTTTGATGCTTTGAGGTACGGATGGGAAGCTAATGGCAAAACTCCAGTAGACTATGATGCAGTTTATGATAAGATATTTGGTAATCCACTAGATGATATTAAAGCAGGACTAGAACAACTAGTATTACAGAATCCAGTAGAAGTAGGACAAGAGGTAGATAAGATTAATGATGGCATTATAGCAGAGCAAGAGCCTTCTACTGAATTTGATAATAATAACCAGCCAGTTAAAATAGTCTATAATAAGTCATTCAAAGCTACTAGTGAATCTTTACCTAAAGCTGCTTTTACTACTATAGCTAATACTACATCTACTGAAACAGATGCACAGGGTAATCTAGTTATTAGTAAAAATTTTACTGGTGAGCTGGCAGCTAGTAATAATTGGATTGATAGTAGTGTATTACTAGACTCTGATATAATATCAGAAGGGGTAGAAACTACTATATCTATACCATCAGACTTTAATAGTATACCAGTAGCAGTATTCAATACCAATGGTACTTATAATAAGTTTATCTCATTTGGACAGTATGTAGCAGAGAGAGGACTAACTCCTGATATGCAAGAGTACCAAGATAAAATACCCATGATACATTATCTTAATAACTACGATAATGGTGGTAAAGGAGTATTTCTTGTTCATGATGTTGGTTGGTATCATCCTATAAGGTTTGATAAGGACAAGCCAGAAGAGATGCAAAAGGCTATAGATGCTACTAGAGAAATAAGAAAGGAAGTTCTTAATAGTAAAACTAATAAAGTACCTGCTACTATTACAGGAATAAGACAAACTACATTTGAGGGACTTAAATTACCTGTAGGTAGTGAAATGACCTTGAGAGAAGCCAATCCTCAAACTACTTTTACAGTAGTGCTTAGGGATGCTAAAGACCCTCAAAATTTATTTATAAGTAAGAATACTCCTTTTGCTAGTACTACTAAAACATTACTTAATAATAAACCATTTAGTAATATAGGACAAATAGTAGAAGTAAGAAGGTTTGGTAAGAAGGATGGAGTACCTACTTATGTAGGGTATCCAGTTATTAGAGAGAAGTTAAGTAGCATAGCTAAGACTTCTATCATACAGGCTATAACTATTTATGCAGGACAAGCAAATAGAGACCAAACTGTAAGACAGCTTCATAATAGAATACAAGGTAGCATTAAAGACACAATGGGTATAGATATATACACTATTCAAGGTCTGCAAGACTATCTAAGTCATTTTATACAAGTTAACCCAATTAGAGGATTAAGAACTAGTGGTTCAGACAATATACCTTCAATTATAGCCGAAGCTGCTAAAGCACAACTTAAGAATGGCACTCCTTATATACAGTTAGAAAAATGGAGAGTGATATTTGGACAAGCAGGAGAAGAAAAAGCATTCTTTGTACATCATAAGCTACCAGATAATAGTCAAGGACTTGATGCACTTAAAAATCAACCTGTTACTGTAAATGGAGAACACTATGATAATATACTAGGATGGTATGAACAAAACTTAGAGTTAAACAACCTAGCTTTAAATAAACCAGTACAGGTTATTGATGAAGCTGGAAATGTAGGTACTATAGCTAAGAGCTATAATGATTTCTTATTAGATAATCTTAAAACTAATATCAGAAGTATAAATATAGGTACTAAGGATAATCCTAACTATGTAACTAATATACAGCCAGTAATAACCTACGATACTAATAAAAGACTAACAGACGCTAATAAACCTAAAACAGATGAAGAAATAAAAGAGAAAGTTATCCCCACAGGTATTGGTGAAGACCTACTAAATGAAGTAGCTGCACTATCTATAGATATGATAGCCTTCAAGGGAAAACCAGATAAGTTAGTGGGATACCTACAAAGAGAAGCAACTGGGTTTAAAGAAGGTGGTATAGTTAAAGAACATGCTTGGGCAGCAGCAGTTAAACTAGCAGGTGGTAATGAGGAGCTAGTTAAGAGATTAGTAAGAGCTATGCCAGAAGCAGATAGACAGAAAGTAATAAATGAGTTAGGCATAAATGAGAGTGTCCCACAAGAGTTAAAGGAAGCTTTAGGAATAGTGGAGAATACTCAAGAAGATGTAAATATAGCTATTGAAGAAGCTAAAAAATTACTGGGAGGAGATTTAGGTATAGGTAATGGAGAGTATAGTTTATCTCCTGCCTTGATTAACGAAGACCAGACAGAAGCTATAGCTAAGAGTATAGAAAAGATAGCAGGTCTTACTCCGTCACAGCAGTATGATATTGTTAACTTTATGTACAATCAGATTGTACCTGCTATAGAGGCTAATGGTGGTCAAATAACTGTAGCAGAAGTTAATAGTATTGTAGATAAAAACTTTGATAGTATAGTTGAGCCTAAGTATAATGCCTTAAAAGCCAGTCTAGATAAACTTACTATAATCTCTAAAACCTCTCCTGAAAATGAGAAAGAGTTAGCTCCATATATAGCTGATACTAAAGCCTTAATGGAGAAGATTAGTAATATAAGAAGCAACCTAGACACTCTAAGAGAACTGGCTTATAATGAGGTTAAGAAGTATACTAATATAAAAGTTACTAGAGAAAGATTAGAAGACGATAAAGAGGAGATAGAAGAGGGGAGTGATGATGCTTCATATGAGGACATAGACCAAAAGGCAAAAGAGTTTTGGACAGAAATATTATCTGAAAGTCCAGAGAATAAGGTCTCAAAGAAAATGAGAAGATTCTTTGGGCAGATATTAGCTTATAAAGATGGCAGAGAACAGCAGGGGTTTTTAGGATTAACTAAGTATACAGGTTCGGATACTATAATCCGAACACTAATGACCTCACTCGTCAATGTGCCATCTTCTTTTGATGCCATGATAGGAAAGATGGAATCATTAAAAGAAACTATACCGTGGATGCAAGCAGCAATAGATAGATTAAAAGCTGCTGACAAAGCAACTAAAAATACATTTGTAACTGCAATGACAAACTCCCCTTTAAGGATGAGATTTGGATTAATAGGTTATAATAGACAAACTGATCAATGGTTTGCTAAAGTGCAGGATACTAATTCTAGTGGAGTAGCAGATTCTATAAAAGCAGAGTGGATAAATAACTTTGAAACAGAAAGTGGGCTAGTAGATACAAATGCGGAAGGACAAGTAGTACTAAATAAAGTTAAAGCACAACAACTGATAGATAAATTTAGAGACTGGAAAGGATATAATATTAAACCTGTAACTAATAGTTTAGAAAGTTTTTGGAAAAATGAGATTTCAGGAGTTAATAACAATACAGTAGCTATAATAGAACCTAAAGGTAATTTACTGAAAGAACTTAGTGATAATATTAAGACTACTAAAGATAAAATGTCTTTTAGATTAAAAGGACATGAATATCAAATTACTAGTGCAGGTAATGGAAAATACAGGATAAGTTTCTTTAAGGATAGTTTAGGTGGGACTAAGGAAGATATTAAAGCTAAGATGGATGAATGGCTTAGAGGATTTGGTATAGCTATAAGTCCACAGACATTAGATACTTTATACACTAAAGGGCTGTTCCATAATGGAGCTACTAGGAAGGTAGGAGAAATGTTTGAGGCAGGAACTAAGGATAGAGTAGGAGAAACTAATGGATTATTTGGTATATTGTATAATGGATTAGTAAAGCTAGTAGGACAAGAAACTCCCATACTATCAGAACAAGGTGGTAATCCCTTAGAAGATACTGTAATAAACTCTCTTGCCAATCTTGAAGCAAGATATTCTACAAACGTTACTCCATTTGGTTTTAGGGATGGTGGTAAGAGTCTTTTTGGTATCACAGCACCTAAGTCTTCTACTGATAGAGCTAGGGATTTAAAAGACCCTAATGGTGTCATTATCAGCCAGTTAAGGCAGATTTCTTTCAGCCAGCCTTCACTTTGGTTGAAGCTATTAGACACAGATGAAGCTACTAAGCAAGAGATAGAAAGATTAACTATATTAATAAACAAAGAACAAGACCAAACTAAAAAAGATACTTTAGCTCTAAAACTATCAGACCTACAAGTAAACACCTTTAAAGATAAGTTTAACTTATTTCATTTAGGACTAACTGCCATTAAGCAGCAAGGTAAAAGGGTGTATGGTGATAACTCAATAGGTAACTTACCAGGAGTAGACCATGAGCTTACCAAATTAATAATGTTTCAAGATTTAGGGCAGGGTGATGTAAAGTATGGACAGCTAGGGCTTCCCTACTACCCAGATACACAGGTTAGGATGAGGATGGGAACTATGTTTAGCCCTACTATGTCTGATAAGCATATGATGACTCTATTAACTACTGCTGTATTAGATTTAACTACTGCTGATTTAGTAACTGAAAAAGGTATATCAGATAATGTAGTTAAAATAATATATGAGCAAGCTGTAAAGCCAGAGCTACAAAGAATGATTAAATTTAATCAAGAGATTAAGGAGACTAATATTAAGAATTACGATAAGGGAGCAAATACATTCTTAATGCTTCCTGAAATGAATAACCTTACTTATAGTGGAGTTAACTTAGCCGCAGCTATTCAGAATCAGCCTAGCACCTTTACTCTACAATTTGTAGAGAGTAATGAAGAGATTAAAAACCAGATATATGATACTATTAGAAAGTATATTGATTCACTTACCCAAGAGAAGCTCTCTGGATGGGATAGCATGGGTGGTTTGTCTAAATTTTTTGACAGTAACTATCTTAACGGTAAGAAATTCAATGGCACAGACGAAGAAAAAGTAAAGCAAGCAGCACAAGACTTTGTCATTAACTCACTAGTAGCTAATGCTAATTCCTTTATGTTATTTGCAGGAGACCCTGCTATGTATCATGATGGTAAGAGTATAGAATCTACTATGGTTAATACAGGTAAAAGGTTAGCTAATCAAATAGCTCCAGGTACTAAGATAGCTAATTCAAAAGGAGATAAGTATATACAGTTATTTCTCAAAGATAGAGTTAGTTCATCAGAAAACTTAGATTATATAGCAAGGCTATATGGAAAAGATTCTTATGAGTACAAACAATACTCTGAAATAGAAGCCTCTGATGCCCAGGAATATACTACATGGAAAGAGCATTTAGATATACTATCTAGATTAGGTAAAACTAATGATTACCTATTAGATATTAGTCAAGAAGAGCTAGATGAAGCAACTAAGATGTTCAGTAAGAATACTCCTGTTAGTAGTATGACTGAAAAGCAGAAGAATATACTTACTAAAGTAGTACAACCTATCAAGCCAGTATATACAGGACAGATAATGGATAAAGACCAAGATGTAATGAGAACTGTGTATATTAAGTCCTCATCTTTCCCCCTCATCCCACAGCTTACTCAAGGCTTTGAAATAGATAAGCTAAGACAGACTATGGAGAAGCTACAAGCAGCTCCTATATATAATCAGGAAGGCAAAAAGATAGGCGGAGGAATGGGGAAAAATGTAAGAGCCTCTTACGGTACAGCTAATAAAGTAGGTGCAGTTACAAATCCTGTTGATATATGGAATGAAGATGGTACGATTAATAAAGAAGAATTAGATGGTGTATTAGATTGGGCAGAAGCAGATAATAGTGACCCTATAGCCCAGTTCTTAGTATTAGATAGAGATAACTTTAAGATACAACAGGATATACCATTTAAGACAGAGAAGAACAGAGAAGACAGAGTAACATTAGGTACACAGATGCTCAAGTTATTATTTGGTGATGAAATAATGAAGTACGATGGATATACTTATAAGGGCAAAACATATAAAGGAGAAGAATTGTATTCTGAATATAATACTTTATTCCATAAATATGTGCAAGAAAAACAAAATCAACTTTACTCTGAACTAGGTTTAGATACTCAAGGTGAGCCTATAGATAGAGAAAAGACTTTAACTAAGTTACAAGCACTGCTACAAGATGAGGCTAAGAAGAGAGATTATCCACTACAAGATATAGAAGGGTTAAATATCAAAAAAGTAGGTAATAGCTTTGAGTTCAATATGCCTCTGTGGGCATCGTCTAATAGTAATAGATATGAGTCTATGCTTAATTCTATTGTTACTAATAGAATGGTTAAAGTAAAGATGCCAGGAGCCAGTTATGTAGTAGGTTCAGAGGAAGGATTTATAAAGACTAAAGAGGAACAAGAACTTACTAGAGAGCAGAAGTCTAAGATTATATTTACTTCTGCATGGAATGGCACTAATTTACAAGCTACAGATGAAGTAGATGGTAAGATGAAGAAAGCACAGGTATTTGTAGCATCTAAGTTTAGAGATAATGATGGTAACTTAATAGACCTGTTTCAGAAAGGTAATGATGGTAACTACTTACATATCAGAGAAGATAAAGATGGCTTCAAACTAAATGAGAGTATGTTTGATAAGGACATTCTATCAATGTTTAGCTTTAGGATTCCATCTTCAGGTCTTCAGTCTGGTACACAGATAGAAGTAGCAGGCATACTACCATATGAGAGTGGAGACCTTATGATTATACCTAAGAACTTTACCAAGCAGAAAGGTCTCGATTTTGACGTGGATAAAGAGAATGCTTATCAGTTTTGGACTTTTGTTAATAAGGACGGCAAGGTAGAGAAACTACAGGAGAAGCATAGAGATGAATACTTACTAAGATTGGATAAAAAACTAAATGGCTCTAGTATTATAGATGCCATGTTTATAGAAAAGAATTTAGGTAGTGGCATCTATACTGATGAAGAAATAAAAGGAGAAAAAGGATTAGAAAAAGCTGCTTCTGTATTTAAAGAGAAGATACTACAGAATGATATTATAGAATTAATGCACTCTATATATAGTAACACTAAAGTACAAAAGAAAATAAATAAAGTACTTAATACTAAATTTGTAGAAGATGAAGCTAAATACATAGAGAGTATTATACCTACAAGTAAGGAGTATAGAACTATCCTTAGTGATGAGTACCAAAAAGGTAAGTTAGTCTTAGGAGCAGATGGTAAGGTAGGTACAGGAGCTTATTCTCTTGATGTAGTTTTTCATTCATTAGCCCAACAAGCAGCTACTACTGGAGACCCTATACAGTTAAACGTATTAGTAAGTGATGGAGAAAATCTAGTACCTAAGATAGCTGATTGGAGGTTTGGATACGTAAAGTCCACAGGAACATTAGGAAATACTGCTACTTTAGATGACTCTAGACACATCTCTGATTTAATGGGAGAGAGGCAAAACATGGCTGTAGATAATGAGAAGTTACAAGTAATGGGTAGAGTAGGTATCAATAAATTCACCATGACCGTTGATAAGGTAATGAATATGCTGGGATTTGATAAAGGAGAAGATGGACATAGTATTAGTTTCCTATTCTTATCTCAACCTATTATTAGGAGGTATGTAGAACTAATGAAGAATGCTAACTCTATAGTAGCAGATTTCGACCCTAATAAAGAAGCTAATATTATTAATCAGCTATTAACTGAATATGGAGTAGCTAGACCCGATTTTGAGAAGAATGACCTATCAGAGCAAATGACAAATACTAATTTTGTCAATAATATTAAAGCAGAAAAACCTGATGGAGCATTACAGGCAGCAGTACTTAAAAGATTCTTAGAGATGAGAGCATATGGTAATGCTATCACTAAAATACAAACAGCTATAAACTTTAAGAGCAATAGTTTAGGTAAGTCTTTCTTTGATGTAATAGAGAAGAAAAATGCTCTCAATGGAATAGCAACTGCTGTTGTAAAAGATAGTGTTACTGGAGAAACTTTAGGTAGTATACAAAATGCAGAAAGGCTAATAGGAGAATATCACCCCAGAGATAATTTTTTAGTTAATTTTGAAAGTAAAGAAGAGGAGGAAAGTTATATAGATATAGGAGACTATTTTGTTAAACCTACCACTTATATGGGTAGTTTTAATATATTAGCTACTATGACTGCCTATAATCTATGGAGTAAGTACTTCCCATACGATAGCTCTATTATATTAAATAAATTTAATGAAATAATACCACTAATAGGTAATGGAGATAATATATCTACAGTTAAGATAGTAGAGCTTAAGCAGGAGATATTTAAGCATATTAAGAAGTTCCTAAATACTACTGATACAGGTGTTATTCAATCTACAGATAATGTAAATGAAGAGAGGAGTAGATTATTTATAGATAGTGAAACTAACACTTCATTAGCTAAGTATCTTAAGCAGTTAATGAGAACACAAGGAAATAGGGTAGTGGACGATTTTATTAAAAGCAATAAGTTACTTAATAGACTAGAGTTCAATATTAAAACTAATGGAGAACCTTCTCTTATTAAGTATAATAATGCAGCAGGAGAAGAGTATGATGAACAGTATTTGTATGAGTCTTTAGCCTCTTTACTAACACAGAGAGATAAGCAAGGTAACAGGATAGCTTTACCAGATTCTAAAATAGGCGATAAAAAATACACATTAGACACTTTAGCTCAAGACTTAGTAGCTTATTCTATCTTAGGTAATTCAACTCAAGAAGCTATACAGTTCACGAAGTATATACCAATGTCTTATCTTGAAGCTATGGGATATACTAATACTATGAGAGAGTACAATATAAATATGAATACCTTTAGCATGGGTAATCCTCTTGAAACTAAATCTATTAGCAGTTCGGAGAAACACCTAGTTTCTAGATTTACCATGCAATATATACAGAGTAATCCTGGAAGAGTAAGATTTAAGAGAGATGCTAGTACGTTCATGACTGAAGTAGTGGATGCGGATAGTAAAGAATTAAATACACTAAATACATTTAAGAGTCTTAATACTAATCAAAGCCCTACTTTCATATCAGTTTATGATTCTTCAATACAGGGAGATAAAAAGTTTAGATTATTCTGGTTTGATGGTAGTAAGTATACAAGAGTACCGGTACTAGGTACATTTGGTATGGATGAATACCAAGCTAAGACAGACATAGGACAGACTATATTAAATAGAGAGTCTCCTATCAAAGTTAAGGCAGAGCCTCAACCTGAAATAAGTACTCCACCAGAAACTAGTGAGGATAGGTTTAAAATTAGTGATGGCAATATAACTAATACATTACAATCTATAATAGACAATAATCTAGGTACTTTATCTACATTAGCTAAAGAGTTATTACCATATACATCAGTAATAACAGGTGGTATAAGGTATCAAGATAGTGTACAAAGTGATAGAGGATTAATTAGTAATTATGATGCTACATATGGGCATCAGACTAATGACATTTTAGTATCTCAATCTAGAACAGCTAAAATGACTAGTGGTGAGTTAGCTAAGACTATACTGCATGAAACAGTTCATGGACTTACGATTAATCAGATAAAGAAGTACATTAAGTCTGATGCTGATGGGGTAGTAGAGCTTAAAGCAGAAGCTCCTGTATATGTATCTAATCTAGTAAGATTGTATAATGATGTAAGGAATAGAGTAGGAAGTGACAAATTACAAAAGGTGCTAGGAGCTATTAAAGCTAATAAGATAATAAGCACAGAAGAGTTTAATACCATATATGGTATCACTGATATTTATGAGTTCATGTCTATGTCTATGACACAACCTGAATTTCAAAAGTACTTAGCTAGCATCAAAGATAATAGTGGTACTAGCCTCTTAGACAGATTCAAAAATATTATAAGCCAGATTTTAAAGAGTATTGGTATAACTTTTGAGTCTGATACAGTAGCAGCACAAGCTATTAACTCTATCTTTGACCTTATAGAGAATGAAAACCAACAAGCTAAGGATGAAAATACCAAATGGGAAGCTCTTAATAAGCAGATGTGGGAAGATGGATTTAATGAGGATAATAATTTTGACTATGGAGAGGATGATATAGAATTTAGTATGGCAGTAGCAAAAATACCGGATAACATAATACAACTGCTAGAATCAGGTAGGACTAGAGATACTAATACTAGTAGTATTATAGCTAAACTAGAAAAACCTTTTATAGAATTATCTAAATATACTATTCCTTTTAAGGAGACTAGAGCGTGGAAATCTATAGCCGATAATGGCTATTTCAAGTTAGATACAGCAGAACATATAATATTAAGCCTACAAAATAGCAGATTTATAGATTTTATAAAATATTACAATTTAACTGATGATATAGACAAATTTGTATCTAGATATATAGCTACTGTTAAAAGAGAAAATATAGTTAAGAATATAATGGATATGAAACCAGCTTTAGATTTTATAGAAAACTTTACTACTTTAAGAAGTGACCTAGGAGAAGTAAATAAATATGGAGCAAGAGATTGGGTAGATACTCCTAAAAACTTCCCTGATAAGAAACTAGATATAAAAGAAGAAAACTGTTAATAATGGAAAAGCCTATTAAGCCTAAAGCAGAAGATTGTAAAGGACTGATGGATTGGTCATATCAGATGATGGTATATAAGATACGCCTACTAAAGTGGTTAGACACTCAAAAATTAAATCATATAGATAAGAAATAGTATGATATGTAAACAAGATTGCAGAAAGGCTATATTAGATAGAGTATTTCAGGAATTTACTGATGGTAGATATACATTTACTAGGGTAAGTACTGATACTATACAGGTTAATAATAGACAAGATAACAGACTATCTAAAGCTCAGTCAACTGGACAAGCTAAAGCTATAGCTAATGAGTTAATAGATAGAGCTAAAAAGTCTTTTAACGGGCATGTTAGTGGATATATTAACCAAGTAAGTCCTTATGACCCTATTACAGTTACTTTTACTCCTAGCCAATCCTATATAGACCATGTATTTAGTCAAATATCAGTTACAGAAAAAAGTGAGGAAGTTGCTAAGAAAGAAGAATTAGAGAGAGATTATGTTAACAATAATACTGGCCCTAACACGCAATATAGTCTAGCACCAAGCTCAGGAATAGCTATTGGAGTATATCCTAAATACGTAAAACACAAGAAGAGTACTCTATATACTTATTATGATAGATTAGGGAAAATCAAAGTAGCTAAACAGAAAGTAGGTATTACAACTACTGAACTAGCTAATCTTAATAAACAAGAGAAAGAGCTTAACAATCTAATACATGGTAATCCAGTACTAGGAATTACTGGATTAGAAGAAGAAATAGCAGAGATAGAGCAGGTAGCCGATGTAGCCTCTGTATCATACTATATAGAGAAGGACTTAGGTAGATTAGAGAAATTAGTACAATCTAATAATATAGATGATTTAAGAGAGGCAGATAGGCTTATACAATTCTATACTAATGCAGGAGAGTTTGATTGGAATAAGCCTAATATAAATCCTTTCTTTGAGAAGGCTGATATATTTGATATAGACCCTAATACTGGTAAATTTGTATCTACTATTAAAGACCCAGCTACTAAAGAGCAATTTGAAAAATGGTCTAGTAGAGCTAAAGGTTATAGAAACGAATTACAGAAGAGACAGGAAGAATTATTTGTAGATACTGTTAATAACAATACTCTAGTTAAAAATACTTATAAAGGTAAACAGTTTACATCCACTGAATTAACAGATGAAGTAACTGGGCTTAAGGATATAGATGTTATATCTATGTGGGTGATGGATGTTAATAGTGGTATCTTCTCACATAATGGTATTCTGCCACAAGTAATGTATTCTGAACTACTAAAAGGCATCGAAGAAAAATCCCATTGGTCTAGAGGTATAGCAGAAAGGGTAGACAAAATATTACCTAAAGTAGAGACTGTTTTAAAGAATTTAGATAATGGAGCACATACTCTTAAAGGTATAGGTGTATTAGGACTTCAAGGAGTTTCGTATAACTTATTTAAAGATACTACTAAAGAAGGAAATGAAACTGGAGCATTAGTTACCAGATATACTAATGAGTATAATGCAGAAGAGGAAAGAGCATTAAATATTCTAAAGCAAGGGCTAAAATCTGCAAGGTCTATACCAGACTCTACCATAGCTTTTAATTTTAGGAATAAGATAATGAATGCTTATACAGACTGGAGGAGAAGGAATAGCATCATATTAGATATTACTAAAATACCAGAAATAGCTAATGACCCTGAGTTTGATGACTTAGGGGCTATTGCAGACCCTTCTTACAAAGCTTACTTAGAGTCTATATTAGGTAAAAAAGGATATGAAGAAGAGGTAGAAAATCAAAAAGCAGAGTTAGTAAAGTATTTGGCTGCTAAAGATAATTTAGAAGAAACGTTACTAGATAAAGAGGGAGTAACAGATGTACTGGACTTAAGTGATACCTCTAAAAATGAACTTGCTGCGTGGGAGAACAAGCATAATCCTAGATATGGCGTAGAGCATTATCATACAGCTAATGGAAGATTGGTAGGAAGCTACAACCAACAGCACTTTATGGACTTCAATCACTTTATACCTAGAAATAAGGTGACTAAAGTAACGTATGATAATAGTACCAACACTGCAATATTTACAGAAGACCCTAATACAGATACAGGAAATTATAATAAACAGTTTGCCAAGATAGAAGCTAATCCTGATTTACTGGAGTTTTATAATATAGCTAAGGAAGTTACTAGAGTTATTAGAGAGAATACTCCTTATGAATTACAGCAACAACTACCAGCAAATACATTACCTGCCCTCCGTAAAGTAGCAGGGGATTTATTATTAGATAGAAATGTTGGTGGCTTAAAAGCTATTTCTCCTGCCTTTAGGACTATGATAGATAAAGTAAGGACAGGATTTGGAGTTACTAGACAAAATGATGTATCCAATGCCAATATAGATAATACTGGAAAGGCTAATTATACTGTTAACGATGATTTTTTAAGAGCTAATAGTAAAGCCATCTCTACTAGGAGGCTAATAGAAGAAACTAGATTTATGGAAGCTTGGAACTCTAATATAACTAAGAGTAAATCCAAAATGACTTCTATAGGAGCATTTACAGAAAGAGAGCTTAATACCTTTAATACAGAAGCATTACTACTGATAGCAGAATATACTCATACCAATATATCCTTAGCTGACATTAAGGCAGGAAGATTAGATGCTATAAGAGCTAAGACAGGAGATAGAGTTAAGGTAGGAAAATTAATATCAGATTATGCTCTTAATAACTTAGTACAATCACAGTCATTTGACTTACCTAAAATATGTAAGTACTTCAGTGATTTAACTATGACTTATGCGGCTAGACAAGAAGCTCTTCCTATAATGGAGGTAATGAAGAAGTACTACGATAATATACAAAAACCAGAAACTAATAATACTAGTAATCCTATTTATAATACCAACGATAAGGTGTATCAGAAGAATGGGCTAAGAACTAGAGCTATTACTCAAATGGCTAGCCAGTTTGAAAGAACATTCCTGGGAAATACTGGACAGAAGCATATAGGAGAATTAGGTAAAGTACAAAGAAGTCTTAGTAGTACTCAATTAGCTAAAATAAATAACCAGATAGCAGATATAGATACTCAAATTGCTAAATTAGATAGTGATAATAAAGACTATCAATCTGACCTAAAAAAGTTACAAAACAGAAAGTATAGACTATACTCTAGAAAATTAATACCAACACTAGGTAGGAAGATATATACTACAGAAGAAAGATTAAGGGTAGGAGAGTTACAAGAGTTAATTGAGAAGAATCCTAATTCAGATAAGGGACTACAGCTACAAAAAGCACAGGAAAATATAGGAAAGACTAGAACAGCTACAGCTATATTAGATGGTTTATTAGGATGGATTAATGTACTTAAACTAGGATATAATTTATCTTCTATGACTACTAACTTTATAGAAGGCATGGTTTCTAACATGACATTAGCTGCTTCAAACCAATACTTTAATAGAGATGAAATATACTATGGCTATAAAGTAATGAGAAGAGCCTTTATTAAAAATGCTACATTTGGGTATGTAGAACCTAAACTAGCTAAGAAGGCTAGAACTTTAATGGATAGGTTTAATGTTGTAGTAGATAGCAGAAATGAGTTACAAAAGTCCTCACATAAGTCTTATAGTAATAAACTTGAGTGGGCTAAATGGTCTTCTGGTAATCAGAGAGTGGAATATGTAAATCAGGGAGCACTAATGATAGCTACCTTAAGGTCTACCAAAATAAAAGGATTAGCACCTAACACAGAGAGTAGTGTATGGGATGCCTATGATACCGAAGGAAAGTTATTACCTAATTATAGAACTCCAGAGAATATAGCTAATTGGGAAGGATTAGATGGGGAGCAATATACTATCTATAAAAATAATTTAGATAATATAATTATCAAGGGTCATGGTAACTATTCTCAAATGAGGGGTATGATGGCTAAGACTGGGCCAGGGAAGATATTCCTTACATTTAAGACATGGCTACCAGAGGCATTAGCATGGAGATTAGGTAGTGAGAAACCTGATATATTATCTGGTACTGAAAAGTCTAAAGGATTATATAGAAGCTATACACCTACAGGAGCAGCTATACATGGTGGTATAGTAGGATTAGCAGCATTTGGCCCAATAGGGGCTGTAGTAGGTGGAGCAGTAGGAGCAGTAATAGGGAGATTTGGTAATAATAATGTAGATACAGGAGTTGGAGTACTAAGACAAACTGTAGACGTAACTAAAGCTCTTGCCTTAAAAGCATTAGGTATGCCAATTAATACTATAGTAGGAAAGGCTATCATCAAAGAAAATGATAGCTTTGATAAGTGGATTGGTTCGGGTAGTAGAGGTACTTTTACACAGCAAGATGCTAATAACCTAAGAGCTAATGTAGCTGATATAGCTCTACAGCTTAGTTGGATATTAATGATACTAGTTGTTAAAGGTCTCTTCTGGGATGATGATGATAAGCCAGATAGTAATAGTAGAATAGCCCATAATATTCTTATTAATAAGCTGACACAGTTAAGCTCTCAAGCTGGAAGCTACACCAACCTGCCAGACATATATAATAATACTATAGGTAGCATAGGTCTTATACAATACCTTACTGACTTAGGTAAAGAGACTACAGCAATAGAAAAGTATCTTGAGGGAACTGATGTTATTTCAACAGGAGTAAATGCAGGACAGTCTAGACTAGCAAGACAGACTAACAAACTACTATTACCTGGACTGTTCAAAGACCCATTCTCTTTAGGGTTTGAAACACAAGCTAAGACTCTATATCATGATAGTCCACTTCAGTCACTATTTACTTCAGAAGAAAAGAAGGATGCTAAGGTCAACAAAGGATTAAGAGCTAGAATGAGAACTGAACTCAAGGATAGAGAGGATATTAAAGCTATAGAAGATGAAAAGGAAAGAAGTAAGTATATTGAATCAATTATAAATTCGGAATTACCTACTCCTGCCCAACTCAAAAAGCTAGGATTGACTAGGGATGAATACGAAACGTTAAAGGATGAACAACAAAACCAATAATATATGATAACTATTCTTGTAAATATACTAATTGCCATCCTTATTGTAGGCTTAGTGTATCTTCTTTTGATGCTAATATCTAAGTACATATTTTCAATAGATGTACTATTTATACGCATTATACTTATTATAGTAATACTACTTCTTGTACTTAACTTTATATCTTTCCATAGATTCTTAGTTAGGTAAATTTTTTAAGAGCTACTCTACTATCTAATAGAGTAGCTCTCTTTATATGCTACAAGTGCCGTATTTTTAAAAAATACCATAGCCTCTTCAAGACCTTGCTTCTGGTAGACTTCCCATAGCCTAATTTCATAGGCATTAGCAAAAGCTTTAGTTCTATCATTAATCCCTCTATAGAAGGGTTTTAACCGGAGTCTTTGTCCAGCTATACTAAATGTATAGTTATTACATACCCCATGTATATCCTTTTGTTCATTAAATATATGAACAGCTAGGAACTTAGCTAAAGCATCACCCTTAAACTCTTTTACTGCTGCCAATCTTAATATGTCCTTACTCATGTATCCTTATTTCTTAGTATAGTTATAGCAATAAATATAAATATAGCTAGAAATACCCATCCGAAGATTATTGCTCCCATTGTTTATCCTCCTTTTTTTTAGTAATTCGCTAAGGTGTGTACAAATACTCAGCTACTATATATTCTACTTCATTCATGTTGAATGTGTACAGTACTTTACCAGAAGTTGCATCAGTACAAGATTGCCATAGTCTTACTTCTTCCTGTGAAGCTATATTATCTAAAACAGCATCATGTACTTTAAGTATTGAACCACTTTTAAATTTTACTACTACCATACTATTTATCTTTAAATCTAACCTGTTTAAGTTCATGTATAATTGTGCCATTAGCTAAGTTACTACTATCTACTCTAGTCCACTCTGTAATAGGGTAGGTCTTGCCATTACGATATAGTATATCTCTTTGGCCTAGTTCATAGTGATAGCAGGAAGTTAGCATTATTGCTAGAGATATTAATATTAATATCTGATGTTTCTTCATTTTTTATAATAATTTAAAGTATTAATAAATATGTCTTTTGTAGCTAGTTCATAGGGAGTAGTAGGCGTAAATGGAATATCATTACTCTCTAATGGATTTAAGTACATATTAAACATAAGGTGACTTCTCCAAGATGGTGTAGTACATGAATCATACATTTTATACCTAGTGTCCTGTACCCATGTAATAAGCCCCCTACCTTTTGCAGTATCAGACCAGTCATCTTCTGGATGAGCATTGAACCAATGGTATAGTACCTGTCTGTTATCTCCTGGTATACCTACTATATTATGATAAAATGATATTCCATCAGTAGTATCTACTATAGACAAATAAGGTAATTTAGCTACATCAGCAATAGTGGGTAAGAAGTCTTGAAAACCTATTAATGCTGAATCTATACCTGTTTTAATGTGATTGTTCCAGCTAATTATTAAGGGTACATGAGTGCCATATAGTGTAGATTTACCCTTACCTGCTGGTATAATTATAGTATCCATTATAGAGTGTAGACCTGCTGGTGTACCATTATCTGCTGTTATGATTAACATAGTACTATTATTAAGTCCTAATCTAGCTATACTATCCTTTAATCTACCTATTACTTTATCCATATATCTAATCATACTAGGATAGTAAGTAGTATCACTCTTACCTAAATCCCAGGTACTAAAGTTAGGGTCATCTGGTGTTGGCTGAAAAGGTTTATGTGCTAGCATCAAAGCATAGTAGCTAAATGACGGAGTTCTACTATTAGAGTTTCTTCTAAGAAAAGACACTAAGCTATCTAAGACCATATCATCTCCATACTTCCCTGATGTTAAGGAATCTGGTATAAAACCAGATGGTGTAAATAGATATGGGTTTCTATATCTAGACCTGCTATTACCTTCTTCAAAAGCATTATGTACACACCATTCATCAAACCCGAAAGCTCTAATGGATGTATCTCCACCACCTATCTGCCACTTACCAAATACACCAGTAGCATATCCTCCTGCCTTCATTATATTAGCTATAGTTTTCTCAGTTCTAGAAAGTACTCCCCACTCACTATAATTTCTAAAACCTAGTTTACCTGTTAGTAACATCGTCCTACTAGGGCTACATAATGGGGTACTGAAGCAGTTAGTAAATCTTAGCCCCATCTTAGCTATCTTATCTATGTTTGGAGTAGAATACGACTTACCTCCACTTACCCCTAAACATTCAGTCCCCATATCGTCTATTACCGCTAAAATTATATTAGGTTTATCTGCCCTAAGATTAAAGGTTTCAGTATTCTCTAGTGTAGTCTCTATTGGTTCTAGCTCTTTCTTACATGCTACTAAGAGTAGTAGCATCATAGGTACGAAATAATTTTTTAGTTTCATGTGTATTGATTTGTATTTCGCTAAATTACTGCGGTTTTTTGGTTTTCTTTCTCTTTGTTTCTATTTTTTGCAGTAGGTGTTTTCTTTCATACCACTCTATTTTACTTTCTGGACTCATAACTCTAATTAAGTTTATAAAGGTATTAGGTGAACCTGTAACTATAATTGTAAATGGCTTAGATTTAGGGTATACTACTAGATACTTCTTACCAGTTTTTATATCCATTTATAACCTCCTAATTTTTATAATATGAATTTCAGTTTTAGTACCATCTTTATTAGTATACCAATTTTCTACCGGATAAGATTCTGCTCCTAGCTCCTTCATCTTACTTTTAAATGTATTAAATTCTTCTATAAAGAAAGCTGAAGTCATGGCTGGGTCTTCTAACCTCAGTATTGGTTTCTTTGGGGCTAAGGTAACTAGTATACCTCCAGGTACTAGATGCTTATACATTTTAGGTATATGGAATAACCACTTATTTTCATCAAAAGGTGGATTAGCTATTATCCTATCAAACTTAGGAGTATTTTTATCTGCTAAAAAGTCATACCCTATAAATCTAGTATTAATAGGTTTTAAGAATATTTGTGTAGCATGATTCTCATTGAGTTCATAATAATAAATAGGCATATTAATATATGGAGTAGTATTACTAACTGCATAATATCGTAGAGCATATATTAGATTACCTAGTCCTGCTGATGGCTCTAATACTGAATGGTTAGGTTGTAATTCTAATAAGCTAACCATTTGTTTACCTACATCAGCAGGGGTAAATACTTTATAGTAGTTCTTATATATAGCTACCTCACCTTCCCCATCTTCCTTTTTGGGGACTGTTTCCTGTATTAATTCCTCCATTATCTGTATCATCTTTTGGTTTCTCTTTGGCATTTTCTTCTTCTTTTACATCTAACAAAATTAATTTAGGAGTCTTAGCCATATGGTCTAGTATACTATCTACCTCAAAAGGAAATTTAGGTTCTACATACTTCTTAGTAGGTCTATTATCCACATCAAAAGGGCAATCATCTTCTTTATCTATTAATTCAGTATGTATATTTCCTAAATCCTCAGATGTATAGACTTTTACTTTCTCTGACTTTTCTTTTCTGCCATAATCATACATACTATTATACTCTTCTCCAGTTTCAGAATTAAATACATGACCACATCTCATATTAGGACATTCATACAGTATTACTCTATCTCTCTCATGTACTTTTACTCTACTAAATTTGTTCTTATTAGTTTCTGTGTATCCTAGTCCCGCAGCTATCTTGAGCATATCTGCTGGTAGTTTATGAGTAAATATATCCATCTTATTAAGATTAGTAAGAGTATCCCCATCATCCCAATTTTGATTGCAGTTAGGACACCGACCTAGTTTGTCTATCATCTTCTGTACTATTTAAAGTGTTATTAAACTTATTTACTACTTCTAGGATTTGCTTTACACTACCTTTGACATACTCATTCTGTAAACCATTTTTAAAATCAATTTCTACAAAGAATATGCCATGTTCCTTTAGTAACTCTACTATCTTAGATTCGTCTTTATTGGTCATGACTATATAGGTTTATTAGGTTTCGGCATCCAATGAGTAGGAGCATATATAGGTTTATCGTATATAGCTCCCTCCCAGTTATCTTCTCCTGTAGGTCTAGTGTGCCATTCGTCGTGTTGTCCACACCACTTAGCTACAATCCAGTAACCTTCGTCCATTAAAAAACATAGACAGATACCATCTGGATTAAAGTCTTCATCTATCCAATCAGGACTATATCCTAATATTTCTATACCCGTTTCTGGTTTTTCTTCAGATACTAACTTCCAGCCCTTGTCCTCTTCTATATGAAATCTAAATAGTCCCTGTTTATTTCCAGTCTCTTCTAGTATAAGAACTTCTTCTTGTAATCTATGTTCAGTAGTGTTAGGATTAGAAGTAGTTACTAGCATCTTAAAATTTTTACTTATCATAGTTTTTCTAGTTGTTCTTGATTAAAAGGCCCATATTTACCTATAATTCCAGAGATATAGTACTTAGGGAATTTATTACCTTTTATAATATCTATAGTTCCACTCTGTCCTACAACAGAGGGTAATAAATCCTTAGTGAATATATTACCCTCTTCGTCTGTGTCATACCCTATATCTCCGTAGATAATTATTTTTACTTTATCACCTACGTTAAACATAATTTATCCTCCATCTGTACCACCATCATCTCTATAGCGTAAAGTAGTACTAGAATTTTCATTATAATGAGTTTCATTACCAGATTTGAGACCAGTACTACCATAGCCACCTTCTCCTCTTACTGTTTCAGTCAGAGATTCTACTTCATTGAAGTCTACTCTTACTATAGGAGCTATTATACCTTGAGCCACTCTCATACCCTTACTAATGTTAATTCCGTAAGCAGAAGTATTAATCAGTATAACTGCTATTTCTCCTCTATAGTCACTATCTATAGTCCCTACTCCATTAGCACAAGCTAGTCCTTGCTTAAGAGCTAAACCACTTCTAGCTCTTACCTGCAATTCATAGCCTAATGGTATTGCTAGCTTGTAACCACAACCAATTAGTAATCTACTACGTGGAGTTAAATAAATATCATTTACTATTTTCCCTGTTAAGTCTATTAGAGGGTTTTCTCCAACTTTATCTGCTGCGGTAGCTAACTCGGCAGGATACCACTTCTGAAAGTTATGTATCACTAAATCAAATCCTGAACTGCCGCTAGTAGCATATTGTGGTATTGGAGCATCATTAAACATTGGTAAGAAGTCTATAGTCATTATCAATTAGTTTTAAGTGCTGATTCAATAATTTGGTCTGCATCTACTGGTTTATCATCTATAGCTATAATATCATCTTCATAGATAATAACTTCTGCTATAGTCTTCTTTCTACTTGGGTCTATTACTTTAACTGCTTGAAAGCTTACATGCCTTGCTAATAGTACATTATCTCCTACTTCAAATCTTCTTTCACATTTATCTCCCTTTTGCAGTACCTCAAATGTACTATCGTATTTATCTGCTTCATCCCTAGCAGCATCTTTAATAATAAGTCCTTTCTTTTCTGTTAATGTATGTCTCAATAATACATACCTGTCTAATACTGTCATGTTGTTAGTTGTTTTATTGTTTTATATAGTGATTCTATTGAACTGCAATAAGCTACCTTCTTAGTACCTTTATATACATCAAACACTAGTTTCTTATTATACCAATATACTCTGAACTTAATTATATTACCTTTATTAAACGGGGTATATTCTATATACTCTGTATTAGTCTTATTTCTAGGGGTAGCTGTAGTATCAAACATTTTAAAATGTATTCCTGAATAAGCCCATGATAAACTAAGATTATATATTATCATCCCTTTCCAACCTGTTAGTATTTGTATCTCTTTCATGGTAAAAAGGTGAATTTAAAAAGAACTCTAGTATTAACTCTTGAGGTAGGTCTTCCATCTTATTTACTACTACCCCTGCCTTCAAAGAAAGAGAGATTTTAGCAGACCTAATTTCCGGCAAAAATCCCCCATTTTGAGTATGATGCTTAATTACAGCAAATAGCTTAGTATCTTCTACCCACTTCTTAAAGGCATCATAATCTATGCCAGTCTTTACCATTAAGGTATGAGAGTGGTCTCTGTCTTTTAATATCTTCATTTCCATATTATACTGATTGTTGTATCTTAGTTATACAAAGTAATATTTTATCTCTAAATATAATATCTGTATCTATAAGATTGTTAGCTGCTTTAATACTAGCTTTAACTACGGAATGGGGAGATATTTTAGATACTACATCACAACTATTTAAGCCTATTTCTGCTAAAGATTGTTTAGTATAGTTATAGGATAAGAATCTATAAGCGTGCCTAGCTAACACTATTTTAGTGCTTCTACTAGGCTTACCTTTTTTAGTACATATATTAAATTCACCAAAAACTATTCTTACTATCTCCTGTATTTTACTATCATCTATTATTAAACTATTAATAAGATAGTTTAATTGTAGTATAACAGGAACTAGGTCTTGTAGCTTTAGACTTAGTTCCTTTATTTTTTGATGCCTAGCAGAGTCATTTCTATATTTCCCTATTTCTCTCATTACTCTCTATTAAGTGTCTATATTGAATAAATCCTCTAAAATTTCTACACCAGCCATAGGTTTCCTCTGGCATTATAGTTATTTCATTTAATAGTCCCATATCTCTTTCTTGTCTTATAAATCCAACCCCTTTCACATTTCTCGCATACTCCTCATCACTCATAGCTCTAGCACAATGTTCACAAGGGCTAGCGTGAAAAGGCTTAGCCGCTACTATTTTATCATGTATTCCTAGTAGAGTTTCATAACTCACTTCTTTCTCATCACCCACCACAGTATAGCTCGTTCTTGCAGCCATAGCTGTAGATACCTTAATTCTGTTTCTTGGAAGTTCATAGTCTAGTCCGCAAGCCCCAAATTGCTCATGTGTCATCTTATCCTGAAAAAGTATATGCCATTCTCCTGCTTTCAACTGCTTAGGCTTACTCTCATTCTGTGCATCCCATATAGCTTCTGCTAAAGCCATCATATGTATCTCAGCTTGTCCTGTATTACTCTTGAGCCAGTCAATAGTATTAGCATTTAAGTGTATCTGGTAATTAGGATTAGCCTCAGCTTCTAATGCAGCCAGTACATCTTTTCTGCTTCTATATACTTTACTCTTGTGGGTATACTGAGGACATCTTAATTCAAAGAAGTTCTCCCATTCTGTAGCTGTTACTAATACTGTAGTCCAAAGAAAAGGCTCAAGAAGTCTATTAGCTAATTGTTTAGTAACATGACTACCAACTGTTAATCTACCAGCAGCTTCTAATGCAGCATCTCTAGCATTTAACCATGTTGCAATGTTCCCCTTAATTATCATATTATTAGTCTCATACTCTGTTCCTTGCATTCCCTTATGCTCCTTTTGCCATGCCATAGGTATAAATGGATTCTCTCCTACCATCTTTAGTAGTCTATTAGTAGGAATAGCTCTACTACTAGCACTATTCCTACTTAACTCTTTAGCTGCATTAAGACTTACATCTAACATTATCTCTACTTCATTACTATCCTGAGATACTATCCTATGTGTTTTGGCTTCTGCTAGTAAGTATTTAGGAAATGTAAGTAATCCACTCCAAAGCCTATGTCCTTGTGGAGAAATGCTATCTGCTACTGTTACTGCTTGTATTTTCATATTGTTTATTTAATTGGATACAGCTCCTCCTATTGTTACTGCTTCAGAAAATATTTTCAGTATATGTTGGTATATAGATTCAGGTCTTTCCCAATTTTTTTGAGTCCATTCTACTACTTCTTTGAAGAAGCTAGCAAACTGTTCTTTAGTAATACTTGACCCATCTATAGACGTAGCTAATACAAAATAGTCTCTTATATGAAATAGCTCTCCATGAGAATTGCTATTTATTATACGTTCCTTGTATTCGGGTATACCTAATATCTCTAATGCTTCATTAAAAGTTAGCTCAGATTTTATCTCCATACTTATATTATTTTAAGGTCTTGTAAAATAGGCTTAATCTTCTCAAGTAACTCTTCTTGAGAACCATTATTATCTATATGGTAGTCAAAATCAAAATAGTTATCTAAGGCAATCTCAGATTCATGTATTATACTACTCCAAGCATCAGGATACTCTAACATTATAAATTTCTCAAATGTTAATTGACTGCTAGAAATAGGAGAGTTTGTATATTCTAACCATAGTTCAGGTTGTCTTAGCTTTAAGTCCCTATGCAATCTTATAACTATTCCACCCCTATCTTTAATAGCTTTAACTTCATTAGGGAATCTAACATCTGATATAACCCAATTAGGGTATCTTCCTTCAAGATGTTTAATGTCATCCCTATAATCCTTCATTAAAGCATTAATCCATATATTAGGATGAATAATCTGTCTACCACATTCTGTACCTATAAGTTGTAATAATCTACGTGGAGTTAACTTGAAGATAGCCTTACTAGGCATATTATCCTCCTTATTATAAGGCCATAGTTTAGGCCCTCCTGGGCCAGCAGTCTGTTTATAATACCACCACTCTTCACCTAGCTCCTTTTCTTTGAAGGCATTATCTTCTAACTGCTCTCTAGTACAACCTAATAAGATACATACTATATCTTTAAGAGGTTCTGCAAACCACCTGTGTTCCCACCCCGACACCATATTGGGAGATAGCCCTAAAGCTGTTCTAGCAGGAGAATGAAATTCATCTAGAAACTCTTGCATACCCCAATCATCCTTAACGATACTATTAAATACTAAATATTGCCACATCCTAACAGTAAGGTCTTTACCTGATTGTTTTTTACCTGCTATCCCGACTATCATTTGTACATTTTTAATTATTAGCTAAAATCAACTTTAGTTACTCCATCTTCATTAGTACTATAGGGTACAGGCTCATTAAAGCTATCAGCTAAAGGAGTCTCAGGAGGATTTATATTATCTATATATTCATCCATATTATTAATAATAGCAATAGCTTCTCTAAGATTGGTTAGTAGTAGTATTTTACTAGTATCAAAGAAGTCAGGTAACTTTTTATTGTCTACAACTTCCTCTACTACTATATAGTTCTGATAGAACCATGTCAACGTCTTTCTTATAACAATACTATCAGAGTTTTCTACATTGATAAACTCTATTACTTTATCAGTAAGTTTAGTGATTTTAAATATATATACACTAGAGTATATATCAGCCACATAAAAAGTGCCCAGCTTCATATTATTTAGTATTATAGATTGTTTGAACAAATCCTATTAAGTCAGTCTTATTTAATTCTATCCCTAACTTAGTATATTTAACTATTTCTGTAATAGTTTCTTTATCTAACTCTGCTTTTGTAGTTAGTTTAATTGTAGGGTTAAAGTACTCGTCTAGTAGCTTCTTAGCTATATCTTTGTGCTTAAGAAGATATTGGGTATCTTCATATGAAGTTTCTATTTCATTTCTATACCTAAGAAATTCATTAAAAATAAGAGGCACACTTTCAGGAGTATAGTTTGATTCGTAAACTCTCTTTGCACCGGCTAGATGATAAACGGTTAAATAGTTTTTTGATTTAAGAAAAGTTATTATCTTTAAATCTACCTTATCTTTTTTAGCTTCTTCATCAGCATCAAAAGCTGTAGTTAGTCCGCCTATTCTATGCAGAAAGGCTATGTATTTCTCTTTAGTACCAGTGCGTATATTCATTATACATATAGTTTTTGATTGTCAATAAGATTTATAATTTGAGTTTTTTCAGCTAACTCTTGCTCTGTTATTTTACTAAACATTCTATCGTCAGAATGAAACAGTAAAGTAAATAGTTGCTCTTCAGTGAAGTATTTAATAGTTACTTCACTACCTATTATGCCAGTAGGGGTTATTATACAGAAAGTCTCTTTAATATCTGCTGCTAGTGCCTTTAAATGATTTATATCTTTAACTACTTCCATAATATGTATAAAACTTTTATGATAAGTGTGTCTTGTTTTAGTACCTGCCCATATAACTCCATAGCATCTACCATCTCTACTTTCTCCTGCTATTGTACCTACTCTATTTGGAAATCTAGACTGTAAATTTTCCAGTGCTTTATCAGATAAAATACATACTATATTAGTTTTCATTACTACAATTTTGTGTTATGTATTCGTTTATAATACCTGCCACTAGCAGATTGCTTAATAGGAGCTTTAGATGCTTTTCTTACTATCCTAGATACTTTCTTACCTATATATACTCTAATATAGCCTAAATAGTTATCTACCTTTTCACTATACTTATCATAACCATACACTCCTGTATATATCCTAGTTCTCCTTGCATCTCTTTCGGGCTGTTTATTAAATATCTCATTAAGATACTCTTTTATAATATCTACACTTAAATCTTTATAGTCCATCTTTAGTCTATTTTCTTAATGTATCTTCTATATTCTTAAATCTCATATTAAAATCATTATACTCTCTCACAAAATAGTTTCTAGTAGGTTTGTTATTACTATCCATTTGCTGATATATAAAGCAATCAAGCCATTTTTGACCTATTTGCATTTTTCCTATAGCAATTACTTTATACCTTCCTCCTTTTACTATATGTGTAAACACCCCTTGTAGCCCCATTGCCTTATTTGCCATATTATTATAATTTAGCTTCTTGTCTTAGTACATCTAGATTGTCTTCTATATACTTCCTTACTCTAGCATTACACATATCATTATCATATATGTAAAGCAAATATCTAGCAGGTACGTCCCTCATCTTAGTACCATTAGTACCACCCTCTGCTCCCCCCTTAGCATACTTGCCAGAGGGGATTATATCATCATCTGTTAAATCAGGAACTTGTTTATACTCTCTTGCCATACTCTTATTTTAAATGTGTATTAAATATTTCTTCTGATTCTTGTGGTGGAAAATCTAACTCTCCTGTTATATCCTCATATTTAAGATTAGTATTATAAAGAGTGTTTAACTCTTCAGTAAACTTAATCTTATATTTGGCATCTCTAATCAGCACTTTTTTATATCTAGGATGATTACTAAAGAAGTTATCTATATCAGCTTTATTATACATTTTAGAATAATCACCTAACTTAAAAGTTTCAAAAGCATCATACAACCTCTCTGGTATTCTAAGTACTATCATATGATATGTAGACTTGGTAATATTACCGTATACATAATCGTCTTGATATGACTCATGTTGCTTAATGTAACACAAGAACTCTGTAAAGTAAGAGTTGGCGATGTAGCTGTCCAGTAATAAGAATAAGTGTTTTTCATGTTTATATCCTCTTTTTGATACTATAATATCTCCTATACCTATAGCTACTTTATAGACACTGTTCAATTTATCTGCAAATTCTGTACCATATTCTTTTAGACATGGTAGTAAATATTTCCTGCTTTTATTAGGTACTACTTCATCCGTATATTTAACTGGTACAGACCTAACCTTCCTATGTAGTAATATGTCCATTACTACCTCACCCACTTGTATCTTCATATTAGTAAATCTGTTTTAAATTCATTATCTACCCATACAATACCATTATCTGTGAGTCCACTTACTAGAAAATCATGAGCCTTATAAGTACAATACTTTTTAAGAGCCTGACTGTATCCCTCTAAGTCCTCTCCATCTCCCTTCTCTCCTACTTCTAGGAGTTCTGTCGTCAAAGGGAATATAAGTGGAGTTCCAGGTGATGTAGTTGATTCAGCTACAAAAGCAAAGTTCTGTATATCGTAATTTCCTATATCCCTGTTTATCAGATTTTCTATAGTTCCTTTAGCCATATAAATTCCTTTAGTGTACCATGCTCCTTGCAAATCATATCTCCTAGCTCTTATTTGTTTATTGAACATAGTAATAGGATAGCGAGTAGTTTTTTCATCTAAGGGAATTATCCATCTCCTAGTGTGATTGAATATACAAGTATCTATCATAGCCTTACAAGCCTGCTTAACTATCTCTATCTTACCATTCTTAACTATTGGTACTTCCTCTGTCCAATACAGTATAAGCTGGTATACTATATCTATTTCTTCTCCTTTATAGTCCTCATCATTAAAAAGATAGCTAGTAAAAGGGTGTTGTAGAAATGAATTACTAACTCTATTTATACACTCATATTGCTCTTGTGTAAGTATTTGCTTACCTTTTGCTTTGATAAGGTCTTGCCAATAGTTATGACAAGTGTCATCATTGAACATTCTAGTATTAGCTCTCTTATCATCTAACCATGTTCTAGTATCTGGTTCTCCTTTAATTAATTTATCAGAGGGTATTTTATTATTAAGATAGAATCCTACATTACCCTTAGAGTCTGTTACAGTGTCCATAAGGTCATATAATTCCTTCTTAAAAAAATGTAAAGGTCGCAATTCTGCTGGTATTGGTGAAGGGATTTGGTCACTCCACTCTACTGCTGCTTCATCGAAAGGCATATTATTAGCCTTCATATTGTCTCTTATAGCATAAGGCTCTCCTCTTACCACTAATCTATCATATAACTGCTTAATCATAAGCATAGGTTTCTCCCCAGGCTTCTTCAAAAGCTCATTATAGTGGTATCTTTCTTTGAAGGCAGCCATCCCCTCCGTGATTATGCAATCTACTCCTTTTCCTATCAAGAAATGCTCCTTCTCTTCCTGATACAATTCATCTGTACTTAGGATTTCCTGTTGCTGTAACACAAAAGCCTGAACTCCTTGTGTAAGTATAACTTTGTGTGCAGACTGATTTATAGACTCACTATCTGCATAGTAAGCATCTATCTCTTCTTTAGATGTCCTATATATCATTATTTCTTCTCCTTCTGTTTTTTCTTACTTATTAAAACTTTTTCTAGTCTCTCAATTCTATCTTCATGTTTCTCTAGTAATATAAGCAGCCTGTTTATAGTTTTAAGCATTTCCCCCTCTGTCATAAAAATTCATATTTAGGTGGTTCTTTTAAAATACGTATTATAGTTCCTGGATTTACTCTGTCGATACTAGGTTTCCCTGGTAGTGGAAAGAACTCATAGATATTGTCATCATTAAGCCAGCCTTGCCTAACCATTTCATCTGCTATAGTTTCTACAGGTGCAGTAAAATCCCAATAGTTGTCCCTATTCCTAATAAAAGTAAGGTGTATAAAGTATGGTCTTCTTACTAAGGTTAAGTACTGTAAGAAACTAGTTTTCTGAAGTTCCCAATCTCCCTTACTTATTTTCTGCCATCTTCTGATAGATGGAGCAGATACTAGAAACTTACCAGTCCACACCTTACCATTCTTAAGAGATGGTACATTACCTCTAATAAACCATTGTATCATAGTATATGTTTTCTTTTTCTTACTTGTATCTGTTCTTGTCCAAGAATAGGGGTTGCCTCTAATTCTGCTAACTTTTTTTGTATATCTTCTAGCTCTTTATCAAAGTTTTTAACATATTGCCCATTAGTATTTCTAGTTAGCAAATAGCCTTTTATTCTCTCTATATCAGGCATAGTAAACAATGGAGTAGCTACTTCAGTACCTTTGTCTTTTAATATGTCTTTAAAGTATCTAGTAATAGTATTACAGTGGATAATTCTTTTAAGTATAATCTTATAGTCAAAAGTCATTTCTCCTAATCTATACTCTATAGTTTGTAAGTCATTGAGTTTAAACCACCTACCAATTTCTCTACCATTAGCAGTATCATCTCCAAGCCATGTATCTAGTTCAGATAATATATATTTAATATAAGAAGGTGTATTCTTTATTAATTTACATATATCTGTAAAGCAATCTGTGCAATCTATATGATAATGAATACTACTAAGTGGATTAAGTAATAGATTAGTTTTCAGTTGAAAACATATATTATGTAGGCATATTATACCTCTTATACCATTTGGTATTCTAAACCTATATTCACCCCATCCATTACTTACATTTACTATATCAGGAATACTAGTAAAGTTTTTCTCTAGATAGGTACTACTACGATCACACTCTATTTCAAAACCTGTAGAGTATGGAACTAGGTTATTAATATTATCCATTACTTGCTTATCTTTAATAGCAAGTAATGATAGAGGATTTGTAAATAACATCTCCTCTATCATTGCTTTATTTATCATACTAACTTGTTTGTTTAGAACCTGTTACGATAAGCCTCTCCATGACGGGGAGTACTTGTAGTAGCTGCTACTGGAGCTTTTTCTTCTACTCCCTTAGCCTTTTTAAGAAGAGCTTCTAATTCTTCTACAGTAAGGTCATTAGCTGTTAAGGCTTTTTCCACATCTGCAATAAGAACCTTAGTCTCCTTATCAGGTTTAGCTTTAGCCTTAGCCTCCTTAACTGTCTTCTTAGCGAGCTTTTTAAGACCTTTTTGCTTGGTCTCAAGCTTTTCCTTCTTAGCCTCTTTTTCAGCGGTTACTGGAGATAGGAGCTTAATGATAGCTTTTTTAATAGTATCAGTATTCTTCTTATTGAACATCCCAATCTTAGTCTTTAAGGTCTCCTTATCCTCATCGGATAGTTTAGCACTGTACGTCTTACCATCTATGGTAGATATTATATTAACTCCAACTTTTTTAGCGGAGATTTTAGATGATTGTTCAGCCTTTTTAGCTGCAACTTCTTTTGCCATTGTTTATTGTTTTTAATTGATGATTAAAAGTTATTGTTTCTGGTAAGAGTTTAGTAGTTGGTAGAGTTATCAGGTCTTCCTTGAACATAATAAAATTAGCTCTCTGCCTAGCTTCTTCTATAACCTGCTCCTTAGACTTAAGATAGAACTCTTTTCTTAGCCTTATCTTATACCTTTTAAGGGTATCAATTAAGACTTTGTAGTTCTCTTTATCACTCTTAATACTCTCTGAAATTCCGGTATACGAAATTAGGGGAAATCTTCTATTAAATTTATTATTAAAGTTAGTTAGTAAAGCTCTTCTATAATCATATCTCTTGGAAGGTACTAAATTAAAGTACTCCTCTCCTAAAGCGTGTATTAATTGATATTTATGGGTAGTATTAATAGGTCTTCCTGAATAACTTACATACCCATTTTTATTGCAAGTATCCATTAGACTATCAAAAGCTTCCTTAAATCCGTACAAGAAATGAGTATACATAGGTATATTGTCAATACTTTCCATTACATCACTATATTTTTGATAGCACAAGTTTTCATTCTTTATTTTAATCATAAGCTTACTACGTAGAAAGTCAGTACAGTACACTAAACACTTACTCTCTTCTAATAGACTGTAACTGAAAGCCTTTTGTGCTACCTGAAGTACAATATATCTACTTCTCTTACCCTTTTTATCAACTATCCAGTTATTTAAGACATACTGAATTTTCTCCAATAGTTTACTATCTTGCTTGTAGCCATAAATTACCGGAGTTTTATTTTTAATAAACCACTCTGTCTTAATTTCCTCTGTTCTACCTTTAGTTATATTCTTTACGAAGATAAGAGCATTCATCTTTCTTTTATAGGCAGCAGTACTCTCTATTATTTCCCTCTTATAAGCATTTATCCACTCTATACTAGGTTTCATGTCCTCATACTTACCAACTATAACTTCGCCTAGTACCTTATCTATTTCTTGAATATATCTACGAATAGTTACAGTATTACTCCCGATAGTTTTACCACTACTCCTTAGTCCTAGTTGTGACGTAATGTATTTATACCCTAAATCTGATAGACTCTTCTTCTTTATAATATATACTGTACTATAGCCCAAGCCTTTATATAGGTACATATCAGTATAAGTAGAGTGAGGTTTGTTCTCTCCTCCTACTATTAAAGCAAAGTTACTATTTCTAGTAGCTTGCTTAAATGCTTCTTCCGATAACCCTTCTTTCAGTTCACGTCTTACACCGTACTCTATTTTTGCTATTCTTTCCCAAAATAGAAAGAGGTTACGTGGGTATTTAATATCTAAATCTGCTAGAGGAGCATACTTTTGCCGTTTACTTCTTCCACTATCTGACCATAAGAATAGAAAATGTCTCTTTTCTTCATTAAATGTTACTTTTATAGCAGAGTCTCTTCCATCCATTATTTTAAATATACTATCTACTATAGGGTTCTCTTTATCAAAAAGAGTTAATAACTCTTCTTTCGCCAGCCCAGCTCTTTCTCGTATTTTAACAATATCCTCCTTAGTATATCTAAGGGCTTCTCTACTTGGGGTTACTTTAAGCTCTCCTATATCAAACTTAATAGCTACAGGAATAGATTCATAGTCATATGGCAGGTTAACTGTATTAAAATTAATAGAATATCTAACATTCCCAATACATAAGTGAAGTTTAGTATTATGTTGGTCTATATCAGACCTAAATTTAAAGTACTTACCTTCGTATATATCATAGTCATTACTAATATTCCAATTAGTAAAATAAACATTGTCAAAATATGCTAATTGAAATTTTAAGTCAGTTTGAAACTGTGACAAGTCCTCCTGTTTAACAGGTATTCTAATGATAGTACCATTATGTTTATCAGTCCACTCCCCTGACGGTACTTTAATTAACCCATCCTCAGTTCTAGGTAGAAACTTAGCTATAGTCCTAACAGCTTGTCCATCTGAATCAAGTCTATACTCCCACATCCATTCTTTAGCCTCTTCTTCAGTAATATAATTATAGCCTAGTAGACTTTCTAAAGTTGGTTTTAACTCTCCTTTATGATATAGATACTCATAGTTAAAGCCATCGTAGATAGTAGTAATATAAAATAGGTCTGAGTAGGCCAATGGAGTCTTACTTCCTAACCCAAATCCACCTATCTGCTCATTACTACCTCTTTTACTAGAACTAAAATAGTTCATATATAACTTAAGTACTCTCTCTACGGACATACCTATTCCTACATCTTCAAACTCTATTGCCCATCCTTCCTCTGTATCATATACTTTTCTTATTATAACAGGACTGTCTACTTTTGCCTCAATATGACTATCAAAACAATTTGAAGTAATTTCTCTTACTATAGACCCTATTGGATTTGAGTATAACTGTGTAGATACAAATTCAAACATAAACGGAAGACTTTCTTCCGAGACTCCTGCGGATATGCCATCTTCTGTTTCTCCTATATTTTCTACTTCTAGTGTTTTAACATGTTCTAATATCATTTTAGTTTGTAATTTTCTGGATTAAAGAATATCTTCTCAAAACTACTATTATCATCTAGCTCTCCACTTGTCCCAAATATTAATATAGTTCCCTTTACTTTTTCTATTCTAGGTTTACAAAGTTGCCACATATTAAGGTAAGCTTCGTATTGTTCCTTACTAACTTCAACTTTTTGCCCTGATTCTATGTCAGGTATACTATATTCCATTACCAAAGTATTTTAGATTGTCCTTTAAAATGTAGTATATCATTGCAAATATTAAAGTGATTACAGCCTGTAAACTTACCCTTGCTATCAGGGTATGTTTCTGCTGCGGGATGGTCTGCTTCAAGTATATAGTTATATTCAGAGCCTTTATAATCTCCTCTCCACTTATAATACATATTTATTATGCCTATATAAGCCTTAGCCTTAGCTCCCCACATCATCCATACTGGCTTATTGCCATATATAGATATGATCTTAACTACCTCTCTTGTAAACCAACTCCAGTACTTAATATGGCTTCCTGAATCTCCTGCTTTAACTGTTAGTGCTGTATTTAATAAGAACACTCCCTGATTAACCCAATGCCCTAGAGTTCTACTACCTATTGGAGACATTGGTGCTCCACTTCTTTTAATTTCATTCATCACTATATTAAGTGATGCTGGTATTGGACACTCTTTTTCTACTGAAAATGCTAGTCCTGTCGCCTGGCCTACCTTAGCATATGGGTCTTGTCCTAGTATTACCACCTTTATAGTATCTATAGGCATAGTAAATACATTAAAAATTTGTCTTTTTTCAGGATAGTACTTAGCTGCTGGTAATACACTATCTTTTATAAGGGTCATTTTAGGGTCATCAAATAGTGGCTGTAAATGCTCATGCCATGAGCTATGTATTATCTGTGGTATTTTTTCCATCATTTACTTCTTTAAAAAATTCATTAAATTCTGGAATATACTTACCTAGTATATGCCACATTCTTTCTAAAGGGATACACTTTTTTGGTTGCATCAAGCGGTCTCCTCCTAAGCAGTAGGAGAAGTCTAATTCCTCTATTAGCCCCTCTATATCTACATCAGTCTTTATAATCACAGTTTTAATTGATTTAATAGTTTGATTGTATCTCTTTCTCCCTCTCTAGGTATTATCTCTCCTAAATCTTTATATCTATACTTTAGTGGTATATACACCATATCAGCACACCCCCATTCTAGTGAATTAAGTAAAGTAACTAATCTATAACCAAATTTAAGACCTGCATAATCATTATCATAAAATACCTTTATCTTATTAAATCTTTTAGTAAGGTTTTTGAGTATACTTACATCTGGTATAATAGACTCACTCATGAACCATATGGTATTAGCCCATCCTAAATTCCTAAGTATTCTATGGTCTTTGTATGATTTTGTAATAACAAGATATTCCCCTGTAGGTGGCAAGTTATCAAAGTTACCTATATGATTCTCATTAGTATTCTTTATGTGCTTGTGGGTAGAGTTGTAAGGCTGATAGATATTGACGGCATCAAAGAAATCTATTACAAAACAGAGGTCTCTTGGTACAAAAACTGTTTTCTTTTTCTTGGCTTCGTTATTAATATATATTCTAGCTGCTGAATATACATAGTCTTCTTGTAGATGATTAGTAGTTATATTAAACCTATTCCAAAATGTTCTATCTCTACTAGTATAGTCCTTTTTATCAAACTTAATATCTGTCTTAAAATTCTCTTTGCTCTCTACTTTCTTGTATATAACCGGCGAATAATCTTTGGGGTCTGCTGATAGATTAAACTTTTCATGGATATATCTTATAGCTTGAGTTAGGTTCTTGCCTGTAGTATCCATTAACAGCTTGAAGCATGTCCTATGTATAGTACTATCACCAAAATCTAAGAATAGTATTGTACCATCTGGTCTTTCTTCAAATCTACAACCTGCTTTTGTATCTTCTCTTAGTGGAGACCTATATAACTTATTAAAACTAAACTCTTCTTGTAAAGCTAATTCGAATATTTGTTGTTGGGAGACTTTCTGGAGTACTTGTTCAGGAGTTAGGTCTATGTATTCTTGGTATCCATACATAATTGATATAAATTAAAAAGGAGAGGATTATTAGTCCTCTCCCCCTTCCTCGTACTTAACAATGAAAAAACCCTCTCGCCATGCTATAGGAATTGACTAAACTACCATCCTGATGTTGCTGGCGGCGGTGTTGGTGTCCCTGTGCCTGCTGGTAATCCTGCTAATGGAGCTGCCTCTGGCGCATTTACTATAACCATACCATTCATGGCTGCACCTGCTATGCTACCTACTCCACTTTCTGCCCTCTGCTGATTAGCATAGTTACTTTTCACAAACCAACCATTCTTCTTAATAGGATGAAACTTGTTAAACTCCACTACCGCCCCCCTTTCATCTTTATTGGCTGTGCTTGCATCACCATATACAAGAGCATCTTGGTCATTATCTTCAGGATTACTCTTCCTTATTTCAACCCATTGTCCAGGTTGATGTATGGAAATCCACCTACCTTGTACCATTTTTTTAGGTATTTCCAGATAGGCAACTTTGTTATCACCTGTTACAGAGTACTGATACTGTAAGAAAATATCAAGCTCCTTAGTAGCAAAATCTTTTGGTAACAGGTTTGCTACCATATTAACATAGTCTTTAAAGGAAGTTACCGGCTTCATCTTCTGCTGCATCTCTTCTCTTGGGATAAAGCAGTGCATAATGTGGCTAACTCTAGCATTAAAGTCTGTAATAGCATCATTAAATGCCTCTATGTACTCTGGAGAACTAGTATCTGTAATCTCCCCACCTTTCTTACCATAAACCTTACTAACAGGAAACATCCTGTAGCTTTTATCTGTACCATTAATGTTAAATACTATATCTAAACATTCTTGAGCTGTGTCTTCCTTCCCACCATTAGGGTTAAATTCAAACTTCTTTAGGAAAGTCTTAGTATTTAGCCCAAATTTGAGGGTACTTACTTTTACTTCATCTGAAGCATAGCCATAGCCCATCATTGCTGGTACTGCTGTTTCTGCCATATATTTATATTATTTTATGAGTTATGTAAACACAAAAAAGGAAGTGCTATGAAAAATATACTTCCTTTTTGCGAATTAATTCTTATGTACTAGTCCCAAGCTCCTTTCTCTGGTTGTGCTGCTGCTATCTCTGCTGCTGGAGTTTGAGGTACAGCAGTAGTAGTTGTTCCTGAACTCGCCTCTGCCTGACCATTAGCCTCTGCTTTCTCTTTCTTCTGGCGTGGAGTGTATATAGGTATATCATCTCCACCTTCATCTACAAACTGGAAAGCTGATGCAGCCTGTTTAATAGTCTTTTTGCCCTTTAGTTTAGGGTGCTTAAATAAAGCCGCTGTTTGAGGCTGGTTAAAACCATAATGAGCACCAATTTCCTTCCTAGTTTTACCTGCCTTTAGCATCTCCAGTACATCAGGTACTGATACTGGTACTGTCTCTTTCGGCCCATAATTACGAGTAACTTTAGGCTTTGCTGCTTCTGTTGTCTGATTCTCTGTTGACATAGACTTGAAATTTTTATTTTTAGATTTTTAAAATTGTGACTACAAATATACTATAACATATTCAATAAACGTGCCAAAAGGGTAGGATTTATTTTTTATCTTCTACTCCCATTAACCCTCTTACTATTAAACCAAAATCATTAGGTATTTTACCCTCAAACATACCCTGATGGCTTCTGGCGGTGTTAAAACCATTGTTCTGGGTCTCTAAAATGAAGTTAGGCTTCCCCTCCTCAATCTCAACCCTTGAGTAAAGAACGGTCTCCATTTTGCCCTCAATCTGCATTTTAGTAGCAACTTTCCCCAAAGTTTTGAGTCTCTCTAAGTTATCGTTACCTTTTTTATATGTTTCTGTATGTCCTAAGATGAAGGCAAATCTATCGGATTCAAACATACCTCTCTCTATACCCTTAACTATATGGTTTGTTATTTCAGCATAGCTTCTAGGTATATTATGATAAGGGGTTATCGGACTATTCTTTCTACCATACTCTTGTAAACCACCTATCCATACTGGATTTTTTTCATCTGCATTATACCAGATATTAGTGTGGTGTGGTAAAGTCCTCATTCCTGATGACTTACCAGTTCCAGGTTCTCCAAGTATTAAAATAATCTCAAATCCTAGTATTTGAATATTATGTATGAAACTATATATAGCCTGCCCATAATCCATCCATTGGTCATGCCCTGGCTTCCTCCTATCCTCCATCCATTGATTCTGTTGTATAGCCGTTAAAGTATCTATACATATACTTCTTATTTTTACTTGTTCTTCCATACTATTCTATTATTAGTTTATCGTAAGGTTCTACTGGTATACCTTGCTTAAGACTCATTTCACAATAATGTCTAAATTCTCTTAGATGAGCATTTATATCAGTATTATCTGTCACAATTACAACAGATACATGTAGTCTAAAGTACTTTTTATCCTTATAGCTAATAATAACTTTAGAGTATATTACTAACTCTAATCTCTCTCTAACGTCTTTTATATCTTCTGAAATATTGCCAATACCTGTTATCTTGACTATAGGATATATTGGGGCATCTCCCATCTTATTTAGACACATATTATGATTTTTTTGCTAGTGGAGTAAATAGTAGTACATTACCATACATATTAACTTGAATATGTAAGGGAGATGGCACATATCTCGCTTGGGCTATATGAATACTTTTATAATTAGGATATGCTTTATTAGTTAAGTCTACACCAAAATGTTTCTTTAGATTATACTTTTCATCATTAGGATTAAACATAGTAATAAATATATGAGATTCTTCTGCAAGATTTCCTGTATCTTTAACATCATCCTCCGTAGGATATATTGTCTCTCCCGCAAACTTAAGTCTATCTACATTACCTACCTCTCTATTACTATGACATATATTAATCATAGTAAACGAATAGATATTAACAAATTCGGTTGAATACTCCAGCCACTTGTCTATATTCTCTTTCTTTTTGAAGCCTCTCTCATGTGGTAGTTTCCTAACATGGTCTGTTATAACTATAGTATACTTCTTAGGATTATTTTCTATATATCCTGTTATTCTAGTTTTTACTATGTTATTACCATTTTCATCAGTAGTATTATAGTGTTCACCTGTTACAGTTCCATACTGTTTAGCATACCTAATAAGATAGTTTCTCATACCTGTAGGATTCTCTGCCTGTCCTATGAAGATTATCTTTCCTTTCCTTATCTGCTTACCCTGTTCATCAAATTCACCAAACATAGGTATTATTCTAGTCCTATAAATTTCCTTTACCATAGCCTCATGCTCTTCTGATACTATAACCATCTCTAGACTACCATCTTCATTAGTATGCACTAACTTACCCATAAGATAATCATGTGATACAACATACTTAACTCCTTTATAAATAAACTCATAGACTCCAAAATCTCTCCACATAAAGTGAGCTGCTATACTAAACTCCTTATTAACTCTATCTACCTCTAAGCTAAAGTATATCCATTCTATATCATCTAATCTCTCCTGCTCTAACATCTGTAAGTAGGGACTAATAAGGAAAGCAAAATCTGCTAATGTAGTCTTACCAACTTTAGGTGCTGCGGCTATCCCTATACTACATTTCTTTTGAAGACCATTAATAGCTCTATTAAGTGCAGGAATACCAGTTGACAAACCAAAATTCTCTCCATTCTTACCTCTTAGAAATGTAGTCTTAAAGTTTGACATAGTTACTGTATTATCTCACCTCTAATATCAGGTGGTGCTTCTATCTCCTTTCTAGTGACCTCTTCACAATATTGTAATAAAGTAGACTTTTGCATTGCACCTGCTCCATCAAAGATAAATTTATGTGATAACATTAGGAACTTGGGGTGTCCCAACCTACTAAAGTAAAGATTAGTAGCTTTAACTACGTCTTCAACCCTGTATTGAGGATACTTAGCAAAGAACTTTTGCATTCTAGGTATGCAATCTGCCCAACTACCCATCCTATCCCTATTAATCTTACCAAAGTTATTAACCCAGTCTATTACCCAATTCCAATTATCTGGCACATTATTTTCCTTGAATAGAGGTACATTCCACTGTATAGTTTTTAGTTTGTAATCTTTAGTAACTATCTTAGTTAGATTAACAGCAGTTACTACCTCTTCTGGTATTATTCTTCCAGTATCTAAACCAAAGTATATACATAATAGCATTAGTACTCCTTCATCTTCATCTATCTTACAATTTCTTAGAACCTGTTTAATTGCCGGATTTATTTCTGCCATTCATTTAAAGTTTTTATTATGTGCTTAAAGTTAAGTTTATCCTCTAAAGTAGCTTCTGAACTTAAAGTCACTAATTCACTATCAAATAGTTCCCTTAGCATTGTAATTAAATCTGCTGTTAGTTCCCTTTCTATATCAGCTGTCTCATCCCCTACTACTATACCATCCTGGCATTCATCTGCCTCTGCTTGTGCTTCTTCTAGAGTCCCAAACTCTTTATTCTTACCATCTTCATCTGTTACTATAGTAGCATCTTGCCAAAATCCACCAGTACCCTTTTCTATTACTATAAACATATTACATCTCTCCTATAAAATTTTTATCTTTCTTAAGATACTCTCTGAACTCGTTCTCTATCCCTAGCTGTTGTGCCTTACAAATAGGTAGGTCAAAAAAGTCTATAGTATCTAGAGTTTCTGAACTTTTAAAATCTCTGGGGTTAATAGCTTGTGCCATAGAAGTTATCAAGTCTAGTACCTGCTCTAATGTAAATACCATTATATTTCCTTTTAGTTTGTAAATAATTCATAGTCATTAAGCATATCGCATAAGTACTTAGCTTCTTCTTCTGTTTTACAGAAAGCTATTAGTTTCTCATCCTCATACCCTTTCTTGTAAACTATAGTATAATCTCCCTGCTCATTATAGAAATAACTATAAGCTTCTTCAAAGGGTTTGAGTTCACCTACTTCTACTGCCATACTACACCTCCTTTTTAGTAAATGCATAATTAGGTTTTATCTCTCTATTTATAAAAGTACCTATAGATTCAGCCTTTAATAGCTCCTTCCACTTCTCCTCTGGTACTTTATGATAATCATAATAACCAGAGGATTTATATTTTACTGTAAGTACCTTACCTAAATAGTTATAGGCTGTATTCTCAATCTGTGAGCTTAAGCCTATCCATGATTTGAATGTCACTTGTTTCTCCTGTTCCATATTTAGTTTTAAATTTTATTAACCTCGTTATAGTAGTAGAGTTTAGCAAGAGCACTATTTATATCACTAAGAAGAGTTTTTGTTTCATGCCTCACATTTAAGATATTATCTGAACTACGTAATAGGTCAGACAAGCCATCATATATCTTTCTTATATGCTCCTCTCCTGTTATACTGATGTTTATAGTAGCTTGCTTTACTATATCAGTGCTAGTTACTTTAACTGTTTGTCCTATTTGTGGCATTTATAGTGAATTTACTAAATTAAATCTGCTATTTCCTGTAGAGTAGCTCTTAGTCTCTCATCTTCTGATAAGAAGGTAGTTAGTTTAGCTTTAGCCGATTCTAACTTTTGTATCTTATCCTTATTTACTATTTGAAAAATTCTGAGTCTAATATCATGTATCCACAGGCTAGCTTCTGCGGTTAGCCATTTGCATACAGGAAACTCTTTAAGCCCTAGCTCTATAGCACTATCTATATATTCTTTATCTATTCTGGTCATGTGACCATAAGCCTTTATAAGATAACTTAAATCTTCTGTGGTATGAATATTAATGTTGTTACTATCATTTTCATTCATCTTAAAATTGCCTGCGATTAACTTAAAATTCCTTATTTCAGGTTTACCTGTCTCTGGATTCATATACCCACCATACAGATTAACTAGCTCTACGTTAATCTTTTTTAAAGACTTTTGTAGCGTAGTTTGTAACTGTGCCTTAGACATTACTAAAGCTTGTGTGTTATTGTTTGTTCTAGACATTCTTCAGTTTTATTAATTAATAATTGTTGTTTACCTTGTAGTATATCAGCTAAAGTTATATACCTTACCTTACTACTATCTAACCCTCTTATGGCTTTATTAGCCCATTCTAAGTCTACAGTATTCTCTGTTGCTAAGATAATTATCTCTCCTACATGTCCTCTGTAATACCTTAATATCCTACCTATTCTTTGAATAAAGTGTAACTTTTTACTATTAAGTTGTACTATAAAAGCTATATCTATCTTACCTAAATTCTGCCCTTCATTCAGAGCCTCTACACATGATAGTTTACCACAATCTCCCATTACCCACTCTACTAAATCTTTTTCACCATGATATTCTAACATTTGTTGCTGGTAGTTCTTAAGTCTCTCTGCATAGTTCTTGTACTCTCCTAGTTTATCTACCAGAGCAGTTGCTAGTTGTTCATTAGTAAAGTGTCCTTTCAATTTTTTAGGTATTGAGGGCTTAGTAGGTCTACTATAGTATCTATTAGGACATACAGCATTAGCCTGCTCCTTATTACTACAGAAAATAAGAGTCTTTAAATTATCTGGTATATAAGCGTCTAGTAATGTTTTAGCTGCATTAGTTTTACTTTTAAGATGATATATAAACTGCATTCTCTGTAGCCTAGCCATCACATTAGCAGTATTGAATACACTTCTAGTAAGAAAATTATACTTAGCCTCTTCTGTCTGATAGAAATAGTTTCCTGCCCTTCCTGACTTTACATACTTCTCTTTATTGTCTAATGGCATTGTAACTACGGTAATATTATAAGGAGTAGCAATACCTAGAGTAACAGCTTCATCAAGAGTTAATTCATAAACTGGCTTGATACCCAAGTTATTGAATATCCTTTCTTTGATGCTCCATCTTTCAGGTGGAGTAGCTGTAAGTACTAATATTTGTTCTACTTGGTTCTGGCTAAAAAATAAAGCACTATCTTCTGTTATATTATGTCCTTCATCTAATATAACTAATTTAACGTATTTATTATTAATCTTATTTAGTGAATTATAACATACGGCTTGTATATTACTCCAATCTGCTGGACATAACCACTTATCGAACTCTTCTTTCCATGTTATATCTCTTAATCTTTCTGTAGGAACTGATAATACTATATCTCGTTGTATAGATGATAATCCCAATGTTTCATGGACAGCTACTACACCTAACCTAGATTTACCAACTCCTGTAGCTAGGTAAATACCTCCTACTTTACCTGCATCTACCCAAGCTTTATAAGCTTCTTTTTGTATTTTGTCTTTTATCCTACTAGTAATATTAAGCTCTTCTTCATCTGTTGTAAGGTCATATAACTTCTCTCTTACAGCTCCTATCTCATCTATCAATGGTTTAATATTACTACTAGTAAGTAGGATAGTTAATTCGAGAAGTAATGCTTCCTTACTCTTCTTCATCTTCACCTCCTTCTTCATCTTCTTCTAACTGAAGCTCATAGTTTTCAGTATCAATAGCGTCATTATTTAAACCCTCTATTAACTGTACTACTAACCCTTGATATGTTTTTGAGACAGCAATCACATTGCTATCTTCTTCATCATTGTAAGAAACTGCCTTTATTGTTATCATAACTTTTATTTTGTAATAGAAAATTGTTGCCTAAGATTAAGGGGGGTTGATAGGGTGAGTAACTAATGCTCATCTGGTCTAATATCTTCTCCTACTTTATCTATTTCATCCTCTTCCATAAGCCATTTATTTTGCTTTTGAATAGAGTCTAGTATTACTGTTAACAGAGCTACTACTGCTCCTAAAAGCAAGTACAGTATAAAAATGTCACCTCTAGTTATAGGTGAGTCAAGACCACTACTTAGATATTCCATGTTTAAGTTTCTCCTTCTATTTCTTCTTTTGTTAATCCTAATGAGACTGTTAATATTTGAAGTTTGTTATATAAACTATATACTAGCTCTTCTTTCTCTACTATCTTAGGCTTGGCATCTTCTATATATTTGTGCACTAGTTTTTTGAGTAGAGCTAACTCTTCCTTATCTAGTCTTAAAGTGTTACTTGCTTGTTCTTGTTGGAGTTGTTCAAATTTGGTAAATAGTGCATCATAGCTCCATTGTAGAATATTATAATCCTGCTCCAACTTCGCATACTTCTCAGTAGCTTCATTAAGTTTATCCATTTTTTATAGTTTATAATTTAATGCCGCTTTAAAACCATCTATGAATACACTCCTTAACAACTCAATAAAGTCTTGGTCACCACTTTTGTTGCCAGTAGTAGGCACAGGGTAGTTTTTCTGCGCTATGCCTTGAATTTCTTCATCACTTAGTTGCTTTTGTTCTTTTTTTAATTGTTCATACCAATATTGTTCAGCTACATCAGATAATATACCTGCTTTGAAATCTCTACTGACAAATTTTGCATCAACTCCATTAATAGCTATACTTTCTGCATACTTTTTAGCAGCTTCATTAAGTTTATCCATTGTTTATAGGTTTAATATAAAGTCTAAAATCAGTTTGTAGTTTTTGTAATATACTGTTTAATACTGTTGTCTCATTAGCAACACTAGTCCACAAATCACTCTGAACTTCTTCACCTCTTAACTGTTTTTGCTCTAACTGTTCATGCCAATACTCTTGGGATTCGTTAGGTTTATTATCCATATCTTTGTTTTTTAGTGTATTTCTGCATAGTTACTACCAAATGCCACACTTATCTTTAAAGGCACATTCAATCTCAAGTCATTATTTGTCTCTCTTATAGCATTCTCTAGTTGACTTTTAACCCAGTCTCTATTGTACTCAGTATCATCTTTAATTATAGGAAATATTATTTCATCATGAAACTGCCCACATAATCTAATACCATAATGTCTTACATGTCTATTCCATGTATCGAAGCAAAATACTCCTGTAGATTGATTAAGAGTAGAAAACTTATCCTTCTCCTCTCTAAGAGACAACCAGAATCTTGAAACTGGGTTATATAGCCATGCCTGTCCATTGACCTTCTTAATAATACATGAATTAGCCACTTGTTTCACAGCCTTATTCCTCTCCCAATAGGTAGTATGCAGAAGCTTAGACTCTGCCATAGATATATTAGCTGTTTGTGATAGCTTTTGTATGCCTGCACCATATACAGAGGCAAAGTTTACTTTTTTAGCCTTCAACCTAACAGCTTTGTGTGACTTACCCTGTTCACCCTTAGTTTTATCATATAACTTATGCTCTTCAGCTTCTTCAGGTGTTAATAATTTAGCAAGCACAGCTATATCTAGATGTGGGTCAAATCCTTCTGTCCTTAGTTCCTTAACATACTGTGGGTCAAAAAAATACATGTAATGCTGCTTAGTACAATCCTCAAGACCAGACATATCAGCACCACACAATTCGTAGCCTTTTGATGGGGCTATTAGACATTCTCTTATTTCCTTCCAGTACTTCTTAGGTATCTGTGGGAGATTAACAATAGTTTTATGCTGAAATCTAAGAGTATTAGCAAAGCCCTTTATCTCTGCCTTTAAGAACCCCTCACTATTAACATCTCTTAGAAAACCTTTTAATAGTCCGGTTCTGTGATTCAGCAAATATAAGTCCTCTAATGCTACTAATTCAGGCTTCTTGGGGAAAAGCTTTTTAACACTAGAACACACTCCTGTACCATCATCTGATGATATTTGTGGGATAGCTCTTTGTGTCCATTGTCCTTGTTCATCCTGCTCTTTAACATACTTGAAGGTCTCTGGCTGCCATCCTAGATTAAATAGCCATAACTTCATTTGCTGATGCGAGTTAGGATTACCGTCCAGTACTTTATCTACTACCTTAATAGCACCATTATGATACTCTGGTAGATTATGCTCCTGTAATAAAGCTATCCACCTCTTACCATGTTCAGATAATTCTCCATCTTGCTTATAAGGCACTTTAGGCTTAGACTTTACTTTGAAGGTAGTGTTTTTAGGCATTATCTCTACTAATCTTTTGAACTTCTTCTCTCTCTCAATAGTAAGAGTTTCTAGGTTCTTCTGGCAGGTAGGTATATCTAATTTCCATTTAATCTCTTCCTGCTCTCTAGCACAATCTAATTTGTAGCTAAGATAATTCATTATCCTATCTATACTAGGCTCTTTATCAGGAGTCTCTTTTAGGTATAAGTCTATTAAATAGCCTTTCTGTAGTTCAAAGAGACAGATGTTTATTCTCACATCTTCTGAACATCTATTAAGCATTCTGGGTAGGAAGTCTGGGAGACCATCATCTACCCATGTGTCTATAGGTGGCTTCTCTATGCCAAACTCCTCTCCCCATGCTTCTAAACCATGAATGATTCTAGTAGGAAATAGATACCATGATAGTCCTAGCGTATCTATTAGTCTAGCTTTTACCTTGATACCAAGTATTTTCTCTATCACTGGTATATCATAGGTTATTATCTTGTGTCCTATTAGTATCTCTTGCTTACTTATAACTTCTCTCATTGTGTCATAATCAGTAAGCTGTGCTGAACTTATAACTTCATTACTATTAAAGGTAGTTATACATATACAATGGATTTTAGTTAATGGGCTATTTTCATCATCAAGTAATCCATCTGCCTCTAAATCAAATACCGAATAAATCATTAGATATTGATATTTAAAATTATTAATTTAGACCTGTGGAGGCACTATTGGCTGTAGGCCAAAAAACTGCTCATACCTAGATAATACATCATCTGGTATCTTTCTATGTCTATTTGCTAACATATCCCTGAACTGTAATATATTATTATACATATTCTGTCCAAGAGATTCTAGTTCCTGATTTCTTCTGTGGGTTTCTTGTAGTGCAACTATTTCTGGACTCGTAATTATAGGTTGTATAGATTGCTCATTCAGAGCCTTCTCTACCTCATCATTAATTAGTGTCGTAATTACCCCTGCTATTGCTACTGTCAAAGGGGGAAGTTGTTGCCGGTTGTTCTCCATGTTTTTCTTGATTTTGTTTAGTTAATTTAATTCTAGATTCTAGGTATTCTATAAATAAGCTTTTAATCTTTTCTTGTTCTTTAGATAGTGTCTCCAAATTAGCTGATTGTTCTGCTACTTTATTACTTAATACGCTAATTCTTTTATGTATACTAACTAATGATTTATTGATATTTTCTTCATCAATATCATCTCCCTCTCTAACTATAGCCTCAAGTAAATCTATTCTATCAGCGTAGCTAGCTAACCTGTTAACTATTATTATAGATGCTATAATAAATAGGATTATGACTATAAATATAACAAAAAAAGGCGAATCTGGCTGCATAAACTGTTGAAAATCTTTCATTTTACGTTATTTAAAATTAATAAATCTGATGCTCTGGTTACTCCTGTATATAGTAATCTCTGTTTTTCTTCTACATCTCTATTAGTATCTACATCTGCTATATTAATAATAGTTTCTTTATATGTGCTACCTTGAGATTTATGAATAGTGATAGCATGGTTATACTTTATATCTGCAAACTGCTCTTTAAAGAAGTCTCTTGCGTGCCAATCCCATCCAAACTTAGTACAATTCTCCTTAATAGTATTAAACACTGACATATATATGTGGTCTGAATGTTCATGTAATACCTTTATACTATTATTTATGTAATAGAATTTCATTCTTATCTTATCAGTCAAACCTATAGCCATACCACCCTCATATCTTGTATCCATCCTAGGTACTGGTACATAATCAGTCACTATGTCAACACTATCAACCCTCACCTCCTTATTAGTATAATTCTCTCCGTAAGGGCTATTGAATACAACAGTTTCTTCTCTCTCTATTCTAGCTGGCCTTCCATATCTCTTTATTCTAACTGCTGCATTAACAGCATCTACAACTTTATTAGTATATGCTAAATACTTTAAATCATCTGTACCATTTACTTCTGCTAAATCAGATACTATAGCATTTATATCCTCACTGAACATATATCCTTTATTATCTATAAGTTTAGGTACTTTAAAATACAGCATATCTAAATCATTAGATAAATCTATTATAGGATTACCTGCTCCTTGCCTAATAATAGCCTTTAGTTTAACTTCAGGATAATCCTTTGTGAATACAGGAGATATTTTCTCATTTACTGGTGGTAATTGTTTATCATCTCCAATATATAATATAGGAAACCCCATATCTTCTAAATGCCCTGGAATCCTATTAGGAGCACCCTCTGCTATACCGTTACCTTCTATTGTAGACTCTAACATAGAAGCCTCATCTATTATAGCCATCTTAGCCATATCAAAATTTTCACTTCTATCCTGTCCATAAAACTTACTCCTTACAAAAGATTGTTGACCTGATTTGCTATTAGTTACTCTACGCATTCTCAGTGCAGAATGTATAGTTTTAAATACTACGTTAACATCAGTTATTTTACTCATTAGAATAGCTAGAGCTTTATTGGTAGGAGCAGTTACAAAAATTTCACCATTATTCCAATTAGGATTAATAGTTCTATCTTGTTTAAAGAATTTTACTAACTCCTTAGATAGATATGTCTTACCCGTACCTGCTGACCCTACTAATCTAACTCTTTTATGTCCACTTTTGAACAAATTAATAACTTCATGAAATCCTCTTTCTTGGTCTCCTTTAAACTCTGGCATATTATAGAATTTTTAGTATACTCTCCAGACTCTAATACCTTCTGGTAGTACTTTTGAAATAAAAACTAATCTTTTTTCTAGTTTTCCTTGCTGCTTTAACCTCCTAGCTGCACTAAGAATAGCAACTCTAGCATTTTCAATTTGCTTCTTGTTTAGTGATTCTACAGTAATAAGAAATGAGTCATTCACTTCCATTTCAAGAAAGGGATATTTACTTCTACCTGTATCCTTTCTAGTAACTGAAGATGGTATAGGTATGTTTTTCTCTATCTTGATACTAAGACTTTTTTCTATATTAATATTATCATCCATTTTTTTAGATTTTATATTATAATTAAGGGGGGTTGATGGGAATAGTAAATGAAAAGAAAAGGTAAGCTACATAATGTAACTTACCTTTTCTTCTATTAACCAATCATCACTGCTTTAATTAAATACTCTGGCCTGCCAATACAGATGCACCATGCAATTCAGCGTCAATCTCTGGTGAGAGATATACATTTGAAGTACCACGATAATCTTCATCCTGATGTGTAGTTTTCCAGAATTTTGTAACTCTATATTGTGGATTACCTGCTTTGTCAAGGATAAGTTTTCCGGCATTAGGAGTTCCTTCAGGGTATCTTACTGCTTGAGTATTAGCAAAATCATCTTTGCTTTTCAACCCCTGATTAATAGCATATATTTGATTTTCGTCAAGAATAGGCTCATTAGAGAGGATTTTGTAAACTGAGCATTCTGGTAATGCTGCTAATTTAGCTTTAGCAATATCTTCAGTGTAATGGTCTGGCACAACCATCCAAGCTACTCTTGTATCAGGAGTTGAATACACCTTTGGTGCAGAGCCTTGAAATTCACTAGCATCTGCTAATGTTTGATTAAGGTCTGAATCTACCTTAATAGAGGGATAGGAAGCAATGTTGTTGATAGTCTGTTTAACTTCAACTGTTAATGTGTTTGGTTTCTGAAAGCCGTTCTTAAAGATACGACTAAATGTAACTGCACTTTTAGTGCTAGATTTAGTTACTGCTGTCTGTGACATGTCTGTGTTTTTTAAATTGTTTTTAATTGTGTTTTATAGCTGCACTAAGCTCTACCATTCAATGGGCATTTCTCTATCTTCAAATGCTAAGTTCATTACCCTAGTAAAATTTCCTACCTTTAGATAAGTATGTATTTTACCATTAGTGGGGTCTTTATATATATCTGCTCTTGGAAATTCGTTTTTATCTACTATTTTATTTCCCTTAATTTTAAGATTATGTCCTTTTAACCATCTAAGGTTATTCTCTATAGTCTTCTGTCTTTTTATTAAGGATTTTAATCTTTGCTTAGATGTGTATACAGCATATCCCTTAGCTACCTGGTTTGCAGCTAGTTTTGTTGATACTCTTAGTACTACTCCACCTCTCTGCTTTATAGTACCTTCTTCATCTTTAACTTCTCTTAGTAGTATATTAACTCTCTTTGTCATGTTAATTGGCTTTTAAAAATTGAAGTAATCTTGCTTTTTGTAATTCCTTATTCTTACTCTTAAGATTTTCTAGGTACTTATCAAAGCCCTTATTATGCTTATATGGTATTCTACCATATAATCTATATAATAATATATGTACGTATTTCATAGCTTCCTCTTTTGTAGTCCTTGTATAATTATACCTATCAAAATTACGCAAAAGACTGTAATTATCAAATCCCAATTCCAATTTTCATCAGGTCTCATAATTAGTGAGTTTTATTGGTTAATATTACTCAACAATTAGGGGGGGTTGATAGGTGTAGTCAGTAATTAAGGTAAATAAGTAATACATAGATATATAATAGTAACTAGCACTAATCCTCCTCCAAATGTTACACCAAAGATATAAATAGGATTATAGTTACCTTTATAAATTACTTTGTAATAAGATACACAACCCCATATTACTCCTAGTATTATCAATGTCTTCATAATAAATGTTTTTGAAAAGCACCTGTCTATGTCGTTTCCGAGTAGTGCAAGTGCTTTCTTTATTAACCAACCAACATAATAAGTCTAGGCACGCATTACTAGGTTACTGATTGTTTCAAGCTAACTAGTATTCCTTACTTTGATACTTCACTCTTCATTTGTGCCTAGTTTATAATTTATAGCTGTTCACTAATTTGTTGTAGTTGCTGTTGAAAAGGATTGAGTCTTGATGTACTCTTATCTATTAGTATCCAATTCCCAGGTCTCATTCCCCATGTTATTTTTTCACCAGCTAGTGCTCTTTTAGCATAAGGACTAAGAGCCTTCTTTTTGTTTTGTTCAATAAATCTGATGGTAACTTTTTGGTCTACATCATAATAGTCCACATATCTACAGCCATTTGCTGCTTTACTAATTGGCAATGCTACTCCATGTATAGCAACATGTGTTTGCTCTGGAGCGTGTATAGCATTATGTATTGTAATATACTCTGATTTCATACAGTAAAATTTTTGTTGGTTAATAAATTATGGGGGTACTAGAAAGTACCCCCTCTTGTTGCATTGTTATGCAAAGCTACGACCTATTTGAAATATGTTAGCTTCAAAGAAAGGGAGAGTGACTACAGAAGTCCTCTAACTACTATCTGCTATCGGTCTCTCCCTTAATAATATTATTTCAATGTACTATTGCGCATGACGGTTTTCCGCATCAAGTGTAAATCACTGTTTAGCATATTTACTGTCTAATACATCTGGAAATCTCTGTGAAGTAGAGGGATAACCCCTCTAGCACGAAATCTATCCAATAACTACTTAGGGGTAGTTACTACCTGTTTTTGTGAGTTCCTAATCACATTATCAGGATTTATTTACTTATTCCGGTAATAAGCTGGCATATACCGTGTCCTTATCGGTAGGGCCTACTACTAGTGTTCTTATGACCCACTGATTAGTACTAGTATAAGTATCACTCATTTCACCTGTCTGTGCATTATAATACACATGTGACCTATCTAATATTTTTACTACTTGCATTGGAGTAGTATATGTAGGTGATTTAATCATATCACCTTCTGCAAGCGTAGCTTCTGTGTTAAAGCTATACTTTTTAGCTGCACCTATCTCTACTGGATTAGTGAGTTTTTTGTTTGTGTAAATAACTATTACTGTTTTCATTGTTGTTGATTGTTATTGTTAATAATATTTATTGAGCCACATTTTAGCACTGGCTACTGCTATTCCCCAAGTATTAGTAAACTTCTTCTTAAGTTCTTCTATTGTATCAAGAGTATTTGGAAAATCTGTTTTCCTTACTAATATTTCTATTACTTCCTCTCTTGTAAATGTTTCTTGAATGGGATAAATAATCACTGTATTATCAGGGCGCAACTTTAATTGTTGAATATATCTACCTGTAATATTACCCTGATTATCTACAGTTTCTTCACATTCATCTAACTCTTTATATTCTACATTCACCCATTCCCATTTCTTTCCTTTATTATAATCCTCTATAGAAGCTTTTACTACATTCTCTCTTATTTGAGGTACATTAAAGTTAGTAAATTTACCTAATGTTTTACCTAGGTACTCTTCAGTATAATGTAATGTCTTATCTGAAGATGCTATTATTTTTTGGCAATACTCTTTAGCACTTACACTATCTTTAGTATATATAAACACTTTATCATTCTTATTCACGACCCAATCTCCTTCCTTTATTTCTTCATCTGATAAGATATAGGCGTTATGGAATATTTGGTAGAATGGGTTAAAGCTATTTTCACTGGAGAATCTTAACTCTTCTTTTATATTAATCCACATAGCTCCCCATTCTTTTCCATCGTTTTTTGTTGGTAGTATTAACCATTGTTGTTTCTTTAGCATGGGAATAAGATTTTAATGAGGTTAATTAATAGTTTTTCAACCTTTTTCTCATTCTCATCAGTACTGTTATAATTCTTAATTATATCAGATATAGTTAACACATTAGGTAAATGGTTAGTAATTGATGAACCTATTCTAATAGCTCCTATTAGAACTTCATCAACACCTAGTTGTGCTAATTGCTTGAAAATTGTTTCTTTCTTTAACATAATCATTAAGATTTTATTGTTTTAGAATAATTGTTTATTTCTATGGTTTTTACAACTATTAGTAGCGCTTACAGTTCTTGGAGTGAGTCTGTATTTCCCTTCTGGGTCTCTCTTGCTTTAAGGTAGAATAGGCCATTAAGCTACCACTACTGTTTAGTTGTTATCAAAAATATCTCGTAACTTTCTTTGAAAGTACTAGAAATGAGGAAAATAAAATAGTAGTCTATAAGGCCATAATTGCTGCTTCTACGACTTCTCACTAGCTATGTATAACCACGTTTATACACATGAGAGAGTCTCCACAGCTCATACCTATACTTGTTTCCGGTGTATTACTAAGTGTGTCTAAACAAGTATATCATCAATAGACTACTACTAAGGAATTAAGGAGTAGTATCAGGGTAATATAGTTGCTACTGTAAGACCCAGTAGTACTTATAAAACCACATTGCTACTCCCTATAAATTTAGGTAGCTAGCTTTTCACTAGTGGGCTTTCACCTTTTGCTCTAGAAACACGCGTACTTGGAGTAGCTACCTATATTAAGTTTATCAATTCAAGAAATTTAGCTTCAAAGATAATATTTTCAGGTATTTTGTTATTAAATAGTTTAGATGCTTCTACAAACATTCTTGCCATTTGTAGGTTAGTATATCCATTTAGGTTCTTTCTAGTACCTGAATAAGCTATATAAAATAGATAATCTTGGTACTTACCTGTACTAGCGAAGTAATAAAGATATTGTATTTGTGCTATTATATATCTCTCTTCTATTGATGGCTGATATGTTTGTGTTAAGTCTTTTGTTATTATTGCATAAGATTTACCTTGTAGACCTAATGCCTGACCATATATAGCACCAAAATTAGTTCTAGCATGTAAAGCAGCTCCTGCTCCATGTCTGCCTTCTGTGTTAGAACCAAATACAAATATTTCTTTTTCTCCCAAGTGCTGTATCATGTCTGTATATGTATCTCTCATAGTATCCTAATTAAAGTCTGAATAGTCTTTTCTTTTGAAGGTAAAATTAATACTTTTTAGATAAAAGGGTATCTCGGTTTTGTATGAAATTCCTAAATAATTATCTATTCTCTACTACTTTGCTCATCCTTGTCTCCTCAATATCGTAGATGAGGTTAGATTGGCTCTCTCTTGCATTATAGTAGTGCCTTAATTTAGTATAAACGTGAGAATACCCTTTACTATCTGTTGCCCTCACCTATATATTATCTTATATTTACTTGCATCTACAAAGGCTTTTTGGCCTGTAGCTGCATTAATTACTTCTGTTAACCCAAGAGGATTAACGTTGTTGGTTACTTTAATAGGTGCTGGCTTAGAGAACTTATTCTTTTTCATATGATGAGGTATTTATTACAATTTAATATTGTATGCAAGAAGTATTGACATACTCCTCTTAATACAACTCCGTATTACTAAAGCTTGTATTATAGCCAGTATTAACCCTGACGCATATAACCTCCGCGTTTAATTGTTTTAGAATAGTGTTCTTTCTAATCTATATTATTAAATCTTATCAACAATTAGGGGGGGTTGATAGATGTAGGATGGCTTTAAATACAGCTTATTTAAGCCTGATATAATTACGAACAATGTGTATGGGCAATATATACAACATAATGTTCAATTTAAGGTGTTATAAGGGGAGTTTGGTACTCCCCATAAATTAGTTACATAATACACAACTTCCATGTATATGAAAAGGCCATGTCTTCCCACCTACTCCAACAACCCATAGTAATATTTTCTTTTTACAAGCCTCTCCGTATGGTATCTCGAAACTACCACAACCATTTTTAGACATTAACTGTACTCTATATAGAGTATCTTTTGATTGGTATACTTTAATACCACCCCATACCTGATCTTTTCCTTCTTTTAGGCCAGTAATACAATAAGGTACATGGTAGTTTCCAGTAGACCCGTTATAGCATATATTAGCAGTATCCCATGTGACTAATACTGGTTCTGCTCTGGACTCATCTATACTCGATGAGTTTACAGGTGTTTGACTCTTATCACATGCTACCAACACCAATAATAGCATGAGTACTAATCCTAATTGTTTCATCCTTTATTTTTTATGGTTATTAAATACTGTTTTCTTTGAGTTGTGCTTTTAAGTCTTTCTCTCTCTTTTTGAGGTTAAGTACTATTTCTTGGTGATATACTTTCGCCTCTCTAGTGGCTAAATCAACCCCATATCTTTTTGTTCTATTATCTATAGCTAGTATGAAAGCCTCTGAGCTATTTATCTTATTACGTGTTCTAACTAGCTCTTCTTTAATTTCTTGGTTGGTCATAGTATTAGTTTTTATTGTAAACTTTTAGGTATAATTATTTCTAGGCAATGAAACTCATCATTCTGCTGGATTATTATACTACCACAATCTTCCTTATTTGCTTTTTCATACATACTATCTATTAGGCTTTCTAATTCAGCTATACTCCATAGTTGTACAACCCACCTAGTTTCTAATAGTTTAGTAGTGTAGTTATGCGCTGGCTGTTTAAATGCAAGAGAATGTGGTGATTGCTCCGCAAGCTTATTATTATTTGTAATTAGTATTAGCATAAGTTTGGATTTTGGTATGATTTGTGATATATTTGCACTGAAGCTCTTTGTTTATCCTTAGCCCACCTTTTGAGTGAAAACTGGTTTCTGTGGACTTCTAAGGATTAGTAGAAATAAGTTAGCAACTGCAACCTATTATGGTAAGCTAATGCAGCATACTACTGTGAGGTATAGACCTAAGAAACTATATCTATTTATAGTAGTTACTAATAAAGTATCAATATTATCCTACGTATTATATCGGGATGATACCCTTGCTAGGTAGTGTATAATTAATAGACTGCCAATTTGTCAAAGAATAGCAGCAAGGACTATTTGAAAGATTGCTAGTATATGGATAGATACAAGCTGGCATAACAAATACTACTCAAAGAATCATTATACCACTACCAATAAGGGTAAATTTTAAAAGCTGACAAGGGAAGCTTTAGAAACCCCATTATTTATAGTAGTATAATAAATAAAACAATATATCTGCTGATGTATAAGCCCTTAGCCCTTACTATGTTTAGTTGACAATTCCAGAATATCTCTCAAGGAAAAGCCTGACAAATGTGCAGGCTTTTTTATTACCAATCTTGTGCTTCTACTTCTTTAAGTACACTTATTCTATTAGCTAGTAGCTTTGCTTTAAAATAGGCTTTAGGTCTACTACCTAGTATTTTTGCTACTGGTTTAGTTAATTTACTTGTAAAGAATATAGTTCTGCCTTTATTATAGACTACCATCTGCTTATTCTTTTCAGTAGTAACTATTGACTGGCATATTTTTATTATCATATTGGTTATTTTAAGTATTTACCAGAGTACTTTTTTATAGCTTTTTTTACTATTTTCTTTCTTAACTTAATAGGCAGTTTAACCCACTCATTAGATGGCTTGTTACCTAGCAGTTTCTTAACTTTTTTACTTAGTCTCATACTACCTACCAAAGCTTGGCCCTCTATTTACATGTTGAAAGAAGTATTTGTCATGTGAAGGACAATTAGAATAGCTTCTGTATGTTGTAGCACATGATGTAAATGCTATAGCCATTATAGCTAATAAGAATAACTTTTTCATTGTTGATTGATTTTATTGGTTAATGTAATAGATACTGTAGGTGTAGTCTCCTAGGTCTATGACCTGCCTGTTTACTATTTAAGACATTGCATTACAGTATCTTTATCGGTTATCTTCAATTATCATTGTACCTAATGGGTCTTTATTATACTCTAGCTTGAATTTACCTACTTCTCTATCCTTATCCATAATAAATATAGTATCTCTAGCTATAACTATTTGGTAATCACCTTCTGTTTCATCATAGATATGATAAGTATAATCTAGAATTTCATCTATTTTATCACTTAATTTATCTACTCTACTAACTAAACTAATTAGACACCCAAACATTACTACTATTGTACAATATATAATTATCTGTAATATTATACTATTTGATATTGTTTTCATTATTGATTGGTTTTAATTGGTTAATAAATAAGCACTAATAGCTGTCATTCATTGCAAGTTAATACTAAGATTAATGCGAAATTTCAGTATATATCCCTATTAGTGCTATCAAATCTACTTGTAATAACTTAGTAAAGAAACCTAAGTGATTTAAAGCCAGCTTTTACTTCTCTTAATCGGCTCTTACAAGCTGCTCTCTTTAGAAGAGTATAGATTTAATTAGTACTTAGTTGTAATAAATAGAATAGACGCGCTCCTATTTTTACTGTATGATATAATACCTGTTATACTATAGTTAATAGTGCCATATTATACCCAAACTATTTATTGCAACTTATTATATTAGTTATTTACCCTTAGCATTTAGTTGTAGTATTTTATTCTTCAGTTGGCAGTAGATATACTGGACTGCATAGCTCTAAGCATTTCATTATTACTACAACTATTTGCTTTGGGTATTAAACTATAGTAGTGGCACATATAATTTTGCGTTATCCAATGGTTTCAGTACTAGACCTACGTTTCTAATACATTAATCACTGTTTATTCTACTATAGTAAGCCTTTATTTCGTGTAGAGGTGTGCTTATTCCCTGCCTTGTTGTTGGTCTTAGGCTAGCCTTAACTACAATTACAGTGCTCATTGTCGCAGTTAATAGCATACATGAGTATTATATTCTGTAATTACATCAATGATTGAGGGGGGTTGATAGGATTAGTTTAAATCCTTCTTTTATGTTTCTCAAGATATAGAGCCTCTAATACCTTAAGTGATGACTCTCTTGTAGGGTTATTTCTCTCTACCATATTAATGGTATTAATTAAGTGACTATCAGTCATATCTTGTATTAATATAGACCTACCATCTCTTGTGTTCCATGATAGTTTGCCTCTTAGGTAGGTAATTATTATCTGGTCTTTGTGGATTCCATGATAATAGTTGTTTAATTCTTCTCTACTATAATACTCATTTAGGTCTGCTTCCATAGCTAAGTCTGCATAGTAATCTGCCATGTCTCCCATATGATATGTTTTAATTGGTTAATTAATTTAAGTAATTATAAGTTATTCTTCTGGTAGAAATATCTCATTCCACTCTTCATCTGTTATACCAGTCATTAAGAACTCTCTTTGACTATCTGTTAAATGTGGCATTGCTCTTTGAATATATTCACCCTGCATCCACTTGTCTGTTTGTTCTTGTGTTACAGGTATATCAAGAGTTCTAGTTATACCTGACGCTTGTGATTGTCTTGTTATAAGCATATTACTTAATTTTTAGGCTATTGTGTGAGTAATAGAAATAACAGCTAAATGTGTATTGTTTTGAAAACTAATGAAACACACAAGAGGGTATAGCTCCTAGCATACCCTCTCACTTACTCTTCCTAATTCAATTTAAGGTAGTATTTGTACTTAGTGCCCTTCTTAGATACACGCCATATGTAGTATTTACCGTTCTTACTCACAAACATAGGGTATTCTTTGCCATTAACATCGCGGTAAGTGTAGGTAGTTGCGGTATCATATATTACTTTAGTGGCGATATAGGTATTTCCCTCTTTTCTTACTCCTTGAGCTATACTGCAAGTGGCAAATAAGAATAATGATAGTGCTATCATAAGCACTGTAATGATTGCTATACGTTTCATGGTGATTGTTTTTAGTGAAGTTAATGAAATTATCAGGCATTGAGGGGGGTTGACAGGAGTAGAAATGTTGTATATAATATAAGGCGTTAATATAGCCTGGTACTGTGCAATGCCAATTACCTTTTTGTGGGTGTATGATAATAAAAAGGATAGGGTGCTACACAATGGTAGCACCCTAACTGTAGTAATTACAAGCTGAACTTAGGTGGATTAGAAGGCTTCACATTCACGATGCAACCTTCATTAAAGTGGCTAACCTTATTACCATTTGCATCAACAGTGTCTGCTTCATACATGTACTTGATAGGCTTATTAGGGTCTAACTTTTGCTCTACCTTAAGACGTACTGTAGTACCATGAGCTGCAAATAATAGCTTGGTGTTGGGATTTATCACAATATCAAGCTTGCCGGTAATACCTAACTTGGACTTTAATTCACTGATCTCGATGAATAACATGTTCGTGTTCATAATATTATGTGATGTTGGTTAATACATCAATAGCTAAGGGGGGCTAATAGGACTAGCATATATCAAGGACAAGCATCACATGATGTTGTTAGTACCATGTGATGCTGAAGATGATATAGATAGGAAAAAGAAAGAAGACAGTGTTGAGATAGAATGCAGCATCTACGAAGTGACCAATCTCTCATTGGAGTGAACGCTTGATGCTACATTCAACAAGATATAACAAAGGCTGCCAAGAAATGTCCCTGTTACAGGCCAAGGCGGGGGACTTTGTTTCTCAAGAACTAAGGGGGGCTGTTAGCGGGGGCTTTCCAGCACAGTGGGATCCGAAGCTTGGAATTCACGTGACTTGAAGTCGCGGC